>Ga0134126_10008844_pt1 | contig 12682 bp, 7 predicted proteins | sample KB31752_FD_96881 | JGI IMG/M metagenome (GOLD analysis project Ga0134126, IMG submission 96881) | Terrestrial soil microbial communities with excess Nitrogen fertilizer from Kellogg Biological Station, Michigan, USA - KB3-175-2 | ecosystem: Environmental > Terrestrial > Soil > Unclassified ...
GCCAGCAGCGACAGGTTGTCCAGCGTGTAACCCATCACGTACATCACGATTGCCGCACCGGCCAGCGACATGGGCACCGCTGCCGCGGCGATCAACGTGGGCGCAAGCCGGCGCAGGAACAGCGCCATCGTCAGCACCACCATGCCCAGACTGATCAGCAGCGTGATCTCGACGTCGTCCACCGAGGCGCGCACGGTCGGCGTGCCATCGAAGAACGGCGTCAGATGCGTGCCGGGCGGCAGCAGCGCGCTCAGGCGCGGCAGTTCCGCCTTGATCGCGCCAACCGTGGCGATGATGTTGGCATCGGGCCGATTGTAGACATCGATCTGGATCGAGCGTTTGCCGTTGAACCACGCAGATTGATAACTGTCCTGCGCGCCCTGATACACATGCGCGAGATCACGCAAGTAAATGGGCGTGCCGTTGCGCACCGCGACCACCAGATTCGCAAAGTCCTCCGGTGTGTGCAGCTGATCGTTGGCGGTGACCGACAACTGCGTGTGGCCGTCGGAGAGGAATCCTTGCGGCGAGGTGACGTTGGCCGCGGTCAGCGCGTTGCGCAGATCATTCGACGACAAGCCCACCGCATCCAGCGCGTGCAGATCGACATCCACGCGGATCGCCGGCTGCGCGCTGCCGGAAACTTCCACCGAGGCGACCCCCGGCAGCTGCGCGAGGCGCGGTTGCAGCAGCGTCTGCGCATCGTCGAACAGCGACGACAGCGGCTCGGTGTCGGACGTCAGCGCGAACTGGATCACCGGGTCATCGTTGGGGTTGATCTTCTGGTAGGTGGGCGGCTGTGGCAAACCGGCCGGCAGATCGGGCGCGGCGGCATTGATGGCCGCCTGCACTTCGCGCGCGGCTGCATCGAGGTTCACGCCGCCCTGAAAAATGATGAACACCGACGCATTGCCTTCCGAACTGGTGGAACGCATGGTGTCGATGCCGGGAATCTGGCCCAGATGCCGCTCCAGCGGCGAGGCGACGGTGGCCGCCATCGTCGCCGCGTCCGCGCCCGGTTCGCTGGCGGAAATGAAGATCGCCGGGAACGCGATCTGCGGCAACGCGCTGATGCCCAGCAGCAGATAGCAGATCACGCCCGCTGCCAGCACGCCCGCGGCAAGCAGCGAAGTGCCGATCGGGCGCTTGATGAACGGCGTGGAGATGCTCATGACGGCAAACAGCGGCGGGCGGCGAAGGCTGAGTGGCGCGCACGCGCATGGCGATGGAACGGCAGCTTCGTATCCTGGCCGCGCATCCTCATCCCTCGTGCGCCACTTGCGGTGGGAGTCCGCGTCTCGCCCTGATCCACCCATGCAGCCGCTCCATGTACAGGTAGATCACCGGCGTGGTGTAAAGCGTGACCAATTGCGAAAGCAGCAGGCCGCCGACGATGGATACGCCCAGCGGCCGGCGCAGTTCCGAACCGATGCCGCTGCCCAGCGCAAGCGGCAGCGCGCCGAGCAATGCAGCCATCGTGGTCATCATGATCGGGCGGAAGCGCAGCAGACAGGCGCGCCGGATCGCGTCGTGCGGATTCAGACCTTCGCGCTGCGCGACCAGCGCGAAGTCGATCATCATGATCGCGTTTTTCTTGACGATGCCGATCAGCAGCACGATGCCGACGATGCCGTCCACCGACAGGCTCATGCCGCACAACATCAGCGCCAGCAGCGCGCCGACGCCGGCCGGCGGCAGCGTCGAGATGATCGTGGCCGGATGGATGTAGCTTTCGTACAACACGCCGAGCACGATGTAGATCACCACCACCGCACCCAGGATCAGCAGCAGTTCGTTGCCCAGCGACGACGAGAACTCCGCCGCGGCACCGACGAATTCGCCGCGCACCTGTGGCGGCAGGTTGAGCTTGGTCACTTGCGCGTTGATCGCATTGACCGCCTGCGACAGCGAATAGCCGGGGGCGAGGTTGAACGAGATCGTCACCGCTGGCAGTTGGTTCTGGTGGCTGACCACCAGCGGCGTATTGGTCACGCTGGCGGTCGCCAGCGTCGAGAGCGGCACGGTGTTGCCGCCGCCGATCGGGATACCGACATTGCCCTGGCCTACGCCGGTGGCAGTGGAGGAATTGGCCGACTTGGTTTGCCCGAGGCTGGTTGCATTGCTGCCGGTCAGCGCACCGGATGCGCCATTGCTGCGCACGCTCAGCATGTTCATCAAGTCGCTGCGATTGCGGAATTGCGGCGCGACCTCCAGCACCACGCGGTATTGGTTCAATTCGGTGAAGATGGTCGAGATCTGGCGCTGGCCGAACGCGTCGTACAGGGTGTCGTCGATTGTCTGCACCGGCACGCCCAGGCGGCTGGCGGCGTTGCGATCGATCTGCACGTTCAGCGCGTTGCCGCTGTCGGCGAGATCGTTGCCGACATCGGCCAGCATCGGCAATTGCCGCAGTGCCGTCGTCAATTGCTGCGCGTAACCCGACAGCTCCTGCGCGTTCACTTCCGAAAGCGTGTACTGGTATTCGGTGGGTGCCACGCGCGTGTCGAGCGTGATGTCCTGCACCGGCTTCAAATACAGCGCGGCACCGGGAATGTCCGCGACCGCGCGTTGCAGCCGCGGCAGGATCACATCCAGGCCGTCGCGCTGGCTGCGGGTCTTCAACACGATGCTCACCTGGCCCTGGCTCAGGATCGGGTTGATCGAGCCTGCGCCCACGAACGCGGAAACGCCGGCGACCGCGGGGTCGGCGCGCAGGCGCGCGGCGATCTGTTGGGTCACGCTTTCCATCGCCGGAAACGCGATATTGTCGTCGGCCTGCACGACACCGGTGATCAGGCCGGTATCCTGCTGTGGCAGCAGACCTTTGGGGATCGCGATGTACAACAGGATCGTCGCGATCACCGATATCGTCGCCAGCAACATCACCAGGCGGCGCCGCGCCAGCGCCCAATCGAGCGTGTGCTCGTAGACACCGAGCATGCGGTTGAACCACGTGGGCTTGCCGTGCGCGGCCGCGGCGTCGTCGGCCGGCACCGAACCACGATCCAGCAGGTACGCGCACATCATCGGCGTCAGCGTCAGCGACACCAGCATCGAGATCGCCACCGCGATGGTCAGCACCCAGGCGAATTCGTGGAACAGCCGGCCGGTGACGCCGGGCATCAGCAGCAACGGCAGGAACACCGCGATCAGGGAAACGGTCAGTGACACCACCGTGAAACCGATTTCGCGCGCACCTATTTCCGCGGCGGTTTTGGAATCCTTGCCCTGCTCGATGTAGCGCACGATGTTCTCGATCATCACGATCGCATCGTCCACCACGAAACCCGTGGCCACGGTCAGCGCCATCAGCGACAGGTTGTCCAGCGAGAAGCCGGCCGCCGACATCACCGCGAAAGTGCCGAGCAGCGACAACGGCACCGCGACCGAAGGAATCACCGTCGCCCACAAACGGCGCAGGAAAACGAAGATCACGCCGATCACCAGGAATACGGTCAGGATCAGCGTGAATTCGACATCGCGCACCGAAGCACGGATGGTGACGGTGCGATCGGCGAACACATCCAGATGCACATCCGCCGGCAGCACCGCGCGCAACGATGGCAATGTCTGCTGAATCTGGGCGACGGTGTTGACGATGTTGGCGCCCGGTTGTCGGCGCACGTCCAGTAGCACCGCCGGCTTACCGTTCGCCCAGGCCGCGAGCTGATCGTTCTCCACCCCGTTGGTGACCTCGGCGACATCACCCAGCCGCACCGGCGCGCCGTTCTTGTCGCTGATGATCGCGCTGCGGTATTGATCCGCATCCTGCAACTGGTCGTTGGTACCGATCGAATACGTCTGCACGGTGCCGTTGAGCGTACCCTTGGCCGCATTGACATTGGCCTGCGTCAGCGCGCTGCGCACGTCCTCCAGAGTCAGCCCGAGATTGGCGAGCTTGGAAGGATCCACCTGCACCCGCACCGCCGGACGCACGTTGCCGGCGATCGATACCAGACCCACACCCGGCACCTGCGAAAGTTTCTGCGCGATGATGGAATCGGCGTAGTCGTTGACGTCGCGCAGCGGCCGGCTGTCAGAAGACAGCGACAGCGTGAGGATCGGTGCGTCGGCCGGGTTGACGCGGTTGTACACCGGCGGATACGGCAGGCTGCCCGGCAACCGCGCCGAGCGGAGCGCCGATTGCACGTCCTGCGCAGCCACGTCGATGTCGCGATCCATCGCAAACTGCAACACGATGGTCGACAGCCCGGCGGACGAGTCCGAACTCATCATGGTGACGCCGGAAATCTGCCCGAGCTGGCGCTCCAGCGGCGTGGTCACCAGCGTGGCCATTGTCGTCGCGGATGCGCCGGGATAAGTGGTGGTCACCACCAGGCTCGGCGCCTCGATTTCCGGGAGTGCCGAAACCGGCAGCGCGCGGAAGCCGAGAATGCCCAGCAACAATACCGCCAGCATCAGCAGCGATGTGGCGACGGGGCGGCGGATGAAGAGGGTGGAAAAGCCCATTAGGGTCAGAGCGGAAGTGGGAAGTTGGAGTGCGAAGTCGGGAGTCGGGGAGTACTGCTATTAGTCATTCCGGAGCCGGCCCGGCCCGTCGGGCCGGGACTCGGAATCCAGCTTGTCCATGTCGAAGCGGAAAAGCTGGATTACAAAGTCCGCCTTGGACTTTGCGCTTTGGGTCAATCGGGTTGTTCAAATCGTTCCAGACGAATTTGTCCGGGTTCCGCGCTGCGCGCGGCCCCGGAATGACGGTGAGGAGTTAATGCGCTACTTCAATCTTCGATTTACAGTTTTGGGTTTTTTCAGCCGCCGCGCCTGCCTCGCCCACTGCCCTGTTGTGCGGCTTTCTTGATCTCGGCGGCGGTCGGGGCTTTCGGTTCTTCGCCCGGATTCATCGGCGTGATCCTGCTGCCTTCCTTGAGGCGGAACTGGCCTTCGGTCACGACCCGGTCACCGGCCCTCAATCCGCTGCCGATCAGTTCATGGGTGTCGTCGGCTTCGCCGATCACGGTGACAGGTTGCATGCGCACGGTCGCTCCACCGGCATTGCCTGCGCCGGCGTTGGCACTCGCGCCATTGCCACCGCCGCTCCAGTGATGATGGCGCGGCGTGGCAGCGGTGCTTGCACTTGCCGCATTCGCCGCGCCCATGCCGTTCACCACCAGATACACGAAGTCGCCATTGGGCCCGCGTTGCACCGCTGCAGTTGGTACCACCAAGCCGTTTTGCACGGTGCCCACCTGCATGCGCAAATTGACGAACTGGCCGGGCCAAAGCTCGTCGGCGGCATTCGGGAATTCCGCCTTCAATTTGAAGGTCGAGGTGTTCGGATCGATCTGGTTGTCCACGACTTTCAGCACGCCGCCGCTGGCGGTGAGCTTGCCGGTGGTGGGGTCGGTCACCACGACCGGCAACGGAGACTGCGCCTGCGCGGCGCGCACCTGATCCAGATATTTGCCGGCCAGCGTGTAGATCACGTTGATCGGCTGCAATTCCGTGATCACCACGATCGGCGTCGTAGTGGTGATCACATTGCCGGGATCGACCTGGCGGATGCCAGCCAAGCCGTCGATCGGCGCCAGCACGCGGGTGTAATCAAGCTGCACCTTGGCGTCCTGCGCAGCGGCGTTGTCCGCATCCACCGCGGCGCTGAACTGGCGTACGTTGTTGGCTTGAGTAATGCGATCGATCTCGGCCACGTACTGCTTGTATTGCGGTTGCTCGCTGCGCTTGAAGTTGGCCTGCGCGGTCGCGAGTTGCGCGGCATCCTGCGCCTTCTTGGCCAATGCCTGTTCGTACTGGGCCTGCACCGTGCGGGGATCAATCTCGGCGATCACGTCGCCTTTCTTCACCGGCTGGCCTTCGGTGAAATCGAGCTTCAGCAATTTGCCGCCAACCTGCGGCAGCACGGTCACCGTGTTGAGCGCCTGCACCGTGCCGTTGGCGGTGAGATACACCGGCACGTTTTCGCTGACCGCCGGCACCACCGTCACCGGCACGGGCGCGTTGCCCTGATCCCCGGAAGCGCCGGCGGTGCGGTGCAGCAAACGCCAGGCGATCACGCCGATGATGATGGCGAGAATCGCAATCAGTATCCATTTGCCGCGCGACATGCGGAATCCTTCCGAGATCCAGACCGAGAAAAGCAGCTTAGCCAAGCCGCATGAACGGAAGGCATCGGGTGGAAACACCCTTGCGCTGCAGGCGACCTACGTTAACGCAAACCCGCAGGCCGGGTTGCCATGACTTGTGGCAGATACGGAAGCCCCGCCATTGCGGCGGGGCTCCCACGCTCATTCCTGGCTGGTGGCCGCGACGGCGCCGCGGGATCCTATGCTCGCTTCGCTCTCCTCGTGCGCGCGCGACAGTCGGTTCATCAGCGGCAACGCCGCGATTGCAATGGCCGTGCACACCAGACCGGCAAAGCCGAGCTTCATGAAGAGGCTGGTGTAGATCGGCAATGTGCGCACCGGATCGGTGATGTTCGTGGGGACACTCGCGAAATTGGCTACCACGCTTCCCGTGTATTGCGAAAGCCCGGAGGCGACGAAATAGGCGCCCATCATGAAACCGCCCATCCGCTCCGGCACGTAGCGGGCGATCATTGCCAGCCCCAAGCCGCTGACCAACAGTTCGCCGAGCGAATACAGGCCATAGCCCAACACCATCACCCACGAGGAAACCTGGCCAGCCACCGCGAACTCTCCGCCGATGCCGTAGCTGAAATAACCAAGTGCCACCGCGAAGAAGCCGTAAGCGAACTTTGCCGCGACGGAAATATCCTTGCCCTGGCGGCCCAGCCCGTTGTAGATCCATACCAACACAGGCGAGAGCACCACGATCCAGATCGAGTTGAGATCCTGATACTGCTCCGGAATCCAATTGAACAGATGCCAGCCGAACAGGTTGAACGACAAGTTGACGTTGCGCTGCGCGAACAGGTTCAGCGAGGTGGACATCTGCTGGTAGAAGATGAAGAAGAAGAAGGTTTGCAACACCAGCACCAGCGCGGCGATCAGACCTGCGCGTTCATCACGATGGCTGATCATGATGAGATAAGCGAAAATCGCCAGGATCACAGCGCCCGCGACGTAGAAGCATCCGCGCGCAAAACCTTCGTTCTGAAGAATGAAAACAGACGCGAATACGACCACTGTCGCCGCAATCAGCACGCCGATCAGCCGCAACGGTTTTACCCGTTCCTGATCCGGTGGCGAGCCGATGTGCGAGAGGGTCCGGTGCATCATCGCGTAATTGCCAAGCCCGATCAGCAACCCAATCGAGCACACGCCAAAGGCAGTATGCCAACCGGCGCTGTCGCCCAAGCGCGCGCCCACGAAGTCGCGAATCCACGGCGTCAAGGCCATCGAAATGGTCGATCCGATATTGACGGCCATGTAGTAGATGGTGAATGCGCTATCGATCTTGGTATCGTCGCCTTCGTAGATCTTGCGCACCAGATTGCCGGCATTCGGCTTGAACAGACCGTTGCCGACGATGATCACGCCCAGTGCGAAGTACAGGAAATACGCGCTGTTGTAGGGAAGCCACAACAAGGCGTAGCCAATGCCGAGCACAATGGCGCCCGTCAGCATGGTGCGGCGCGTGCCGAGTATCTTGTCGCCCACCCATCCGCCAATGGCGGGGGTGACATAAATCAATGCTGCTGCGGCGCCCCACACCAGGTTGCCCTGAGTGTCGGGGAAACCCAAGCGCTTGATCATGTAGGTGACCATCAGCACCTGCATGCCGTAGAAGCCGAAGCGCTCCCACATCTCGATCAGGAACACGGTGCTGAACGAGCGGTTCTTGGAAATGGTGGGTTGCATGGCATTCATGGGAGACACAGACCCTGTGGGCGGATTCGGCCAAGCGTAACCCATGCCGGGGCGGAATGTGTTCAAAACGTGGAAGCGCGGGAAGCGGGAAATGGGACTGCAACCAGGGAAGGAGAGGACGTCATCCCCGGCAGCACGAAACGGGCAATCCGCGGCACTGCGGAGGCAGGATGCCGTAACGCCGCAGGCGACCCGAAGATCGCGCGCCAGGATGTCGCGAGTGATACATCTTGATCTGGCGATCCATGAGAAGCGAGCGGATTTCTCGCCTGCGCCGGAATGACGGCTTCGTTGTTATGCTTCCCCGGTTCCAGCGATCACCCACTACCCACTTTCTACTTCTCCCCTCCATGCACGCTTATCTCGACCTGCTGCGCGACATCCTGGAACACGGCATTGCCAAGGATGACCGCACCGGCACCGGCACGTTGTCCGTGTTCGGACGGCAGATGCGCTTCGATCTGGGCGCGGGCTTCCCGCTGCTGACCACCAAGAAGCTGCACACCAGATCCATCATCCACGAGCTGCTGTGGTTCCTGCGCGGCGAGACCAACATCAGGTATTTGAACGAACACGGCGTCGGCATCTGGGACGAGTGGGCGGACGAAAACGGCGAACTCGGCCCGGTTTATGGCCGTCAGTGGCGCTCGTGGCGGGCAGCGGGCGGGCGCACGATCGACCAGATCAGCACGGTGATCGAACAGATCAAGGTGCATCCCGATTCGCGTCGCCTGATCGTCAGTGCCTGGAATGTCGGCGAACTGGAGGAGATGGCGCTGGCGCCGTGCCATGCGCTGTTCCAGTTTTACGTCACTCCTGCGAAAGGCTCCGGACAGCCGGGCAAACTGTCTTGCCAGTTGTACCAGCGCTCGGCGGATGTGTTCCTTGGCGTGCCGTTCAACATCGCCAGCTACGCGCTGCTCACCTGCATGATCGCGCAGGTGACCGGGCTTGCGCCTGGCGATTTCGTGCACACGCTGGGCGATGCGCACCTGTATCGCAACCATCTGGAACAGGCGCGCGAGCAGCTGACGCGCACGCCGCGTGCGTTGCCGAAGCTTGCTTTGAATCCGGACGTGCGCTCGATCTTCGATTTCCAATACGAAGACATTGCGATCAAGGGTTACGATCCATATCCCGCCATTCGCGCGCCGATTGCAGTGTGAAGAGCGGCTGCAAAGCTGCTGCGCTCGGCATCTTGTGCGCCGGTGGTGCCCGGAATCCATGTGCTGGCGTGTACACTGCGGTTCCTGTGCTCCGGCGGTGCGCAACCTGCCCTCGCTCGCGACGCTTTTCAAGCCACTCTTGATTCGCTATGACAGGATCGCCACGAATCTCGCTGCTCGCCGCGCTGGATCGCCGCCGCGCGATCGGCCGCCGGGGCGCAATGCCGTGGCATCTGCCGGATGATCTGAGGCACTTCAAGGCGCGCACGCTCGGCAGGCCGGTACTGATGGGCCGCAGGACCGCAATGGCGATCGGTCGCTCGCTGCCGGGCCGCTTGAACCTCGTATTGAGCCGCTCGGAAGCCGCGCCGTTTCCCGGTCAACGTGTCGTGCATTCGGTGGATGAAGCGTTGTCGCGGGCGACCGGCAGCGACGAACTGGTGGTGATCGGAGGCGGCGAGGTATACGCGCTTGCATTGCCGATGGCCACGCATCTGTACCTGACCTGGGTGGATGCGGAAACGCCCGACGCCGATACATTTTTTCCCGACTTCGATCTGCGCGAGTGGCGCGAGCTGGCGCGCGCGCATCATGCAGCGGATGCGCGGCACGCCTGCGCGTTCGATTTTGTCGATTACGAAAGGGCACGATGATCGAGGTCGCCGCTGGCATTTTGACCGACGCGAGCGGCCGCGTGCTGTTGATGCAACGCCTGCCCGGTACACACCTCGCGGGATTGTGGGAATTTCCCGGCGGCAAGCTGGAAGCGAACGAGGGCATAGCGCAAGCGCTGGCGCGCGAGCTGCACGAGGAACTTGGCATCGATGCGCGTGCTTGCGTGCCGCTGATTTCCATTCCGTGGCGCTACCCGGAAAGAGCCATTCGCCTGCACGCCTTGAGCGTGACCGACTGGCGTGGCGAGCCGCGTGCGCGCGAAGGTCACTGCTTGCGCTGGATGCGAGTGGAGGATATCGATCCGGCGCAGATGCCGGCGGCAGACCGCCCGATCCTGACCGCATTGCGGTTGCCGGCGCGCTATGTCATCACGCCGGCAAAAGCCGGTCGCGGTCATTTTTCTGGGCCGGGCTCGCTCGGCAAAGTGATTGCGTTGAAAAATGGATCTGATCGCTTCTTGCTGCAATTGCGCTTGCCCGAGCGCGATAGGGACGAGGTGCGCGCCATCGCCGAGGCAGTGCTGGCGAACGCGCCGCTGCGAAACCGATTGCTGGTAAATCACGACATCGCGCTCGCGCGTGAGCTGGGCCTCGGCGTACATCTGCGGGCGGCACAGGTGCGCGAACTGGCGCAGCGGCCGCTGTCGTCAGCGCAATGGGTCGGCGCCTCGTGTCACGACGCCGATGAACTGGAGCACGCGGCGCGGCTGGGCGCGGATTTCGCCACGCTTTCGCCGGTGTGCGCGAGCGCCAGCCACCCCGGAATGCGGCCGCTTGGCTGGGAGCGCTTTGCCGAACTCGTGCGCGAAGCACGGTTGCCGGTATTCGCGCTCGGTGGCGTCGGCCCGCGGGACTTGCAACATGCGCGCGCCGCTGGCGCGCAAGGCGTGGCCGGGATCAGCGCCTTTGCGCCACCGTTGTAGAGCCGGCTCGCCGGCGACAGAGCAGCCTGCTCCGGAGCGTTCCGGCACGGGCGCTCCTGCAAGCGATCAGACGCTTCGCTCCGACCGCGCAGATTTCCCTTTGGCCAACTCGAGATAGCGCGCATGCAGCGCGGTGATTTCGGCGTCCAGGTGTGCCGGGTCACCATCGTTGACGATCACATCCTGCGCCAGTGCCAGCCGCTGCTCGCGCGTGGCCTGTGCGGCCAACGTGCGCTGCGCCTGCGCGAGGGTTATGTCATCGCGGCGCATCAGTCGTTCGATTCGCAGTGCATCCGGTGCATCCACCAGCAACACACGATCCACGAACGCGTACGCGGGCCAGGTTTCCGCCAGCAACGGAATGGCCAGGATGCAATAGGGTCCGCGATCGGTCGCGACACGCCGCCGCAGCCATTCGCGGACGCGCGGATGCACGATCGCTTCGAGCTTCCCACGCGCGCGCGCATCGGCGAAAATGCGCTCGCGCAACCCGCGCCGGTCCAGTGTGCCATCCGCGTGCAGTATGCCCGCGCCGAATACGAATTCGATTTCCGTGAGCGCGGGCTCACCTGGCGCGACCACCGCGCGCGCCGCGTCGTCCGCATCGTAAACCCTCACGCCGCAGACCTCGAACCGCCGCGCGACCTCGTTCTTGCCCGCGGCCACGCCGCCGGTGAGCGCGATCACAAAGCGGGATTTCGCGTCAATTCGCATGACCTGCAACCAATGCCGGCATGTCAGGGCGCTGTCGCAGAGCCTTTGGGCGGCAGCACGATCTCGAAGCCTTTGCCAAAATCCGCCTTGTCGTAATCGGTCTGCCACATCGGGTTGACGATGCGCGGGCGATAATGCCAGCGCGGACTGAACAGACTCCACGATTCGTCGTGGCCCGGAAAAGAAACTCCGGCCATGTCGATCAGCGATTCGAAAGAATCCGCGCTCAGCGTGCGTTGATCCGCATTGACGCGCAACGTGGCGAGGCGCTGTGGAAAGGCAGCGGCATAGGCATCCGAATACCAGAATAACGCGGGGACCTGGAAGTCGTAACGCGAACCAAGGCCATGCCCATCCTTATCGCACGTTGGTGTTGGCAGGGTTTCACCATGGTCGGACAAAAACCACAAGGCGGTCACCGCATCACTCTGGTGCAGTACAGCGATGATGTGTGCCAATACATGATCGGTGTAAAGGATAGTGTTGTCATAGCTATTGCGGATGCGCTCGCCGGTGGGCACGCTGGTTTCGTCGTCAGAATATGCAGGCGTGAAGCGCTTGAACGAGGCTGGGTAGCGAAAGTCGTAATTCATATGGCTGCCCATCATGTGCAGCACGATGAACAGGTCACCGTTGGAATCGTTCAGGGCATCGCGCAGCGGTTGGATCAAATCCTCGTCGTAACTGCCAGGGGCGGTCCATGAGGCGTGATTCAACCATTCGACATGTTGCGCCTCGTAGGCGTAGGTCGAAACGGGCGAATCAAATTTGCCGATCGCGAGCTGGTTGGAAATCCAGTAGGTCTGGAACCCGGCTTCCTGCATTGCGCGCAGGACTGAACCTTCCTTCCAGTCGGGGCTTATGCTGGTGATCGGCTTTCGCGTCACGATCAAGGGGATGGCGGTGATCGATTCCGGCCAGGAGGTCAGCATGCGCGGGATTCGCACAAGATTTTTCACCCGCGACAGTTCCGGGTTGGTCGCGCGGTCATAGCCGAATAGCTGCCAGTGATCACGACGACTGCTCTCGCCGATCACCAATACGTAGATCTGGCGGCGATGCAATGTGGTCACGCGCCGCGCATGGAAACGAAACGCATCGAGTTTCGCCACATCCAGGCGCATCTTGTTCCATTCCGCCCGGTATTGCGCGACCCGTTGGAACACTCCGAAGGGATAACCCTGCTCAATGGGGCCGGCGAGCGAGGTGAGCGTGGTGATGCCGCTGCTGCCGCGCATGGTGAACGTGCCATGCGTCGAGCATGCTGCAACGACAGCGGTCGTCAATGGCGCGGCAACGGCGATGGTGACGACCCATGCACGCGACCGATGCCGCCAACGCAGGCTGGCGCGGTGGCTCCACCACGCTGCCAGCAACGCGACCGCCAAGCCCGCAGCGATGCA
>Ga0134126_10008845_pt1 | contig 12682 bp, 9 predicted proteins | sample KB31752_FD_96881 | JGI IMG/M metagenome (GOLD analysis project Ga0134126, IMG submission 96881) | Terrestrial soil microbial communities with excess Nitrogen fertilizer from Kellogg Biological Station, Michigan, USA - KB3-175-2 | ecosystem: Environmental > Terrestrial > Soil > Unclassified ...
CAAGGCCGCGCGCTTCTCGTGCAGCGGCGGATCGAAGCGCACCGCGCCCGTGGCCGCGGCGGGCAGCTGCAGAATGCTGAGCGGCAGGGCGATCACGGCACGGGCGGCGCGCAGGCTGAATTCCCCCTGAGTGCCTCGCACCGTCAGCTGGACGGTGCTGCCGCCCCACTCCGCGGTCTGCAGCGCCGCACCGAGCATCAGCCGCGAGCGCGCCGGATCCAGCTGCCGCGCCAGGCTATCCAGCAGCGAGCTGTAGCCGCCGAGCACACGCGCCTGTCCGCCCTGCAGACTGTCCCCGCCCCACTCGGCGGCGATCGCCTGCACGCTCGCGCGACGCGGATCGGCAGCGTCGAAGCCTTCGACCATCATGCGCACGAAGCTGGCAAGCGGCTGCTGCTCGGGGGCGGCGAGCTGGCCGGCCAGAAACTGCTCCACGGATTGGTCCTCGGGCAGCTGCTGCGCCTCTTGCAGGAGCCGTCGGGCCTGCTCGAACTCGCTGCCGCGCACCGCTTGACCATCGCGTCGCCGGCCGGCGCGCCGGCCCGAGGTATCCACCGCCGGCAGGCCCGCGCTGCGCATCAGCTCGCGGGTGACCGGGGCATCGCCATGGATGAACTCCGCGCCGAGCTCGATCGGCAGGGCGAGGCCCGCCGCGTGGCGTGTCTCGATCCGTCCGCCGATGCGCTCGCGCGCCTCGAGCAGCAGCACCGAACGACCCGCCGCGCACAGCTCGGCTGCGGCACACAGACCGGCGGCTCCTGCCCCGATGACCGCGACGTCAAAATCCTGTTCTGCAGCGCTCATGCGCCGATCATGCAGCATGCGTTGCGGGATGCCAAAACAGCCATGATTCTGCTAGGGTGTCTGCGGGACTCTAATAACGATGACGGGGTTGCTCCGGGGGGCAGAGCCATGTCGCAATCCGATTCGAAAGTCTCTCGCCGGGAAGTACTGACCGCAGGCATCGCCGCCACCGGCACGCTGCTGGCCGCCTCGCGCGCCGGGGCAACGGTCAATCCGGATGCGAAGTCCGGCGCCGGCATCGCGGGGCGCAAATTCCGCGCCTGGGTTTCCCAGGGCGAGGGCGAGGGTCGCACACGCCTGGAAACTCTCACCATGCTGCCGGTCACCGGTCGCATGGTCGCGGTGCGCACACAGGCCGCGAGCTTGTGCTACACCGTCAGCAGCGACGTGCTGGGCCTGCCGCGCGGCGCCTTCGGCGCCTCCGATACGGCTCATCTGCTGCACGTGCCGCCTGCCCCGGCCACCTACGAAGCGCTGCAGAAGATGGCCATCATCCAGGGGCACGGCGGCGTGGGCATCGTCGAGGCGGTAGGACCGCATGTACGCCGCGTCAAGGTCGGCGACCGCGTCTGCGTGTCCGGCACTCCCCAGTGCGGCTCCTGCTATCAGTGTCTGCGCGGTCGGGCGGATATGTGTCAGTTTCTCTATACCCAGGGGCCCGATGACCTGGTCGCATGGGCGACGCGCTCGGATGGCACCCCGGTCTACTCGAATTCGCACATCGGCGGGCTGGCCGAGATGATGGTGACCTTCGAGGAATGGGTGGTGCCGACGGTCACCAACGCCCCGGCACATGAGCTGAGCATGGTATGCAGCTGCACGAGTGTCGCAGGGCTGGGCTCCACCGTGTCACAGACGCTCGCGAGTGTCGCACCCGGCTCATCCGTGGCCGTCGTGGGCCTGGGGCCGCTGGGCCTGAGCGCCATACAGGGCGCGCGCATTGCAGGTGCCTCGATGATCATCGGCATCGATCCGGTGCGCGTGCGCCGCGAGCTCGCCATGAAGGTGGGCGCCACGCACACGCTCGATCCCAATGCCGAGGGCATGCAGCTGGTGCAGCGGGTGCGCGAGCTCACCATCGGCAACTACGACAATCGCTGGGGCAACGGCAAGTACGCCATGAACGGAGCCGGCGCGGATTTCGTGGTCGAGGCCGCCGGTGCCAATCGTGCCAAGCCCATGGTCGAAGACGGCCCCGATCCCACGGGTCTGCTGCCCATGGAGCAGGCTTATTACATGGTGGCGCCGGGCGGCCAGATCATCACCAACAGCCTGCCGGTGGGCAATATCAGCCTCAATGTCGGCACCTTTTCCCTCGGCGGACGCTCGCACCATGCGGGCCAGGCCGGTGGGATGAACCCGCTGCGCGACATTCCGCGCTTCGTGCAGCTGCTCGACAGTGGTCAGTACGATGCAAAGTCGCTCGCCACGTCGGTGGTGCCCATCGAGGCGATGATGGACGCCTACCAGAAGGTGCTCTACCGCACCACCATCACGGGTATCATGACAGCTTGACGAGCCTCGGAAGGGCCTGACGCCTACGCCTCGCTTCACTGCGGCAGCGGTCAGGTCATCGACCTGACCCACTTCATTACGTGGATTCTGGGTCGCGCATCCGGTCGACACCGACTGCGAGGTCGCGACGCTGCGCTGATACTTGATTCCAGCTGTCACCGGATCAGGAGAGATCTCGTGGCGACGGAATCGCATGCCTTTACCCATCCGGGCGCCGCGCCCACCGCGGGCGCTGTACCGCTGCGGCCCCGCACGACCGACGGTCACCCGCCTGACGACACCCCCGCTTCGGCGCTGTCGTTGCTGCGCGAGCTGTTCAATCAGCTGATGATCCTGGTGCGCCAGGAGCTCGCGCTCGCCGGCGCCGAGCTCAACCGCTCGCTCAGCTCGCTCAAGTCCGGCATTGCGGCGCTGGCCGCGGCGGCGGCGGTGATCTTCAGCGGCTTTCTGGTGCTGCTGGCGGCCGCCGTATGGGCGCTGTCCAGGGTACTGGCGGGCTGGCTCGCAGCGCTGATCGTCGGCCTCGGCGTGCTGGCCGTGGGCGCGGGGCTGCTGCTGGCGGCTCGCCGTCAGCTGCGCCCTGCTGCCGTGACGCCACAACGCAGCACCGAGTCTCTGCGACGCGATCGCGACATGGTCGCAAGGCACCTCTCATGAGCATCTCCATGCGTATGGATGGGGATCCGGCGGCCATCGAGCACGACATCAATCAAACCCGTGCGCGCGTGGACCATGTGCTCGAGGCGCTGCAGGACAAGCTCTCCCCGAGGCAGCTGCGTGCGCAGGCCCGGCACTTCGTCGAGGAGCGCAGCGTACGCTTCGCCAAACGGCTGGGCCGCAATGTGCGCGACAATCCCTGGCCCGTCGTCGGCGGCGTGCTCATTGCCATTGCCTGGGTCGCGCTGGTGCGCCGGCGCCGCAGGCACCGGGAGGAAGGCTCCGCGGGATCGTTGCGTCATTGGTTATGAGCGAGCGGCCTGGGCCAGTGAGCGCAACGCAGGCGTCTCGCGGTCGCAGCGCCGAGCAACCGACCGACATTCCCGCGGCCGGCTGGCGGGACATTCTGCTGCGGGTGCTGAAGAATGTCTCGCGCCACAATCTGTCATTGGTGGCCGCGGGACTGGCCATGTATGCGCTGCTGTCCATTTTCCCGGCGCTCACCGCTGCCCTCTCGCTCTACGGTCTTTTCATCACGCCGGCGCATGCAGTGCAGCAGATCAATTCGCTGGCCAACATGCTGCCGGCTCAGGGCTGGGCGCTGGTCAGTCAGCAGCTGCAGGAAGTCGCCAGTCACACCTCGCGCACCCTGAGTGTCTCGGCCGGCATCGCTCTGCTGGTGGCGCTTTGGAGTGCGCGCTCGGGCATGTCCTCATTAATTGTGGCCATGAATATTGCCTATGAAGAGGATGAGAAGCGCAGCTGGATCTGGCAGGTCGTGCTGTCATTGTTCTTCACGCTCGTGCTGCTGCTGGGCATGTTGGTGCTGCTGGCACTGGGCTTCGCGATTCCGCTGGTGCTCGCCATCCTCGGCACCAGTGAATGGGTAAAGCTGACAGCCGAGGTGCTGCGCTGGCTGCTGATCTGGGTCTTCAGCATTATCGCGCTGGGCCTTCTGTACCGCTTCGCTCCCGCGCGACGGCAGGCTCAATGGCAGTGGGTGAGCTGGGGCTCGGTCATTGCCGCTACTCTCTGGCTCATCGGCAGTCTGCTGTTCTCGTTCTACCTGCAGACCTTCGGCAGCTACCAGAAAACCTACGGTGCCGTGGGCAGCGTGGTGGTCCTGCTCATGTGGTTCTACCTATCCAGCTTTTTCCTGATGCTCGGTGCGCAGATCAACGCCGAGATGGAACACCAGACCGCCCGCGATACCACCGACGGCACGCCGCGCCCCATGGGCCGCCGCGGCGCCTACGTGGCGGACACACTGGGTCAGGGCGCCGACAGCGCCCCGGGCGCGGCCGGCCGAACCCCTAACCCAAGCTGATTTGGAGCTCGTTCAGCCCGTCGCGCAGCTCGGAGCGCAGGGGCTCGCGGGCGGCCAGCACAGCTCCGGCCCGGTGCGCATGCGCCTCGCGCTCGAAGCGCACAGGGCGGCCATTGAGCGCCAAAGCCTGCACTCCGCAGCCCGCCGCGCCAATCCGGTAGCGCACCTGCACGGGCTTACCCCACAGTGGCAATTGCGTGCGCAAACCATCGAGCGCCGCGGGCATGACCGGGTCGAGCCGCAGTGCGTCGTGGCGCACCTCCCAGCCCAGGAAACGCCGCAGGATCAGCCCCACGGCGATGCCGGCGCCGCTGGAGTACACGCGCCAGCCACCATCCAGCGCGATGTCGCCGCTGCGCACGCGCTGGTACTCGGTCCGTGCCTCATAGCGGTCGCCGAAGGCAGCATCGGAGCTGGAAAAGTAGCAATTGGCCTGGCGTCGGTCGGCGCTCGCGACCACCGCTTGAACCTCGATGGGGACGGCCTGTGAGAGCGCCTGCAGGAAGCGATCGGCCTCGCCCAGGTGCGCCAGCGCCTGCGCATAGCGCAGATGCGCGTGCGTATACATGAGCCCGATCTCGCGGCCGAAAAAGGTTGCGCTCTCGGCGCGTTGAAAGATGCGCTGCGGCCCACCGTGATAGGGCAGCGGACGATCGAAGAGCCGCACCCCGTCCGGGCCGCTCAGCGGCCCTTCGAGCAGCCGCAGGTGCTCGCGCGCCTGCGCGGGCGTGAACAGATCCTCGAGAATGGCGTGAATCATGCCGAGCCCGCTGTATTGCACGCCCGAGAGCTGATCACGCGGATGCAGCAGGTAGCGCGGCTCACCTGCCGTCTCGAAGATTGCATAGCCGGTCAGCACCCCGTCGGGAATCAGCAGACGTTGAAAATCGGCCTGCACCGCCTCCGCCTGCGCGCTCAGCTGTGCAGCGCGCGGCGCATCACGCCCCACGTGACGCAGCGCCGTCGCCAACGCGCGCAGCGCCTGCACCTGCAACGTGACCGTCCAGGCGCTGCACATGTGCTCGCGCAGCCGCGGATCGGCCGGTTGTAGCGAGTCATTCCAGTCCCCGTGTCCATAGGCAGCCAGACGCGAACCGGGCACGGTGCGCCGCTGCAGCAGTGCCAGAGCCCGCTCGACATGCTGCCAGAGGCTGACGCTCTCCCCGGCTGAAGCTGCGCGCGCATCGAAAAACGGCACCGCCTCATCGAGCACGGCAGCGTCGCCGGAAGCCATGAGGTACTGCGCGACCACCACCAGCGGCCACAGCACGATATCCCCATGCGAGTCGCCGGCGCGGATCAGACGCTCGCGCTCGAACATCATGAACCACTGCGGCCAGTCCCCATCGGGATTCTGCGCGCGCATCACACGCAGCAGAATGTCGCGGATCGGCTCGGTGCGTCCAAGCGCCAGCAGCAGCTCCACCGGTCCCTGGCAGACATCACGCGTGCCCCAGCCGCCTCCGGAAAACTGCTCAAGCCCGCGAGGGGACAGAAAGTGAACCCAGGCATTCTGAGCAAACCACGGCAGAATCTCCCCGAGCCGCTCGGCCGCTTGTGCCTGCGCGAGCCGCGCATTGCGATCCGCGGCGCGTGCTGGGGATGCGGACGTGGGTGCCGCCTTGAAAGCTGCCGGCAGCTCGATGGGGATCTGTGGCGTGAGCTCCTGCACTGACGCCGCGTAGACCGGCGACTGGGTTTCCTCGCGCAGCAGCTCCCCGTGCAGTTGCAGCTCGAACTCGCGCGCAGGGACGCTGAGCAGGCAGAGATAGGATTGAGCGCGCGAGAGACCATCCGTAAACAGCAGCTCATCGCCCCCCACGCGCTCGAGCTGCGTGCCCGCGCCCAGGCTCAGGCAGAAGCCGCCGCCGGGAAAGCGGTGCGCGAGCTCGCTGCCCTCGGGCGGAACTACGCGGATCGTCTGTCCCTGCTGTTGCCAGGGAATGGCCTCACCCGCCGCGCCGTCGTCGGCGCTGAAGGCCACATGGTGGGAGATCAGAATGCGGCTCGGAAGTCCTTCGAGGATGCGCACGCTCAGCGAGAGCGCGTGTGGATCGCTGTGCGCCGCTGCCCGCACCTCGATGAGCCCCTGTCGATGCCGATACAGCCAGCGGCAACTCTGCGGCGTCATGTCGAATACTGATGGCAGCTGCAGCAGTTGCCAGCGTCCGTCCAGCTGCACGAAAACACGCTGTCCGTGCGAGCGGAACAGGCCCAGATAACTGCGCACGGTGGACAGGAAGCGATTGATGTTGACGTGCCCCTGCGCGACCATCGAATGGAACACACCGCCCATCCATACAGTCGAGGTCAGAGCGCTCTCCGCGGGCGTCTGATGACGTCCCGTGCGCAGCAGCTGCCCATGCGGGCGCAGCACCTGCAGCTCCTTGGCCCGCACGACCGCGTGCTGGTCCGTGCCGTGGAAGAACGACAGGACCCTGCCCTGCGCGTCGCGCTCGACGTGTCGCCACGGACCGGGACAGTGCTGCTGCAGCTCGCGCTCGGTGGGATCGAGGGTCTCGAGGGGCCCGGCGGCGCTGAACAGCGAGCCCGATGCCTCGGCCCCCGTCACGGCCGGCGTCACGGCTACAACGCCAGGGCTCACGGCTAGGGCAGCCTCCGGCAGCGCCAGGACCGGCCCCAAACGCGCCAAATCCGCCTCGGAGGTCGCCTCGCGATGGTCGGCTACAAATAGGCCAAAGAAGCCGCAGCTGGCACTCTCACCGGGCTGCAGCCGCAACGGTTCCCCGCGCAGGATCACACTCGAATGTTCATGCTGCAGTCGACGCGAGGGCAGATCGGACTGCAGCCCCGGCGGAATATTTTCGAGATTCCCCGCGCGGGCATTGCAGCCATGGAACTGCAGGGCGTCGGTCGCGTACGCGCCGGCGCGACGCAACGAGCCAATCAGGGTCCACGGATAGCGCCCATCAACCGCCTGATTCTGCCGCGAGCAGACCACGTAACCGCGTGCTGCGTGCCGCAGGGGCGTGTGATCGATGTATTGGCTGCAGTAGTACTCGTTGTTGCGCGCGGCCCCGTAGGAGCTCAGCGCCAGGTCCTGCACGTAGGTCAGATCCAGTGTCTGGGCTTGCGGCATGTCATTGAAGAGTGTCACGACCCAGAACCAGGCCGCCTCGCTGGCCGCCAGGCGCAGCTCCAGCACGTAGCGCAGGCCCTGCCACTGCCCAGCGGTACGCCACTGCGCAGCGGTATGCGCACCGCCCTCGCGGGTGGCAGCGCCCACGGCGCTGGCGCTGCGCGGTCCCAGCAGGCTAGTCCATTGCAGCGGATCCGCGTGACGACGTAGATACAGGTTCGCAAGCCCTGCCTCCATCTCGTTGCCCGCGAACAGCAGCAACGAGACGTTGCCGCACTCGAAGCGCCGCAGCGAGCGGTTGATGTTCAGCTGCGCGGCCAGACCGGCCGCATTCGACAGGCTGATCAAGTTGCTTGCGGGCGCCGGCTCGCTCATGGCTCCTCCTCGTGCCGCGCGGCCTTGAAGCGGCCGCCGGGAGCCCAATGGTGAGGGTATGGCGGCATCTTTGCACGTGGTCTGTCCCCATTGTGACTCGGCGAATCGTCTGCCAAAGGAGCGCCTGCCCGACGCGCCACGCTGTGGTCACTGTCATGAGCCGCTGTTCACTGGAGCACCCACGGCGCTGAGCACCGAGCGGTTCCGCCGACACCTCGCGGCCAGCGGCCTGCCCATCGTGGTGGACTTCTGGGCAAGCTGGTGTGGGCCGTGTCAGGCAATGGCGCCGCAATTTGCCCAGGCTGCGCGCGAGCTCGAGCCCTACGTCAGGGCGGCTAAGATCGATGCCGACGCCGAAAGCGTATTGGCGGGCGAATATGGCATCCGCAGCATTCCGACCCTGGCAGTGTTTCGGGACGGCCGGGAAGTTGCGCGGCGCTCCGGCGCGCTGGCGGCCGCAGAGATCGTGCGCTGGGTGCGTGCCCAGGCGGCCTAGCCGGCGCGGTGCAGCTGCGCTGTCACGTGCGCGCTCCTCAGCCCAATCCCGCAAGCGCTGTCATCGATGGATGACCTCCATAGGCGACTCTGTGTTCTCGTTTGGCTGGGTCCCGCGCGCTATGCTGCGCCGCAGTCAATCGGCACTCATGATCCGGGAGAAAGTACATGAGGCGAACATTGCACACAGCCACACTCGGGGCGCTTGCGCTCGCGCTCGGCGCCGCCTTCGCACTACCGCTGCACGCGCAGGACAGGTCCAATGACCAGCGCGATCAGACCACGACGCGCAGTCATCAGGCAGCACCCAATGAGCATCGCACTCATCAGTACGATAACCGTGGTGCTGTACGGTCGGATCAGCGCCAGATCACGCAGGACGATACTCGTGGCGCCGTACGCTCAGATGAGGAGCGAGCCTCGCGGGAGCACCGGCGCGGTGTCGCCCGGACCGAGGAGCGTCGGGGAGAATCCGATGACGTGAGCACTCTGCGTCACGCACACCCACGCGCTGCGGCACGTTGCCATGACGGGTTTTTCACCAACACCAGGGACCGGGCGCGTGCCTGCTCCAAGCACGGTGGTATCGAAATCTGGCTGGCGTTGTAGGGTCGATCTCCGCTACTGGGCCGGATCGAACATCATCAGCTCCAGCGACCCCGGGGTGTAAGGCGCACGCGTCGGGCGTTTGCCCGCGGCGATCGCGGCCCGAAAGGCCTTCATCGCAGCGGGCGTCGTGCGTGCACCGATCACATAGAGCCGCCCGCTCTTCGGATCCACGCTCATCGTGCGCGCCGACAGCAGCGTCTTGACGGTACCCGCCGACACGAACTTATCGGCGCCGAGCTCGCGGATCACGCTGATGGTTCCATCATTGCCATTGGAGCTGAACACCAGCCGATGCGCCGGATCGAAGGCGGCGGCGTCCGACCCGCGACCTATCGGCACCGTGGTGACCACGGCGCCCGAATCCGCGTTCACGACAGCCATGATCTGGTTCTCGCAGCTCGAGAAAAGCCGATGCGTCGTCGTATCGATCGCTAGGCCGTGGGGAGACTCACATTGTGGGATCGGCCAGGTGGCATCGACCTGATTGCTCGCCGTATCGACGCGATAAATGACGCGCTTTTCGACGCCGTTGACATAGAGCTTGCCATTGTCGCCCGCCACAGCGTATTCGAGCTTGCTGCCGAGGTTCACTGTCCCGATGACGCTATCGCTGGTGGGATCGATGACGGTGAGGGTCCCGGGATCGCCATCGACGACGAATACATGGCCGCTCGTCGGATCGATGGTCACCGCGTCCGCATCGTCGTTCGCCTTCAGATGCTTCACGACCTTCAGTGTCTCGAGGCTGAATGCCACGGCCTCACCGGCACGCCCGTCGTCGGTATAGCCCAGATCCGCTGCGTGGGAGATCGCGATGCCGTGAGTGCCGCCCGGCATGCCGGTGATCTGACCGATGAGCTTGCCAGTGCTGCCATCCACCACGTTGATGCGGTCGCCATGTGAGACGTAGAGCCGGTGCGAGGCGCCATCGAATACCACATAGTCCCAACGATCGGGCGCGCCCAGATGCGTGGTCCCAGCCAGGTGATACGCCGGTGCGGCGGCGCCCCGATCCGCCTGCGCCCATACGAATTGAGTGCCCGCAAGCATCAGGGCTGCAGCGGCTGTCCACGTCATGAGCGATTGTTTCATGTCGAGCTCCCCATGCCTGCGCGCTGCTCGGCTGTGTGCGGTACGCGCCTGGCGCCAATATGGGCAGCGCACTTTGCCGTGACAAGTTACAAAAATGTATACAAGCGCGAACTACATCAGCACCGGGATGCCCGGGCGCGCAAGCGCCCACCGCCTCAGCTTTGTGGTGCAGCCAGCTTGAATCTTACCGGTAGGAGGGTGCACATCCCCACGGGCTTGCCCCCGCGTGTGGCGGGCTTGAAGTGGTAGGCTTCCGCGAGCCGGACCATCGCCGCATCCATCGATGCATTGCCGCTGCTGGACTGCACGCCCGCGAAGGTTACGTCACCGTGGGTATCGAGGCAGACCCGCGCGATTCCGACGCCTTGCTCGTGATTGCGGCGCGCGACGTCCGGATAGAAATCTTTGAGATCCGGTGAGTCGATCATCGTGGGCATCACCAGTGGTGCGCTTGCACGCAGAGGCTGTCCGCCCGTACACGCCGATATCCCACTGACAAGCGCCACTGCAGCTGCCAATAATACCTTCCGACGCATCGGTACCTGCCCGGACCACCCCTCGCCCGCCAGCAGCCGCCGAATGCGCACCGGCAAGGTCGAGCGTCTTGCCATCGGAACGGCTGGCTGTACCGGAGGTCTTTCAGTGGCGAGCTGAAGCAGGACATCCACGTATGAGCTGCGATCGCCGATGGCCCCTGCTGCAGCCGCATCGCTGGTAAGTTCCGTCAGCACCATCAATCGGCGATACAGCCAGTGCACAAACGGATTGAACCAAAAGACGGCCCGACACAGCAGCGCGAGCCAGAGACGATAGCCGTCATGGTTACGGATGTGCTCGCGTTCGTGCGCCAGTACAGCCCGCACCATGCGGGCCTCCCACGTGATGCTGTTTGCCGGAAGCAGTACGGTCGCTCCGAACGATACCGGGCTCTGTAGCTGCGCACTGAGGCGCACGTCCAGGTCCGCACCATATGCCCAGATTCGACAAGCGCCGCGGCGCAACTTTGCGCCGCTCACCAGCCCTCCCACGAGCCGCGCGAGCAGCACTGCCACACCCAAAATATATGTAGTCAGGATCACAACGCGCAGAGGGTGGTTTGCGCCCGGTACCTGCACCAGGCGGACCATCGAATCGGATACCGTCCCCGGCACAATTTCCAGTGGCGGCAGCACCCCCGCAAGGACCGATCCCGTGAGCAAGGGCATGACTAGCATCGCGCCCAGCACCACGGTCCAGACGAGCTTCTCTGCGGCAGGGGCGCGTGTCCGAGATAGTCTCAACAGCAGCCACACGGCAGCGATCAACGCGCTGCTGCGAACAGCCGCCTCTGCGATGAATGTGAGCATCATTTGCTCCCGGACTTGGACCTCTCCCGCACCACCTTTTCCGTGATCCGTTGCAGATCGCGTTGGCTGAGGAGCCGGGCCTGCACCATCCCGACGAGGACCTCATCCAGTGAACCGTTGCAAAACCAATCCGCTATCCGCTTCACAGCCCGCGCTGCAACCTGCCCACGCGCCTTCGCGGCCCGATACAGAAAAGTGCGTTGCTGGACCTCATGCATGACATAGCCCTTACGCTCGAGACGGGTAAGCACGGTCCGCACCGTGGATTCTTTCAGTGGCCGATCGATCGCTTGACGGACCTGATCGGCCGTGACATCGCCTTGCTCCCAGACGATCTGCAGGACCTGCCGCTCGAGCTCCCCCAGTTCCGCTGAAGCCTTCATGATCATGTGCTACCACTCGTACTGCTACTAATGGTAGCATTCACGGCCGCAGATCAGCAATAGGCTAACGACCCCGGTCGCTTTCTAGTCCGTGCGCAGAGCGCGGTCGAGAACCTGTAGATCCACGGGCTTGACCAGATGATGGTCAAAGCCTGCGGCGCGTGTGCGCTCCTGGTCCTCCGCCTGACCGAATCCGCTCAAGGCGATCAGCCGCAGACCGGCCAGGTCCGGACAGGCACGCAGACGTTGGGCGAGTTCATAGCCGCTCATTTCCGGTAAGCCAATATCGAGCAGCGCGATCTCTGGCCTGAAGGCATCGATCTGCGCCAGCGCCTCCTTGCCGCTCAGTGCCACCTGCGTCTCGTGTCCCTGAAGGCTCAGTAACATCGAGATGGCAGTCGCTGCATCCGCATTATCGTCCACGATGAGCACGCGTCTGGATGCGCCCTGGATCGCTGCCGGCTCAACCGACGCAGGCTCGGGCCGTGCGATACGCGGCAACTTGATCTCGAATGTCGAGCCGCAGCCTGGCCCCTTGCTGCGTGCGTCAATTGAGCCGCCATGCAGTTCCACCACCGCCTTCACGATCGCCAGCCCGATTCCCAGCCCCCCTTGGGCACGATCCAGGGTCCGGTCGGACTGCACGAACAGCCCAAACACGCGCGGCAGGAGCTCGGCCGAGATACCGACTCCGGTATCTGAAATCTCGATGATCACGCTGGATTCCTCGGCGCGCGTGCGAATCCAGATCTCCGCCTCGGGCTCGCTGTACTTGGCGGCGTTGGACAGAAGGTTGGCGACGCATTGCACGAGGCGGGAGAAGTCAGCGTGCACATAGAGCGGCTCATAGCTGGCAGCCAGGATGGACAGTTTGTGGCGCTTCTCGCGCAACTGCGCCTCCACGGTTTCCACCGCCTGCGTGATCACATTGACGACATCGACTGGCTTGAGTTTCAGATCGATACGACCCTGCGCGATA
>Ga0134126_10008847_pt1 | contig 12681 bp, 10 predicted proteins | sample KB31752_FD_96881 | JGI IMG/M metagenome (GOLD analysis project Ga0134126, IMG submission 96881) | Terrestrial soil microbial communities with excess Nitrogen fertilizer from Kellogg Biological Station, Michigan, USA - KB3-175-2 | ecosystem: Environmental > Terrestrial > Soil > Unclassified ...
CTCCGGAGTGGTGAAAAAACCCATGCCGACGGGGTAGCGCACGATCGCATCTGCGATGGCGCCAGCCTCAATTACGAGCGGATCGATTCCGCACTTTTTCGCGGAGATCGCGCACGCCAGTCCAATGGGACCACCGCCCGCGATCACAGTATCTTCAAAGTGGTTCTTCTGCATGTGATGTCGAGTAAGCTACAACTGTGCCGGATTCGGTGATGCATGCAGATCCGGCAATCCATAAACTTACAATGATGTCGCACCCCGCTCGCCACAACCCCGTGACGGCGCGGCCATGCTGAATCAGTCCAACCATCGATGAACGGAGGGCAACAATGAATGTTTCCAAGGCACGCGTGCTGGTCACTGGCGGTTCGAGCGGAATCGGGAAGGCGACGGCGCTTGCGCTGGCCGACCTCGGCGCAAGAGTTGCGATCTGCGGACGGGACCGGGCGAGCATCGAGAAGGCCGCTGGCGAAATTGGCGCGAGTCCATTCGTCGCGGATGTGAGCAGGGAAGCTGACGTCGTCGCGCTCATTCCGAAGGTGATCGAAGCGCTGGGAGGCTACGACGCACTCATCAACAACGCCGGATTTGGCCGCTTTGCGCCGCTGGTCGAGACCACGGCCGACGACATGCGCGCGGTATGGGAAACGAACGTGCTCGGCGCGACACTGGCCGCCCGTGAATCGGCCAGACACTTCATCAAGCAATCCTACGGCAACATCGTGAACGTTGCGTCGACGTCGGCTGCGCATGGCTCCGTGAACGGATCGGCCTATTCGTCGTCGAAGTTTGCGCTGGCCTCACTCACGGAATGCTGGCGCGCGGAGCTGAGGAAGAGCAACATCCGGGTGATGCAGATCAATCCGAGCGAGGTGCTGACGGACTTCGCACATCGCGCCCGCGGCGCCGAGCGCGCGGACAATCCCAGCAAACTGCGCGGATCCGACATTGCCGCCGCCATCGTGAGCATGCTGGCTCAGGATGATCGTGCGATGATAACCGAGATGACGGTGTGGGCGAGCAACCCACGCGATACCTAGGCTGCCGGATTTCCCTGCAAACCGATCGCCTCGGCGGATCCCTGTAATGCGGTAACTACGAAAGCGAGGTGCTCATCGAGGTCGACGCCGAGCTCCTGTGCACCCTGAATTACATCCTCCCGGCTCACACCGCGCGCGAATGCCTTGTCCTTCATCTTCTTCCGTACCGAGCGAGGCTCCACGTCGTGCACGGATCTAGACGGCTTCACGAGGGCTGTCGCGGTGATGAGACCGGTCAGCTCGTCCACTGCGAAGAGTGCGCGCGACATCAGGCTGACGCGGGGCGTGCCCGTGTATGCCGCGTGTCCCATGATCGCGTCGAGAACATCTTCCGGGTAGCCGCGTGTCCGCAGGATTCTCACGCCCTCGCTGGGATGCTCCTCCGTGGAGGATCGACTCGCGTTCGGAAAGCGCTCGTAGTCGAAGTCGTGCATCAGTCCCGCGAGGCCCCAGCGTTCTACATCCTCACCGTAGTGAGCGGCGTAGGCGCGCATCGCCGCTTCCACTCCAAGCATGTGCTTGCGAAGTGATTCTGACAGCGTGTATTCATACATCAGCGCGACTGCGGCGGCGCGCGTGGGAAGTACGGAGTTGCTCGTGCCGATTGTCATTCTGATTGCTCGCGCCCGCTGGCCGTGACGGTAAACGTCGCACAAAAAAGCGACGGTACGAAAATCAATCGTACCGTCGCTGAATATACCGCGATGCAAGTCGCAATCCATGCGACGTAGCTCCGCGACGTAGCTCCGCGACGTAGCTCCGCGACGTAGCTCCGCGACGTAGCTCCGGCCCGCCGCTACCGTGGCGGAATCTGCAGCGTAACCTCGTCACCCTTCGTCACGAGGATGGAGCTGCTGACCGACGGACGAACTCCGCCGATCGGATCGGCGATGAAGCGGAGCGATGTATTCGCGCCGAGCAGAACATCCGACGGGATTGTCATTTTCGTCACGCTCGCCGCGGTGGCCGTACCAAGACGGATTCTCTGCCCGACCGGGGCCCGCACCACATACACATCCATGTCAAGCGAACCTTGGTTGTCCACCTTGAGGGTGGTGACCTGTTCCGGCGCCGCGGCGCCGCCGGCACCGGACGTGGACGTGTGGGTGCATGCCGTTGCACCACCGAGACAGATCAAACCGAGAGCGAGTGTAGCTGCCTTCATGCGCATATGTTTCTCCTGATCACGATTTGCCCAAGCGTAGCGCATTCCTCGCGCCACGACCCGGTTTGAGTGGTTACCCCACGATGCGCCGCTGGATGCTTTCGGGTTCGTACGTAACGTCGCGGGCGGCCTTGTCGTCGCGGACACCCAGAAAGATCGGCTGGCGAAGGCGGCCGTCAGCGGTCCATTCGCTGAACTTGACCTCGACGACCACTCTCGGTCTGACCCAGGTCGCCGGCTCGTTCGTTCGGGGCTCTTTTTCGAATGGCGACGTCTTGCGGATCAATGGGTCGAGGCGCTGGCGCATCGCCTTGAGGCCGGCGCGTGTGAAACCGCCGCCCATGTGGCCGGCGTAGATCAGCTTTCCACGGGCGTTGTAGTAGCCGAGCAGAAGGGCGCCGATGTCCTTGCGGGTCTTGCGAGGCGCGGTGAAGCCGCCGACTACGAATTCCTGCTCGAAGTCGATCTTGAGCTTGAGCCACACGTCGGATCGAACACCGGGCATGTAGCGCGCATCGGTGCGCTTCGCAATGACACCTTCCCATCCCCTGGCTCTTGCGCGCGCCAGCATGGCTTTGCCATCGCGCCGGGTCGGCGAGAGACGTATGTGCCGCGCTACAGGATCGAGCGCACGAGCGCGCTTGTTCGTCGCCAGTCCATCGAGCAGAGCATCGAGATGTTCGCGGCGGTCCGTCCATGGAGACCGTATGAGGCTCGTGCCGTCATCGCTGAGTATGTCGAACGCGACGAGGGCCGCCGGCATGTGTTGAGACGCGGTCGCGATGTCGGCGGAGCCTTTGAGATGCATGCGGCTCTGCAGAGCCTGGAACCGCGCGGGCTCGCCATTCACCAGGGCAACGATCTCGCCATCGAGCGTGAATGGTTGTTCACGCCGCACGCCCAACTCCGCGAGCGCAGTCGTAATCTCGGGAAACTGGCGAGCCTTGTCATTGCCGTTGCGGGTAATGAGGCGAACGCCACGGGCAGTGACGTGCGCGAGCACGCGAACGCCGTCGTACTTGGGCTCGAAAGTCCAGTTCCGCCCGGTGGGGATGTCATGGCCCACACCGGCGTACATGGGCTCCGGGCCCGAAGCGGCGTCGCCGGATGCCGGGCTCATGGTAGCGCCGCGGCTATTTGAGAGGACTGCTCTGCCATGACCCATACATCGGATTCGGGAGCGCGAAGAAAGTGTCGCCGAATTTGGCGAAGGCACTTTCCGGCTGCCCGCGGATCGCCTGCGAAAGCTGCGGGAAATCCTGGATGTTGTCGCCAATCCATTCCAGAACGGTTATGGCGGGGAATCCGGGCGCCGCCGTTCCGTTCTGAACGGCGTCGAACCGCGGGTTCTTGTCGTCCGTGTCCGTCTTGCAGACAACAAGATCCGCCTTGACGGAGACCCGATCGAGGTTGGTGCGTGTGGCTGGGCAGCCGCTGTCACTCCGATTGCTGACGATCACAACCTTGCCGCCAAGTTGATGTACCTGGCTGGTGAACGCGACGACTCCGGGTAGCGCGGGCGCGCGTCCTTCCGCGACCCAGGCGTTCCAGGCAGCGGCGTCGAACGAGCCGCCGAAGGGTACGCGAGCCAGCTCATAGTCCGAGTTGTCCAGCACCGTCTCGTCGGCATCCAGGATGACGCCCCATGACCCCGCCGGCCGACCGGCCGAAAGCGATGCGAGCCGTGCGGCCGCGGACCGATATGTCTCGATGAAAATCGCGGTGTGCTCGGCCGACACGCGCGCCCACTGCACGTCTCGGGCAGTCGCTGGAATCTGTGTAGCAGGCTGCGGTGATGGCTGTGACGCCGGCGAGGCGGCGACGTTGGGCATCGGTGCGCAGGCAGCCAGCGCTGCGGAAAACAGGATTGCGGCAACGCCGGTTGCGGACGGGCGAATCATCATAGATATGGGGAGGTAGGATGGATCGAACGATTGTCCGAATTACCTGCGATATCACAAATATTGTATTCTACATCCGGCACTTGTCTTGCTTCCTTTCTCGTTTGCAAGGACCGGGCTTCACCGGCCTTCAGAGGAGATTGGAACATGGCTAGCGTCTGGAAGGGGTCACTGAGCTTCGGTCTCGTGAGCATTCCCGTCGAGCTACGCTCGGCGGTGAGGGAGGATCACGTGAGCTTCCGCCTCCTCTACAAGAAGGACCTTACACCGGTAAAGTACGAGCGCTTTTCTGCAAAGGGAGAGGGTCCGCTTGCGTGGGATGACATCGTGAAGGGATTCGAGTTCGAGAAGGGGCAGTACGTCGTACTCACGGATCAGGATTTCAAGGAAGCGGCGCTGGGCAAATCGGCGTCAATCGAGATTCTGGATTTCGTGGAGCAGAGTGAGATCGACCCGCGATACTTCGAGACGCCCTACTACCTGACGCCCACGAAAGGCGGCGAAAAGCCGTATGCGCTGCTGCGCGCGGCGATTCGCAACACGAACGTCGTGGGGATCGGCAAGATCGTGATGCGCAACACGCAGCATCTCGTGGGCATCAAGGCGAGCGGCGAGGCGTTGATGCTCGAGATAATGCGCTTCGCGAACGAGCTGGTGGAAACGGACGAGCTCCACTTCCCCAAGGGAGCCGACGTGCGACCCCAGGAGCTGCACATGGCGGAGCAGCTCGTGCACAACCTTGCGGCAGATTTCGATCCCGACAAGTACACGGACGAATACCGCGCGAATCTCATGAAGATCATTCACGCGAAGATGAGTGGCAAGAAGGTGAAAGGGATGCGAACGACGGCGGCATCGACGCAGGACGACAAGGTCATCGATCTGATGTCGCGCCTGCGCGAAAGTCTTGCGGAAGGCAAGAAGAAGCCCGCGCGCGCGGCACGAACACGCAAGAAGACTCCCGCACGGCGCAGGAAAAGCGCCTAGCGCACAAAGCGCGCTAGGGCGCTCGATGAGTGCTTCGGAGCGGCTTCACACTCGCCGCTCCGGAGCGTATGCTTCACTGGTGCATCGCACCCATCGCAGTGAACTGCAACATGCTTCGCCCGCGGCAGCGGGCGTGACGGCCTGAAGGTACGGCGCTCGTGCCATACCGTTTTCTCGTTGCGTCACTGATCCTCGCCAGCGGCGTCGCGACGCCAGCAACCCACGCACAACAAGTGAAATATCCCCAGACGCAGCGCGGCACGGTGTCCGACGACTACTTCGGAACCCGTGTTCCGGACCCGTACCGCTGGATGGAAGATCTGAACAGTCCTCGGACCGCGGCGTGGATCTCGGAGCAGAATCAGTTTACAAACTCGTTCCTGGCGCAGTTCCCGTTGCGCGACACGCTCCGCAACCGGCTCACGGAACTGTTCAATTACGCACGTGTGACGGTGCCACAGCTGGTTCCGGGAAAGCGGCTGTTCTATCGCCGGAATACGGGACTCCAGAATCAGGCCGTGCTGTACGTACGAGACAGTCTGGATGGTACGCCGCGCGCCGTGCTCGATCCCAACACGCTCTCAGCCGACGGGTCGATCGCGTTGCAGGAGTGGGCGGCGTCTCCCGATGGACGATACCTGGCATATGCACTCGCCCAGGGCGGTGCGGACTGGCGCACGGTGCACGTTCGCGATCTTGCGTCTCACGCGGACCTGACAGACACGCTCCGGTGGGTGCGTTTCTCCGACCTTTCGTGGACGCGTGATGGCCGCGGCTTTTTCTACTCGCGCTATCCGGAACCGCCTGCTGGCAGAGCGTTATCCGCGGCGCTTTCGGGGCACACCGTCTACTACCACCGAGTGGGCACACCCCAGGCGGACGATCGTGCGATACTCGGCGGCGGCGAGCTGGCCCGCTACTTCGTGGGATGCAACGTAGCTGACGATGGCCGCTACGTGTTCTGCACCGCGAGCGCTGGTGCGGACAACAGGAATCGATTGTACTTCGCGGACATGACCGACCCGATGCAGCCGAATGTGAGCACGCCGCTCGCTGCGATCGTGAGCGAGGATCTGGCGCAATTTCAGGTCATCGGCAACGTTGGATCGACGGCGTACATCCTGACCGATGACGGCTCACGGCGGCGCCGCATCGTGTCACTCGACCTGCGAACCGCGGACCGCGGGCACATGCGCACCGTGGTTCCCGAATCGAATTTCGCGATCGAGTCAGCGACGATGGCGGGCGGGCGAATCGTCGTTCAGTATCTCGAGGACGTGAAAAGCATCGTGCGAATCTTCGATGTTACTGGCAAGCCTCTCGGTGCGATTCCGTTGCCCGGCGTGGGCACCGTGAGCGGACTGAGCGCGCGGAACGACACGCCGGAGATGTTCTATGCATTCACGTCCCCACTCGTTCCAGCGAGCGTGTACCAGTTCAACGTGGAATCTCGCGAAACCAGGCCATTCGAGCAGACCAGGCTGACGTTCGACCCGGCCGCATACGAGACGCGTCAGGTTTTTGCGACGTCAAAGGATGGTACAAGGATTCCGCTCTCCATCACGATGAAGAAGGGTACAGCCCTCGATGCGTCGCATCCCACCATTCTGTACGCGTATGGCGGATTCGACGTGAGCGTACTACCCGCGTTCAGTCCGGCGATTCCAGCGTGGGTCGAGCGAGGCGGTATATACGTCACGGCCAACATTCGCGGTGGGGGCGAATACGGCGAGGCGTGGCATGAGGCCGGGATGCTCGCGAAAAAGCAGAATGTCTTCGACGACTTCATTGCCGCAGCGGAATATCTCGTAAACGAGCGTTACACATCATCCCGCAAGCTGATCATGCAGGGCGGCTCAAACGGCGGATTGCTGGTTGGTGCGGTGACGACGCAGCGCCCCGAGCTGTTCGCCGTCGCTCTTCCGGCTGTCGGTGTGATGGACATGCTTCGCTACGACAGGTTCACGGGCGGCGCGGCGTGGGTCAGCGAATATGGATCGGCATCGGACTCGGCGATGTTTCCGGTGTTGCTGAGGTACTCACCGTTGCAGAACATCCGGGCGCGCACGTGCTACCCCGCGACGCTTGCAACAACCGCGGATCACGATGATCGTGTGGTGCCGAGTCACACTTACAAGTACGTCGCGGCGCTACAGGCGGCGCAGTCGTGTCCCAGGCCGGTGATGGTGAGAGTCGAAACGCAGAGCAGTCACGGTTACCGGCCGACGACGAAGCTCCTCGCCGAGATCGCGGACGAGCTGACATTTGCACTCGTGAACACGCCCTGATATCATGCGGTCCGATGCGCGTTATCACCACTGGTAATTCCAGGCGAATGTCATCGCGCGGCCACCGCTCATCTGCGACACGCCGACGGGGAGCAGCCATCTGTCGATAACATTGTGCGGATGGGCGCGGGCGTAGCGCACGACCACTCGCGACACGAGGGTTCCGACCGCTGCGCCGGCGACCACATCACTTGCCCAGTGCTTGTCCTCGTAGATCCGCGCAGCGCCGACGAGCGACGCTGATGTGAACAGTACGGGAGTCCACACACGGGACGCATGCGGCCAGAGGTATCCGATCTCCTGGCTTACGGCCGACGCCGCGGCAAACGCCGTCGTCACGTGGCCTGACGGGAACGAGGTGTAGTCGTCATCGTGGAAACCGCGACCGAACCTGTACTTGTGCGGGTTCGTATCATTCGTCACGAATGGACGAGCACGGCCGGCAAATCCCTTGATGGCGAGAGTGGTGAGTCCAGCCGCGCCTATTGACTCGATCGTACGAAGTCCGAGCTCGGCAGCGCGGGGAGAATCCTCGGCGCGCCCATAGACATAGGTCGCGCCGGCGATGATGATGGAGCCGGGCTCGCCAAGCACGCGGAAGCCGGTCATCGTGTGTCGAAGCGCGGAATTGTTCTGAACGGATGCTCTCTGGGATTCGACCGCGATGCGGCGGTCCAGCGGCATGACGGCCGCAGTGCCGAGCACGAACGCCGCCGCCGTGACCGCGTCGCGACGACTCAGGATGCCCGCGTGATGGGCCGAGGTGTCGGCCAGAGTCCCGGATGCATCGTGAGGCGTTACGCGTTGCTGCGCAGCAGCGGACGCTAGCGGGAGGATCGCGAGTGGGATCGCGAGCGAGGCGCAGAGGGAGAGACACTTGATGCCATGGCGGCGAGCTGTCATGACATCAAGTGTAACCCTCTTGTCTTACGAATAGATGTCGGCGCGGGTGAGCGGGATCTCCGAACTGCCGTCACCATTGCGTTTCGCCAGAATCAACTGGTCTATTGCGAGGCGCCCGGAAGCGAATCCGTATGCTGAAGCCGCCATGTAAAGCCGCCAGATTCTGTAGATCTCTTCTCCCACGGATGCGACCGCGGTGGCGCGCTCGGCTTCCAGCCTCCGCACCCACTTGCGCAACGTCAGCGCGTAGTGCTCGCGCAGCGATTCCGCATCGCGCGTCTCGAAGCCGGCGTCTTCGGCGGTCGAGACGACCTCGGCGAGCTCCGGCAATTCACCGTCGGGAAATACGTACGTGTTGATGAAGGCATTGTCGCCCCACAGTCGTTCGAAGACGCGGTCACGAAGCTTGGGCTTCTGGTGGCCGCCAGCGTGGACGATTCCGTGGTTCAGCAGCAGGCCGCCGGGCCGCAGGTACTTGTAGAGTCGCTCGAAATACACCGGGAGCTTGGCGCGCCCGACGTGCTCGACCATGCCGACGCTCGCAATCTTATCGAATTCTTGATCTGCCGTCAGGTGACGATAGTCCCTCACCTCGACCGTACAGCGCGATTCGAGGCCCTTTTCCCGGATTCGTTCCCGGGCGAGTGCAGCCTGCTCGTAGCTCAGCGTGATTCCGAGTGCGTTGACCCCGAAGCGCTCGGCAGCATGCATTATGAGGCCGCCCCAGCCGCATCCAACGTCGAGCATTTTTTCGCCCGGGCTCAGGCGGAGTTTCCGGCAGATGTGCTCGAGCTTGGCTTCCTGCGCTTCGTCCAGCGATGCATCGACGTTGGTGAAATAACCGCAGGAATACACCATCCGTTTGTCGAGCCAGAGCTTGTAGAAGTCGTTGCCGACGTCGTAGTGCGATCTCACCGCAGCGGCGTCGCGCTCCGGGGTGTGAAGCCCACCGGATTCCGGCGCTCTTACGACCGGGTGCGGGGCCGGAGTGTCTCCGACGGGGAGAGTCAGTAGCGCGCGCGTGAGGCGCGCGAGGCGGAACGGGTTGGCGAGGCCGCCTCGAAGGTTGCTTTCGAGTGCTGTTGCCCGTTCGATGTCGCCGATGATGTCAAAGTCTGCCGCGATGAAGGCTTCGCAAATGGACAGCTCGAATGGCGGACGCAACATCCGGCGGAGGGTCCCGGGATGGTTCAGCACCAGAGTGAAGGCGGGCGTAGGATCGTTGGCGCCGTCGATCTCGCCGTTCCAGAACCGGACCGCGAAGGTTCGTTCCTCGGGTGGCCCGAAAAGGATCTCCAGCGCGGTACGTGCGGCTTCGAACTCACGGGAGGTTTTCGGGTAGACCGAAGGACCGGGAGTTGCCGCCTGGTGAGCGTTGGGACCTGCGGAAGTCTGTGCTGGGTCGTCTATCAGGCGACGGCGGGTCCGTGCCTGCTTGCGATCAATACCAGTACCCATGTGGCCGTGTGCTCCATGAACGCCCGAAGGCGCGAATGTGGTTCGTGGTTCATGGACCGGTATTGCATAAATCGCGCAGCGGCTGCTTGACGCGGCCGCGGGACGCAGGCGGACCGGAAAAGCAATTCCAAACGTTTTGGCGTAGCAATCTGTAATGATGTTATACGGGGCCGCATTTTTTGGCCTCGCCGGCGAAATGCCGGAAACGCAGAGGCCGGCGGACGCTGCTAGACTGGCAGCGACGGCACATGGTGCTCGCCGCGGCCGGTACAAACAACTTTCATGACAATTCAATTGCAGCCTAGAGGAATTTCCGGCCGTTGGGGCGTCAGGACCGCGGGGCGGACAGGAGGCCGGCTTCTTCTTATTCTGGGAGCCGTGGTCGTCCCTTTCGCCGCAGGAGCACAGGGCGCCACGCGAGCACAGGATTCCGTGAGCGCTGGCACTCAGCGAGTCACGCTCGCGGAGGCCATCCGGCTCGCACAGCAGAACTCACCTGCAGCAATTGCCGCACGCGGGAGTGTGGAGTCCGGCAAGGTAGCAGTCCGGACCGCGTATGGTGCGTTTCTGCCCAGCATCACGGCGAGCTTCGGCGCAGGTCGTCAGTTCACGGGCGCCGGGTCGCTTACTCGCGTCAACTCTGCTGGCGAGACTGTGACGATCGCGGGCGACCGATGGAACTACAGCAATTCGCTGGGATTCAACGCCCAGCTGTTCAACTTTGGGAACTTCCCCAATCTCAAGGCTGCGAAGGCCGAGGCTGCGGCGGCTACGCAGGCGGCGGTCACGCAATCATTCACAGTTGCGCTGAATGTGGAGCAGCAGTTCTACGCTTCACTCTCGGCACTGGAGAGCGAGGACGCGGCTCGCACGCAATTGGCCCAGGCTGTACAACAGCTGGATGCATCGCGCCGGCGTGTGGTGGCTGGCGCTGCGACGGCGTCGGATTCGCTGACGGCAGTCGTACAGATTGCGAACGCGCAGCTCGCACTTCGCACGGCGCAGAACGCGCGTCGGGATGCCAACGCGATACTGACACGGCTCGTCGGATCGACGGTGCCGCTCTCGGCTGCACTGAACGATCCAGCAGTGACCGCCCGCGACACGATACAGATCGACAGCGCCGCAGTCGTCCGCCAGGCGCAGGCGGCACCGAACATCCGGCAGGACGTCTATCTGCTGGCCGCCGCGGAACAGCAGCGCAAGGTGGCGCGCGCGGCCTACCTCCCGACAGTCAATGCCGGCTATTCGCGTGGCGGCAGTGGTGCCGGGGTATACGGTTTCGGCAACAATCCGTTCGTATACACGGGCCAGCTCAACTTCTCGCTGAGCATTCCAATTTTCAATGGTTTTCAGAGGGAAGGACAGTTGGCCAACGCTACCATAAATCAGGCCAACGCTGCGGCAACGCTGCGCGACGCCAAGTTGGCGGCACAGCAACTGTCCGTGCAGTTCATCGACGCGCTCCGGTTGGGGCAGGAGCAGATTGCGGTACAGACCGCTTCGATAGCGGCTGCTACTGAAAACGTGCGCGTCGTGCAGCAGCGGTACAATCTCGGACTATCAACGATCGTAGACTTGCTCACAGCTCAGACGACATTGAACCAGGCACAAGCAAACCTCATCGCCGCGCGCAACTCAGTACGGTTGGCAACGGCGCAAATAGAAGCACTCATTGGGCAGCCACTCGTCACCGTAACAACCGGAATGAACGGAGTCACACGATGAACGGACGTACCAAGCTGCTCCTCGCATTGGCGGTAACGTCAATCGGCGCCTGCAGCAAGAAAAAGAATGACCAGGCAGCAGTCCCTACGGTCGAGATCGGACGTCGTGACATCATCGTCACCGCTCAGGCAACGGGAACGGTCGAGCCGGAAGACACGGTGCCGGTCAAGTCCCAGGCGTCCGGCCTTGTAATGAAGATGCCGGTCGAGATCGGTCAGGTGGTAAAGCCGGGCGATCTGCTGGTACAGATCGATACACGCACTCTCAACAACGATTACCAGCGCACCAAGTCCGCCGAGGCGGCTGCGAAGGCAAACGTCACGGTTACCCAGGCTGCGCTGCAGCGAGCGAACGATCTTTACGCGCAGAAGGTGATAACGGCCGACGAGCACGAGACGGCGATCATCAACGCGGCTAACGCCACGGCGCAGCTGGTAGCCGCGCAGGCAGCGCTCAGCACGGCCCAACAGAATCTGGACTATGCAACGCTCAGGTCACAGGTGTCGGGCACGGTCATCAGCAAGACCGCGGCTGTCGGCACGGTTGTCTCGTCGGCCACCTCAAATGTTGGCGGCGGTAGCACGATCCTCACCGTAGCCGATCTGCACCACGTCCGCATGCAGGCGCTCGTCAACGAGACGGACGTCGGAAATGTCCACGAAGGCATGCCGGTGTCGGTCACAATCGACGCGTTCCCGGGTCGTACGTTCGCCGGCACGGTCGAGAAGGTTCAGCCACAGGCTGTGATCCAGAACAGCGTTACCATGTTCCCCGTTCTGGTCTCTTTACCCAACACTGATCTGTCGCTGCTCCCCGGCATGAATGGCGAAGTTTCCATCATAACGCAGCAGCGTCGCAACGTAGTAGCGGTACCGAACGACGCCGTGAGAAGCGTGAAGGACGCGGTTGATATCGGTGCCGAGTTGGGCATCAGTCCTGATACCATGAACGCACTCGGCGTCCGTCGCGGGGGCGGTGGATCCGGCGGTGGCGCTGGCGGTGCTGGTGGCGCCGGTGGCGCTGGTGGCGGCCGCGCGGGCGGCGGACGTGGCGGAGCTGGTGGCGGCCGCGGTGGCGCCGGTGGCGCCGGTGCCGGCGCTGGTGGAGGATCCGGAGGCGGAATCACTGTACCGGATTCGGTCTGCACCGGTGTCATGGCCAAACTCAACAAGGTCAATGCACGCCCATTGCTCGACTCGGTGCGCGTCCAG
>Ga0134126_10008848_pt1 | contig 12680 bp, 8 predicted proteins | sample KB31752_FD_96881 | JGI IMG/M metagenome (GOLD analysis project Ga0134126, IMG submission 96881) | Terrestrial soil microbial communities with excess Nitrogen fertilizer from Kellogg Biological Station, Michigan, USA - KB3-175-2 | ecosystem: Environmental > Terrestrial > Soil > Unclassified ...
GACATTTATGGTCACCGTCAGGGCCTGGACAACCATCGTGGGCTTGACGATGCCGATGCCACGCAGCGCGGACGACATCGCGAGCATCGCAAACTGCAAAGCGAGCGCCGGCATGAACCAGACCAGGTACATCGTCCCGGCCTCGACGGTAGCGGCGTCCGCCGCAACCGAGTTCATGTAAGGGCGCGCGACGGCAAACCCCGCGGCCAGAGTGCAGATCCCGCACACGGCCGACAACCCAAGCGACTGATTGAAGATGAAATTCGCGTCGGCTCGATCTTTGCGGCCAACGGCCTGTGCGACGGCCGCCAGGGTGCCGACGCTTACAATCTGCGTCAGGGCACCAACAAGAAACCCGGCATTGCCAGCGGCACCTACCCCGGCGATGGCTGCCTCGCCCAGGCCTGCCACGAAGTAAAGGTCGATCAATCCGCAGAGCAGCACCAGGACAAGTCCCGTAAAAATGGGGACGGCCATGGTCAGGGCATGGCTCAACACCGAGCCCTGGGTGAGGTCTTTCATGATGAGGAAGTCCGGTGAAAAAGTGGAAGGAACCAGGGACGTACCCAAGCGACCGCAAACTATGGGAGTTCACGAAAGTCCGCGTCGCCGGGTACTGCGCTTCTCAGCTTCCTTGATTCACCGGTGCGATTCCTTTGTCGTTCAGTTAAATCGCGCGACGCGATTTCAAATCGACATTTAGCCCATGTCGTCAACGCCCGCCACAGCGCAAGCCGACAATCCGGGCGCATCCCCCCCGCTTGCTACCCGGCTGCGCGTCGCGCAGCTAAATTTTATATTAGTTGCGGCCATACAGCGACAGCGCGACCCTGTGCTGGATCCGATCAGCGTCGGCGATTGATGACCGGCCCCAATCGGTCATTCGACGACGTTGAACCAGCGCCGGAAAACGTGAAAACTTGACGTTTTCCGTCCCGCTTAAAAAGAAAAGTCCACTTTTGACCTTCGGTGCGCCCCGCCGGAGGTCAATTTTTTTGGTTGATTTGGAAGCTCATACGAACGCGGTGACCCCGATACTATTGAACGAGCCAGACGCCGAGGAACCCTCGGGAACCGCTAAAAATTATATTAGTTGCCCGGGCCGGAGGCCATCGTCATCTTCCGAGCGTTGCGCTGGCCTCGCCGCGATCGACGTTGTGGCGGGGACAGTTATTTGTTTGTCCAAACCGACGAGCACCGTCGTCTCCCCGGCTTGGAAAGCGTCCGAAGGTATACCCATGCGCGTATCCGACCCGAGTATGTTCAGGGGAGCGATAGCAGGCCGAGACTCAATGAATTTTATCAATATTTCGTATGATTCCCGCCAGGCGGGTATTCCATCCAAGCCCGCGAAGATCTGTCCAGCCGAAGGAGGCGGCTTTGACAGGACTACCGTGACTCCACTCCTTGCAAACGCGATTCGCGGGATGGGCGGAATCGCGCCGCGTACAAATCAGATCGGCAATGGTGAGCTCTCTGATCGGCCGTGGAACCGGGTGACGCATGCCGGCTCACGTCTAGGAGGATAGCGACGTGTGGCTGGTCCAAATCGCGCTCCGGCGTCCCTATACCTTCGTCGTTCTCTCGCTGCTGATCGCACTTTTCGGTGTACGGGCGTCGCTCTCAACCCCGACCGATATCTTTCCGAGTATCAATATTCCGGTTGTCAGCGTGGTCTGGACCTATAACGGGCTGCAGCCGAGCGACATGTCGAGCCGCGTTATTTATTATTATGAACGGTACCTGACCGCGCAGGTCAGCGATATCGAGCATATCGAATCGCAGTCGCTCAACGGCTATGGCGTGATCAAGATATTCTTCCAGAAGGGAGTGAATATCGCCGCCGTCATGGCACAGGTGACGGCATCGTCGCAGACCGTGCTGAAGCTCTTGCCCCCCGGCATCACGCCGCCCTACGTGCTGAGCTACAACGCGTCGAGCGTGCCGATCCTGCAGCTTGCCCTGTCGAGCAAGGCGCTGCCCCAGATGAAGCTGTTCGATCTCGGTCAGAATTTCATCCGGCCACAGCTCGCCACGGTCCGGGGCGCGGCGGTGCCCTCGCCCTATGGCGGCAAGGTTCTGCAGGTGCAGGTCGATCTCGACCAGCAGGCGATGCAGTCGCACAACATTTCGGCCGAGGATATCGTCAACGCCATCTCGGTGCAGAATCTGATTTTGCCGGCGGGCGATCAGAAGATCGGCAAGTTCGACTGGAATGTGGCGCTCAATGCCAGCCCCACTTTGCTCGACGAGATCAACGACCTGCCGGTCAAGAAAGTCAACGGTACGGTCATCTACGTGCATGACGTCGCCTTCGTTCATCAGGGATCTCCGCCGCAGACCAATCTGGTCCGTGTCAATGGCGCGCACGCGGTGCTGATGACGATCCTGAAGGCAGGATCGTCATCGACCCTCGATGTCATCAACGGGGTCAAATCGCTGCTGCCGCGTGTCGAGCAGAGCCTGCCATCGAGCCTCAATCTCCACGCCGTGGGCGACCAATCCGTCTTTGTCAAAGCCGCGGTCTTCGGTGTCATTCGCGAGGCCGTGCTGGCCGCGGTACTCGTCGGCGTGATGATCCTGCTGTTTCTCGGCAGCTGGCGTTCGACCATCATCATCCTTACGGAAATCCCGCTTGCCGTCCTGTTCTCGCTGACCGCGCTATCGGCCCTCGGCGAGACCATCAACGTCATGACGCTGGGTGGTCTCGCGCTCGCCGTCGGCATCCTGGTCGACGACGGAACGGTGACAATTGAAAACGTCAACTATCACCTGGAACAAGGCAAGCACATCGAACCGGCGATCCTGGACGGCGCGCAGCAGATCGTCGTCCCTGCTTTTGTGACGCTGCTCTGCCTTTGCATCGTGTTCGTGCCGATGTTCCAGCTTGGCGGCGTCGCCGGATATCTGTTCAGGCCTCTGGCCGAAGCCGTCGTGTTTGCGCTGATCGGCTCGTTCATCCTGTCGCGGACTTTGGTGCCGACCATGGCCCATTTTCTGATGCACGGCCATCACAGCACAGAAAGCCATGTCGGGGAGATGCCGCCGCCCCCGACGAAGAATCCGTTTTTGCTTTTGCAACAGGGCTTTGAGGCGCGGTTTGAGAGGTTGCGCGGGCGCTACCGGTCGCTGCTGATGGATGCATTGCGCCGCCCGAAGACCTTCATGGCAGCGTTTCTGGGCTGCGTCGTGCTGTCGTTCGGGCTGGCGCCGTTCCTGGGCGAGAATTTCTTCCCGTCGGTCGATTCCGGCCAGATCCTGATGCATGTCCGTGCCCAGCCGGGCACCCGCATCGAAGAGACTGCCCGCCTCTTCGAACAGATCGAGCAGACGGTCCGCACCACCATTCCCCCGGGCCAGCTCAACAATATCGTCGACAATATCGGCTTGCCGTTCAGCGGCATCAACATGGCCTATCAGAACACCGGGACCATCGGCCCCGAAGACGGTGATGCCCTGATCAGCCTGAAGGAAGATCACGGTCCGACCGCCGGCTTCGTCAAGGCGCTGCGCACCGAATTACCGCAGAAATTCCCGGGGACGACCTTCTCCTTCCTTCCCGCCGACATCGTCTCGCAGATCCTTAATTTCGGCCTGCCAGCGCCGATCGACGTGCAGGTCGTCGGCCATGACCAGAAGGCCAACTACGCCTATGCCACCGATCTTTTGAAGCGCATCCGCCAGGTGCCCGGCATTGCCGACGCGCGCATCCAGCAGGTGTTCAACTATCCGCAGATCAACGTCGATGTCGATCGCACACTCGCCGCCGAGGTCGGGTTGACCCAGCGCGACGTGGCCAACAGCCTGCTCGTCACCCTCTCCGGCAGCAGCCAGGTGAAGCCCAATTTCTGGGTCAATACGGAAAACGGCGTCTCCTATCCGATCGTTGCCCAGATGCCGCAATACCGCGCCAACAGCATCTCCGACCTGTCCAACATCCCGGTTACGGCCCGGGACGCCACGTCCCCGCGATATCTGGGCGGTCTCGCGCACATCACCCAGGGGCCAAGTCCCGGCATCGTCTCCCATTACAACGTGCAGCCCGTGATCGACATCTACGGCGACACCCAGGGGCGCGATCTCGGCGCGGTCTCCGGCGATATTTCGAAGATCCTGAGCGACACGAAGAAGGATCTGCCGCGCGGCTCCTATGTCGCGGTGCGCGGCCAAGTCCAGACAATGGATAACGCCTACAGCCAGCTCTATTTCGGCTTGGCCGGCGCCATTGTGCTGATCTACCTCGTGATCGTCGTCAACTTCCAGTCCTGGATCGATCCGTTCATCATCATCACGGCACTCCCCGCAGCGCTTGCCGGCATCGTCTGGATGCTGTTCACGACCGGCACGACGCTGTCGGTGCCTGCCCTCACGGGCGCCATCATGTGCATGGGCATCGCCACGGCGAACAGCATCCTTTTGGTCAGCTTCGCCCGTGAAGGCCTGCAGAACGGTCTCGACGCCACCACCGCTGCCCTGGAGGCCGGCTTCACCCGCTTCCGTCCGGTCCTCATGACAGCGCTCGCGATGATCATCGGCATGGTCCCGATGGCGCTGGCGCTGGGCGAAGGCGGCGAGCAGAATGCGCCGCTCGGCCGCGCGGTGATCGGCGGACTTGCCGTCGCCACCATTGCCACGCTGTTCTTCGTTCCAACCGTGTTCAGTGTCCTTCACCGCAACCGTCAGAGCCACGTACCAGAGACTTCTGGCATATCGTTGGCCGGGCCGAGCCAGTGATCCGGGGGAAATACCGTGCTTGACACCCATCCGCACGACTCCCAGCACGAAATGGAAGCGTCCGGGAGGCAGCCAGCAACGCCGCCGCCCGGCAAGACCCGCTGGGTCGCGGCCGTCGCTCTCCTCATTGCGATCGGTATCGCCGTCGCCGGAATTTTGGCGCGCCGACACCAGGAAAGCGAGGTGACCAAATGGACGATGGAACAGGCCACACCGACTGTCGCCACGATCACGCCGAGGCACGGCGTTTCAGGCCAGCAACTCGTCCTGCCCGGCGATATCGAGGCCTGGTATGAGGCACCGATCTACGCGCGCGTCAGCGGCTACCTCAAGGATTGGTATGCCGATTATGGAGCGCACGTCCAGAAAGGGCAGTTGCTGGCGGATATCGATGCACCCGATCTCGACGCCCAGCTCGCCGCCGCCAAGGCGAAGCTCGTATCCGCCCAGGCGCAAGTCAAGGTCAGGCAGGCGGAACGCGATTTCGCCAATACGACCTATGCGCGGTGGCGCGATTCGCCGAAGGGCGTCGTGTCCGAGCAGGAGACCGAGTCCAAGAAAGCGGAATCCGGCAGCGCCGCCGCGCGCTACAACGCCGCGTTGGCGGATGCCAACGTCAACCAGAGCCAGGTCGATCAGCTGACTGCGCTCGAAGACTTCAAGCGCATCGTTGCGCCGTTCGATGGCATCGTGACCGCGCGCAATACCGATGTCGGAGCGCTGATTAACGCCGGCAGCGGCGGCAACGGGCCGCAGCTTTTTCGCGTCGCCGACGTGCACGAGATGCGGGTCTTCGTTCAGGTGCCGCAGGAAATGTCAGCCACCGTGCATAAGGGGCTGACCGCCGATCTGGTCTTGCCGCAATATCCGGACAAGACGTTCAGGGCGGTGGTGGCCACCACCTCTGAGGCGATCAACAAGACCTCGCGGACCTTGCTGGTCGAACTCCATGCCGACAACGTCGACAAGCTGTTGCAGCCGGGCACTTTTGCCGAAGTGCATTTCAACCTTGCGAACAACCCCGGCGCAATCCGCATTCCGACGAGCGCGCTGGTGTTTCGCGAGGATGGTGTGCAGGTGGCGATTCTCGGCGCCGGCAATAAAGTTGAACTGAAATCCGTAAAGCTTGGCCGGAATCTCGGAACCGAGTTCGAGGTTTTGAAGGGACTGTCGGTGACTGACACCGTGATCAACAGCCCGCCGGATTCACTGTCGGAAGGAGAGGTCGTCAAGGTTACGCAGGATGCCCAAACTTCGCAGGATCATGAACCTGAAGCGAAATAGCGCGGGAGATTCAACTTGGGAAAAATTGCAGCAAGCTATCCGGCGACGATGCATTGTTTTTCCCAGCATCGCTGGCGCCGATGTGCGCCGGCTTGCGCTGTGGGGAAACCGTTGCACCGCAGGCGAAAATCACTCTTCACCAACAACGAAATCTGCTAGTGCTTTGGGCGCTTGCTGGATGGGTGTGGCGTATATGAGAGTACGAAACCCTGGGTGTGCGGTTGTCCTTGCCGGTATGTTGGCAGGATGTGCCGTCGGTCCGGACTATCAGACACCGGATGCCGCGCTTCCCGTCGCCTTTCTGACACAACCTCCAATCAAGGAACCGGCCTCCGGCGGCGCCGACCCCGATCTGTGGCAATGGTGGCGGACGTTGCACGATCCGCAACTGAACGGCCTCATCGAGCGCGCGCTGCGGAACAATCTCGATCTCAAGATCGCACTGGATCGGTTGCAGCAGGCGAGATTGCAGCTCTCGGTCATCGGCAGCCAGGCGCTGCCCGAGGTCAATGGCTCGGCGGGAGGCGGCGTCGGCACCGGAACGGATGAAACCAAGGGCCGGGCATCGCAGATCCTGAGGTCCGCGGACAACGGCACGGGTCTCACGAGCATCAACCAGATCGGCGGTCTCGACGCCGAATGGGAGATCGACCTGTTCGGCAAGATCGCGCGCCGCGTCGAGGCGCAGACCTATACCGCGGAAGCACTCAAGGAGGCGCGCGACTGGGTCTACGTTGTGATCGCCGCCGACGTCTCCCGCTTGTACTTCGATCTCCGGGCGCGGCAGGATCGCCTTCAGATTCTCAATCGCGATATCGAGGCCGCGCGCAAGATTCTCGATCTTGCCAAGACCCGCCTCGATCGCGGGCTGACCAACGAGCTGGACGTGACGCTCGCAAAGCGTCAGGTCGCAACGCTGGAGGCCGACGTCGAGCCCCTCAAGGCGCTGATCGCGTCCAGCGGCTACGCCATTGCCGTGCTGGTGGGCGAATACCCGGAGGCGCTCGCTCGCGACTTGCGCCGGACCGCCGCGGTCCCACGGCTGCCTGCCCGTGCGCCGGTCGGGCTTCCGGTCGACCTCCTGCGGCGGCGGCCCGATATCCGCGAAGCCGAACGATTTCTGGCCGCCGCGGTCGCCGACGTCGGAGCCAGGACCGCGGACTTGTTTCCGAGTTTGGTGCTCACCGCCGCAGGGGGCGCGCAAGGTGGCCCACGATCGGGCTCCGGCATTCCAATCACCTGGATCGGATCGGCGGGACCTTCGATCAACGCGCCGATCCTCGACTTCGGTGCGCTCGATGCCAGCATCGAAATTGCCGACTACAGGGCGCACGAGCTTGCCACGGCGTACAAACAGACCATCCTTGTGGCCGTCCAGCAGGTCGACGAAGCCAACGCGACCTATCATGGCTATCGGGCGAGCCTGCGCAGCCTCGATACTGCCATCGATGCTGCGCGCCAGGCGACCAAGGTGGCGACCGAGCGCTATGACCGAGGCCTGACCGATTTCCTCAACGTGCTCGATGCCGAGCGCCAGCAGTTCGCGCTGGAACAGCAGCGCGCCGAGGTCATCCGACTTGCAGGCGACAGCTTCGTGACCCTCTACAAGGCGCTCGGGGGTGGCTGGCCGCCGGGCGAAATCATCCCACCCATCAGACATCCGGATCCCGCGGCGATCGCCGCCGTGAAACGTCTCACCCAGGATCCTCCGCATCTGCCACCCCCTCCGCCACCGCCCGGGCTCAAGCCCTGACGCGATGAAGGAAGCAAGTCGTTGACCAAAACGACCCCGCCCCATCCCCCGACCATCCTTCTCGTCGAAGACGAGAAGGATTTAGCCAACGAGATCAAAACCGAACTCGAACGGCTGGGCTACCACGTGCAGACAGCGTCCATCGCCGAAGCGGCGGACGCGGCCCGGGTCGGAGATGCGGCGATCCTGGTCATGGATCGCATGGTGTTCGGCGAGGACAGCCTGAACACGCTGGAAGTCCTGCGCAAGGAAGGCGTCAAGGTGCCGGTTCTGATGATCTCGGCGCTGTCGTCAATCGACGAGCGGGTCCGTGGACTGAAAGCGGGCGGAGACGATTACCTCACCAAGCCATTCGCGATGATCGAGCTCACCGCCCGGGTCGAGGCCTTGCTGCGCCGGCTCGACGACGTGCGCACCACGAAGCTGCGGGTCGGCGACCTGGAAATGGACCTGATCGAGCATACGGTGCGCCGCGGCGACGGCAAGATCGACCTGTTGCCGCGCGAATTCAAGCTGCTGGAATATTTCCTGCGTCATCCCGGCCAGGTCATCACGCGCGCCATGTTGCTGCGGGATGTCTGGCAGTATCATTTTTCACTGGAGACCAATGTGGTCGACGTTCACATCAGCAACCTGCGAAAAAAGATCGACGCCCGCGGCGCGCCTTCGCTGATTGTCAATATCCGTGGCGCCGGCTTCATGCTGAGCGCCGATGCTTGATCTCCTGCGATCCTCGGCGCTGCGGCTCGCCCTCACCTTTGCGTTCGCGACAATTGTGGCGACCACGGCGATCTTCGGGCTGGTCTATTTGCAGATCAGGGCAGCCGATGAGAAGAGCAATCGCCTGATCCTGGAAGACGAAGCCGCCAAGAGTATCGATCACCCGGTCGAGGAACTCAGGCGCGCCTTTGAGTTGCGCTTGACGCACGGTCTGCGGCGGCTGGACTTCGCCGCGCTGTTTACGCCCGACCGCAAGGCGATGTTCGGCAATATCGAGGAATTGCCGGCGATCCCGCTGGACGGTGAGTCTCATTACGCCGCCTCCCGCGCGCCGGGCACCGATCGCACGGAACCCGCGATCTTCGTCGCTCGCGTGCGCCCCGACGGCACTATTATGGTGCTGGGACGAAGCTTGCTCGAAACCTATGCGTTTCGCCGGATCGTGCTGACGGCACTGGCCACGGGGCTTGCGCCGATGCTGCTGCTCGCGCTCGCCATCGGCGCCTTCATGACGCGGCGCGCGTCCCGGCGCCTGACCGGCATTCACGAGACCATCGCAAGGATCATGAAAGGCGACATGCAACTCCGGCTGCCGGTGCGATCCCGGCGCGACGCGATCGATATGCTGTCCCGCGACGTGAACCTGATGCTCGACGAGATCAATCGGTTGCTGGCGCAGATCAAGGGGGTGAGCGACAACATCGCCCATGATCTGCGCAGCCCGCTCGCGGTGGTGCATGCCCAGCTCGAACGCGGTGTGGAAAGCTCGGACGAACAGGTGTTACGACGCGTGGCGCATCAGGCACTGGCGCATATCGACAAGGCGATGCTCACGGTCGCAGCGCTGCTTCGTCTTGCGGATGTCGAGTATGGACCGAAATCGAGCAAGTTCCAGCCGATCGACCTTTCCGCGATTTGCGCCGACCTCTTCGAGTTCTTCGAACCGCTGGCGACGTCGAAATCGATCAACATGGCCCTGGAAATCCAGTCGCCGGTGCAAATCCTCGGCGACGGCGACCTGATGCGGGAGGCGGTTTCCAACCTGATTGGAAACGCGATCAAATTCACGCCGGAGCATGGCACGGTACGGGTGTCGGTAACCCTCGAGGACGGCCGTCCGGTCATTCGGGTGCGCGACAACGGTATCGGCGTGGAGCCGGCTGAACGCGACAAGATCTTCCAGCGATTTTACCGAACCGCCAGCGGCCACCGCGTGCCCGGCAGCGGTCTGGGACTAAGCATCGCCGCGGCCATCGCCAATCTTCACGACCTTGAACTGCGCTTCGAGGATAATCATCCGGGCGCGTTGTTCGAACTGTCCGGACGCAGGGATTATCCGCAGGACACCAGGAACTGAAACTGTCGCAAGTCGGGCTGAGGATGATCGCCTTCGAACTGGCGTCATTCACGGGTGCCGTCGCGGAATGGAGGAAACCCGGAAGCTCAGGTGTTTGCATCGGCAGGCGTTGGATGCCTGAAACGAACAGAGTCTGATTCAAGTCCCGTTGAATCAGACTCTGCTCGGCACGACCGCGGGATGCCCCCCTCCGCCGCGTCCGGACAATCCCCCACGAGCAGGTCCCAGGCAACGACGGATTGTCGCGATCGAGACATCGCGAGACCTTTTTCGGGCGGTTGTTGCAGGAATGCCACGAGGCATTATCGGTGTTTCGGCAGGCTGAAAGGACCGACGCCCGGGACGGAGCGCGGATTCCGCCCGGTTTCGAAGCTATCGCGGGGCGCCGCTTCCATTATCATCGGCAAAGCGACCGAGCGCCGCGAAGCATTCCGATTCCTTACCCTCCGAGTTCAATTTTCTGGCGGCCTCGAGCCGGGAGGCAAGATGCTCTCGAACCTGGGTCTCTGCCTTGGCGATGGTTTCGGGTGTTGGCTGACGATGCATCGTCGCCGACGTCGATTCGCGAGCGTTTAATACGCGGCGGTCGGCCTCGGCCTGATGCAGTTCCGTCTCCAGCTTCGCTATTCGCTCGCCGCACGTCATGGCGTGCGCCGCAAAAACCGGCCAGACCGCGGTAAAGGCCACAGCGACCACCATGTTATGTGCAAGGGGCGAGCGAACCGACCTGCGCATATCGTTTCCCGTCTTGGCTCAATCCAATTGGGCCTTCAAACGCCATGACCATTGCAGCACTTGATCATCCAAACCGCAACAGAAAAACACGACTACTCCCGCGGACCCTCACGGGCCGGGAACAATAGACCAAATGCAACCAAAATGATCAGAGATTTCTTCCCACCGGTCGTTGAGCGATGGGCTTCCCACACCGGCTGAAACGCGACCGGGAAGAAAAAGGCGGGAAGATTCCGCCAAGCAACGAGGGCGTTCCGGGAACGAAGACGTTCCGGGAACGAGGGCGTCGGCGAACACGTCAGGACCAGATTTCACGGAAGGCCTTGCGGCCTGGTGAAACTGCGGACCATGGGATCCGCACCGAACGAAGAAAACTTGTTTCTTCTGCCGGAAGGATTTTCACGAAGCGAACTCCTCGAAATTCCGATCCAGCCGTTTGACCTGATGTCTCGCCGACACCCTCTTTCGTCGACCCGAGCCCTCCGATCAAAATCTGCATCGAGAAGCAGATCGTCCTGAAGGCTCTTGTGACGTTGCCGGCATCAAGCTGCCGGCAATTTTCTCAAGCGAGATTACTTCTTCTTCTTGGCGACCTTGCGGGTCTTCTTCGCAGTCTTCTTCACTGCGCTCTTCGCCTTCTTTGCCTTCTTCGCTTTCTTGGCCATGTTGCCCTCCTAATGTAGTGAGATGGCTTAATCGCTGCGTGCACTCGGGAATCGAGATGCACTACATCCCGAATACACCAACACATCGAAAAAAACAGCGTCCCGCTTAAGGAAGTGTTGACGTACCGATGCTCAAGCGCGCGACGCGCGACGCTCGGCAACATGCGAAAGCATCGACGCAACGATGCGAGTAGTGCGCGGAAATACGATGTCGACGATTGTCAACATCACAAGAAACACCTGCGCCGCAGGCATTTCTGCAATTCACGCATCGGACGATCAATCGGCGATCAATGTCGTTGCTGCTCATCGGCGATGGCAAAAAACACATCGCGCGGACTCTGAGTCGCGGTTTTTGGCAATAAAAAAATTTTCGTGCATAACGGCTTCGCGTCTCATCGTCGCTCGTCAAACCCGGTTTTTCGCCGAAATCGCCGCCACTGATTCGCAACGCGATTCTTCCTCCGCGGCTTGCGTCGGCGCACGCGGCGCATGGTTAACGCGCGCTCGATCGCGTGACGCGACGTCGCGCCGTTCATGCCGGCGTCACGCCGTCCGACATTCAGATGCCGAGTTTGGACTTGAGCAGATCGTTCACCGCCTGCGGATTGGCCTTGCCGCCGGATGACTTCATCACCTGCCCGACGAACCAGCCGATCAGTTGCGGCTTGGCGCGGGCCTGCGCCACCTTGTCGGGATTGGCTGACACGATGTCGTCGACCACCTTCTCGATCGCGCCCAGGTCTGTGACCTGCTTCATGCCGCGCGCTTCGACCAGCGCGCGAGGATCGCCGCCTTCCTGCCAGACGATCTCGAACAGATCCTTGGCGATCTTGCCGGAGATGGTGCCCTCGCCGATCAGGTCGACGATGGCCCCAAGCTGCGCCGCCGACACCGGCGAGGCCGGGATGTCGCGGCCTTCCTTGTTGAGCCGGCCGAACAGCTCGTTGATCACCCAATTGGCTGACAGCTTGCCGTCGCGGGTCCTGTTCGCAAGCTGCGCCAGCACCGCTTCATAAAAGTTCGCGCTCTCGCGTTCGGCCACCAGCACGCTGGCGTCGTAGGGCGAGAGGCCGAATTCGGCGATGAAGCGGGCCTTTTTCTGGTCCGGCAACTCCGGCAAGGTCTCCTTCAGAGCGGCGACGAAGGCTTCGCTGAATTCCAGCGGCAACAGATCGGGGTCCGGGAAATAGCGGTAGTCATGCGCCTCTTCCTTGGAGCGCATCGAACGCGTCTCGCCCTTGTTGGGGTCGTACAACCGGGTCTCCTGGTCGATCGCGCCGCCGTCCTCGAGGATGTCGATCTGGCGCCGCGCCTCATATTCGATGGCGTCGCCGATGAAACTGATCGAGTTCATGTTCTTGATCTCGCAGCGGGTGCCAAGCGGGCTGCCCGGCTTGCGAACCGAGACGTTGACGTCGGCGCGCAACGA
>Ga0134126_10008849_pt1 | contig 12679 bp, 9 predicted proteins | sample KB31752_FD_96881 | JGI IMG/M metagenome (GOLD analysis project Ga0134126, IMG submission 96881) | Terrestrial soil microbial communities with excess Nitrogen fertilizer from Kellogg Biological Station, Michigan, USA - KB3-175-2 | ecosystem: Environmental > Terrestrial > Soil > Unclassified ...
CCGAGGCCCACCCTGACCTGTTGGAAATTCCACGTGTCTCCCGCATGCGTGAGCTTGCCGCCACCGCTTGCCGCAACGCCCCGCAGACGTCCGCTGAGGCCATTGACGGCCACGGTGATCGGGTCGCCCGGCTTGAAGCCGCGGCCGTCGACCGCCAATCCGAAGTTGAGACTGCCGGGCAGGTCGGGCCGCAACTCACCGGGATCCATGCCGGTCGCGCGGCCGCTTACGGTCCAACGTTGCGCGGGGGCCCAGGTGACGTCGCCGCGGAGGTCGGCGTGACCGCGGAAGATGTCAAGTCGCGCGCTGCTGATGCCGACACCGTCGGCATCCAATTTGCCCGTCACGTCGGCAGGAACTGGGGCGAGGGCGGGCATGAGCTGCGGCACCTGGGCCAGGCCCTTGGTCCGGAAGTCGTACGGGCGTACCCCTGACAGTTGGAACGTCCCCTCGCTGCTGCGAAAGGGCACGCTCCGGCCCACCAGCGGCCAGCGAAGGTCTCTCCAGGCGCCGCGCAGGTCGAGACGCGGTCCGCCCGGAACGCTCGCGATTCCGATGGTGCCGGAGGCGATGGTGCGTGCCCCCGAGCCGATATGCGTGACGTCTATCCGTCGCGCGGTCAGGACCTGTCGGGAATACGCCCCGTCGAACTGCACGTTGAATGCGCCGGCCTTCAGACCCGCCGGATCCAGGGTGCCGCTCGCGCTGAATCCATTCCCCTCGCCGCTCAGCGCAAGCTTGCCGCCTATGGCGCCGAGCGCTCCGGTGAGATGCCAGGCGCGCAAGTCGAAATTCCGGACGACCGCCTCACCCTGCCAGTGCCAGTGGTGAGTCAGATCGAGCATCTCACCGCTGAGATCGCTTTGGAACGGCGCGAGGATCCTGGCGCTGATCGGCAGCTTGTCGAGATCGCCTGCGCCGTTGGCGGTGAGCCGCCAGACCGGCTGGCCGTGCGGCTGCCAGGTGATCTGGCCGTTCGCCGCCAGCTGCAGCGGTTCGCTGGCGTGGAGGCTGCCCGCGACTATGAAATGTACCTCGCCCATCTGCAGCGCCGCCTGATAGAAGCGGATGTCGCGATGGCGCAGCACCGCTGAGCCAACGATCCGTGTGCCTGTGATCTGTGTGCCATCCGGCACTACGACCACGGCCTTGCCGACGCTCGCATACCCGATGTGGATGGTCAGCCAGGGTGGCAGGAATTGCGGTGCATGGGGCGGACCGGACGGTGGGGGCGCGCGCTTGACGACGACATTGACGCTATCGACCACCGTATCCGGCGCGACGATGGTCTGCCAGAGAAGCGGCTCCAGCCGCACCCGGGTGTATATCCCACGGATCTGCAGCAGCACCCGCTCCTGATCGATCTCGACCAGCGCCGCGCTGGCACCGCCGGCGATCGTGCCGCTGACACCCTCGATCCGCACGCCGACCTTGCCGAACCGCTGCGGCAGATGGCGCACGACGAAGCGCAGTCCGCTCTGGGTATAGACGACCGCGTAGATCGCCGCGCAGGGCAGACCGATTGCGAGAAGAACGAAAAGCGCGGTGGCGAGCAGCAGGAATCGGCGCATCGGCGGCTACCGCGCTCTCACAGCTTCGGCGAGAAGTTGATGTAGAGCCGTGGGCTTCCCGATTGGGACAACGGCTGGCCGATATCGATACCGAGCGTCAGGACTGGCAGGCGGACGCGGAATCCGATGCCGGCGCCGTACTGGAGAAGCGGCTCCTTTGTCAGTACGAAGTGCTGATCGGTGAAGACGGTCTGCTCCTGCGAACCCAGGTGATTGAACGCGTTGCCGTAGTCGAAGAAGAACGCAACGCCGAAGTTCCTCGGCAGGTCGCGATCGAACTCCACCGAGCCCGTGAACAGGTCCTTGCCGCCCGCCTTCTGGTTGAGCACGCACTCCTGCCGGGCGGGGATTCCCGGCGCCACCACTGGCTCGCAGAAGTTCTGGGTGGGAGAGAGGTCGTTGTAGGCGAAACCCCGCACGCTGCCTTCACCCCCCGCGAAGAAGCGCATTACGGACGGCATTGCGTCGAAATGCGAGGCAACCGTCGCGCCGAGCTCGTCGCGCAGCAGCAAGTGCCACTTCGGCGTCAGTCTGATCACCCGCTGGAGCTGGATATGGATCTGCACGAAGTTCGCCTTCGAGCCGAAGGCGCCCTCGGAGCCGCGCAGCTCGGCAAAGAACCCGTGCTCGAACATCGGCTCCCCGAGATAACCCCTGGGCACGGAGGCGATATCGACGCCAGGAACCAACAGATCGTTGGTCGCCGTGCCGGCCGTGATGGTGGGGATCGGCTTTCCCGTCGAGTCGAGGCACTGAGCATAGGGTATGGCGCTGCTTCCCGTCGCACACTCCGGGGTGCCCTGTACGGTTCCGGTGGCGTGCACCCCGTTCACGAACCACACCGTCTGCCATCGGCCCGTCACCCGGGTGACGCTCGGCCCAAGCGACATGGTGCGCGAATCGACGTCTGCCAGCTGTTGCTGCTCGACGATGCCCGAGAGAGTCAGGTTCTCGACGGCCGGGTCGCCGATCGGAATGATGTAACGGCTCTGCAGACTGTACTTGGTCACCTGGGCGGCCTCGAGGTCGACGCTCATCTTGTGGCCATACTGATTGACTCTCCGATCCTGCCAGCTGAGGATGCCGCGCGCACCGGTATCGGTCTCGTAGCCGGCCGCGATCGAGTACACGTTGGGACGGTTGGGGTCGGCGCTGATGTTCACCGGCACGGTGTGGTCGGCGCGATCGGGTGTCCCGGTGAGTACCTCGAGGTTGCTGAAATACTCACTGTCGTCGAGCGCGAACTGAGTGCGCAATACCTGAGTCAGGTTGAACGGCCGGCCCTTGCGGTAGCGCAGGTAGCGCCGCACCAGCTTCTCGCTCACGGCGTGCTGCCGGACGATGGTGTCGCCGAAGCGGTAGCGCTCGCCGGTTTCCAACTCGAGCGCGATGCTTGCCGTATGGGTCGCAGGGTTGACCTGCACCTCGTGCCGGGTCAGCTTCGCGTCGAGGTAGCCGTAGGTGGCGGCGGTCTGCAGCAGGTCGCTTCTGACCGTATCGTAAGCAGCCTCGTCGAGTCGCGATCCGGCATGGAGGGAAGGAGGCAGGCTCGAGGTGATCTGGGTGAAGTGCCTGCTCCTGGCGCCCGGACCGTGCACCCGCACGCTGACGCTCTGCAGAATGACTGGCTGGCCGGGATCGATCGAGATCGCCACCTGCCAGTTGCCGGATCCCGAGGCCTTGACGCTGGAGTGCACTTTGGGTTCGAAGTACCCGTACGGGCGCAGCGCGGAGTGCACTTCGCGGTCGATGCGGCTCTCCAGCCTGTCGACCGTGTCGGGGGTCAGGTCCTTACTGCGCTGATAGCGGGCGAAGCTGAGGTACGCGAGCACATTGCCGCGCAGCGGATCGCTCACGCCGCTGATGGTGATAGTGACGCCGGCCCGGGCCTGCGGCCCGGCGACAACCCACCCGAGGAGCAGCACGAGGACGCCCGAGGCCCGCCATTGCGGCCGAGCCCCGCGTAACGAATTGCGCTGCGCCATCGATTAATGCGACCACCCGGCAAAACGCGAATTGTAGACGTGACCCCTGCAACCGGCTGAGGTTCATTCGTAAGTCCTTCGAACGGCGCAGGGCTCGGATCGCTTACCGAATAGTTTACGGGCCGGGCCATTCATCGGGTTCCAGGCGGTACTGGGTCTCGCCCGTACAGGCGCCGCTGGGGGCGAAGCGCCGCTCGGCCACATAGCAGCCGCCCGAGGGCTCGATGGCCACTACGGTGGAGCAGCGCGTGCCGTAGCTCTCGTTCAGGACGAAGGGGGAGGAGAGGACGCGCTCCCATTCAGGCGCGAGACCGGTACTCGGCAGGCCTTCCTCATCGGTGGCTGGGGCGCGATCGCCGAGCAGCGCGAAAAGATCGCCATTCTCGGCGCTGCCGCCTCCGCGAAGCCATTCCTCGAAGCCGCGCCGTACGCGGAGCAATTTGGGCCAGGGAGTATCGAGCAGCTCGTTCGAGAGGCCATGAATGCCCGGCTGCAGAGCACGGGCGAATGGCTCGGTGCGGTTCGAGCCGTACCAGAGGGATTCGCCGTCGGCCAATAACAGGTTGAAGCCGCCATATCCGCCGGCCTCGCCCTGCAGGGTGCCGAGATATTCGCCGGGAGCGGCTCCGCCGGCGAGATAGCGCGGAATCAGGGCGCCGCGCGATGGCGCTTCGGGAGGCGCCCGCACGAGATCGCGGAAATTGGTGACGATGCCGAAGCGCCGACGGCGGTCGAGCGCCATCCAGGTGCCGCCGGCGCGCAGATCCCGTCCGGCGAGAAAGTCAGCCGGCGCGGGCCAGAGGGCGAGCGGCGCGGCGGGGCGGTCGTGGTACTCGTCGCGATTGGCCGCGACCACCAGCCGATAGCGCGGGTGCGTGTTCCACGCGAGCACGAGGAGGCACATGCGGGTGTCCTATGGCGCCGTGACTGCGCGCGACGGCTGCTCATCGAGCCACGTGACGATCAGGCGGCGCGAGATCGAGTGCACGTAGGGCAGCAGCGCAGCGCCACCGGCCCGGATCTCCTCCCGGGTGAACCAGCGGGCGTCCTCCAACTCGCCACTGACGCGCACGGGACTGCCCGGCCGCGCCCAGGCGCGAAAGCCGATCATGATCGAGGCCGGGAAGGGCCAGGGCTGAGAAGAATCGTAACGGGCCCCCGTCACCGGCACGCTGGTCTCCTCCATCACCTCGCGCGCGACGGCATCCTCGAGGCTCTCGCCCGGCTCGACGAAGCCGGCGATCGTCGAGTAGCGCCCCGCCGGCCAGGTCGACTGGCGGCCGAGGAGCGCGCGCTCCCCATCGGTGATGAGGACGATGATGGCCGGATCGAGGCGGGGGAAGAACTCTTGCGCGCAGCCCTCCCTCGAGCAGCGCATGCAATGTCCCGCGCGCTGGGGAGTCGTCGGGGCGCCGCACGCCCCGCAGTAGCGTTGGCGGGCGCGCCAGATGGAGAGGGCGCGGGCATAAGCGAGCAGGCCGGCCTCATCTCCGGCCATCAGCGGCGCGAGCTGACGCAGCTCCTCGAAAGAGGCGTGCTGCGGCAATTCCGGGGGCGGCTGGTCCCCGATTTCTACGAGAACGCAGCGGCGCTCGCGGAACCATCCCAGGAGCACGAGCCGGCTCTGGTCCGCGGCGGCGAGGACTGGCGCCACCTCCGGGTCGAGAAAGGCGATGCTCGGCTGCGGCTGGGTGTAGACCAGATGCCGCGTGCCGCTGCCCACGAGATAAAGAGTCTGCGGATCCTGCAGCGCCTGCCGCGCCCAATCCGCATGCTCCCGCTCCTCCGCGCGTCGGTCGACGTACGGTCCGGCAAAGAAGTTCGGCTGCTCCGAGTCCATGGCCGGATTGTATTCTGTCGGCGCTGGATCCGGGCTCCTGCCCGGCCCAGCGCAATCCTCCTCCGCGCAAGCCCGGTGCGTCCATCCATGGACCCCCGCTCGGCGGAGCGAAGCGTTGCTTCGCTGAAAGACACCGCCTCGCCCTTGCGCCTGGCGGCTCCCCGCTCTTCGGTCAGTGTCCGGCTTGGGTCATGCGCCGTGGAGTTCTTGTGCCAGGTCGCGGTCCATCCGGGACCCCATCAGTGCTGTTTGTATGACTTTCGTCACTCTCCGGGCGTGATTTCCGACACTGGGTTGCGGGCGCCGGCGGGAACACCATGGGCCCCGTACCACATTGGCGAGGAGACGATCATGAGCCTGAGCGACTTCTACGAGATCTTCTTCAACGGCATCTGGGTGCTCTGGTGCATTCTCTGGCTGGTGTTGGCGCGCAACGTGAAAGCCACGGCCCGCCGCCAGGCCACGCTGCCGCGTTATCTCAACATTGCGTTGTTCGTCTCCGCCGCGGCGGTACTGGCGGCCCCGCATCTGCCGGTGCCCGGGCTCGAGGCGCGCCTGTTACCCGGCTCGCAGGCGAAACTCTGGGCCGCCCTCGGTGCTGTGCTGACGCTTCTTGGGCTGCTGTTCACGGTGTGGGCGCGCATATACCTCGGGCGCAACTGGAGTGGCGTGGCCGCCGTCAAGGCGGATCACGAGCTGATCACCGGCGGACCGTACCGGTGGGTCCGTCATCCCATCTACTCGGGCCTGGCGCTGGCTTTCCTCGGAATGGCCATGGCGGTGGGGCAATGGCGGGGCGTCCTGTCTATCGCGCTGGTGCTCATCGCCATCGTGCAGCGCGTCATCGTCGAGGAGAGCTTCATGCGGCAGCAGTTCGGCGCCGGTTACGAAGTTTACGCGCAGCGGGTGCGGGCGTTAGTGCCGGGTCTCATCTGACCTCGAACGCGGGGCGCAGCCTTAGCCGGTCGGACGCGAGGGCGCAACCCATCTTTGGATGGGTGCACTGCAGAACAGCCGTGGGGCCGACCTCACCGGTCAGTGTCGCTGCGCGCGGCCGTGCAGTGCTGGCAACGCCTCTGCCGTATCGGAAAGCGCTCCACGACTATGACGCCGGCGCAATCGCAGCACCTCCCCAGCCGGAGCTGATCACCCCGCGCCAGACAGCCGGCAAGGAAGACTGCGTACTCGAAAGAGATCGAGGCCGTGGGAGTCATGATGCCGTAGGTCTCGAACGCGGTGCACAGCGAATGGCCGCGGGTGATGTCCGGAAGGGCGGCGCCGGCGGCCGCGGAGGGTTCCGCCGGTACCAGCCCTGCGAGCGCAAAAAAGCTCGCCAGAACGGCCGCTTCCTGTTGCATCTTGAGCGTGCGCATGAAGTAGGCGGCCTGGTGCGGCGACTTGCCGCGGTGACGCGGAACATAACAGGCGGCGCGGCTGAGATAGGACCGATACAGCTTGCGGATGCGGTCGTCGCTGAGCCCCGTCCACACGCGGATCGTCTGGGTGCGCGCCTCGTGTGTCAGGAATCGCAGCGCCAGCTCCAGGCGCTGCCGATCGCGGTCGTAGCGGTCTTCCGAGATGCGCATGGCCGGTTCCCCCCGCCCTCGTGATTCGTCGAGACTAGACCTGGGTCTATTGTTGGGAAATATTTCCCAAAATACAACCACTCCATTTTGGGCAAAAAAGCCCAATTTCACCTGTTGCCTCCGGCGCGCCCGCGGGTACCATGCGGGGTGTCGTGGAAGGAGTTACCCGCATGTTGTCGCGTAATGAAGCGCTCGTGGCGTTGGAGCTTCGCGCTCTCAACCGGGCCTGCTGGCTGCGGCGGGAGATGCTGGAGGGCCTGGCGGACGTCAATCACCAGTGTCTGGGGCTGCTCGCGGAGCAGGCCCTTGCCCTGGCGCCCCAGGGTCAACCGGTGCTGCGGCAGGTGGGGGAGCTGTGGCGCGCCCTCGATGAGCGCTCGCGCTGGCAGGCGGCGGCCTGCCCCTATCTGCTGGTCGACGCCTGCTTCGGCGACCCGCAGCGCTGGCAGTGGCTGAGCGGCTCGCGGCTGGGTGAGGCGCCCTGTGCTCCGTACGCCTCATTCTTCACGGTGCCCCAGACCGCTGCGGTTGCGCGCACGGTTTTCGTCTACGCCTGGTCGTTGGTGGTCAACTATTCGGCCGGGGCGCGCCTGGTCCTCGGAATCCACCCGCACTGCGCCGGCCTGCTCGGCGCCTGCACCGTGTCTCAGGTGCACGAGCTGGCGGAGCGCGGCTCCGGTTGGCTGCGGCCGCGGTGGCTCAAGCGAGTATGTCTGTGGCGGCAGATGCTGGTGGCCGCCGCGGAAGACGACGTTGTTACGCTGGAGCGCTCACGCATGCAGGGGCTGCAGATGCTCGCGGCAGAGGTTTGGGATGCCGCGAATCACGGCCGGCTGGGCACCGGGGGCCCGGTGACCTCAATGCAGCTGCAGTGAGTCGATCAGGCTGCGCAGCGCATCCGGCGCGACCGGCTTGACCAGGTGGTGGTCGATTCCCGCCCGCACGGAGCGCAGGCGATCGTCGTCCTGACCGTAGCCGGTGATCGCGATGAGCACCGCGTCCTTGGCATGCGGCAGCTCGCGTAGGCGCTCAGCCACTTCGTAGCCGTCCATGCCCGGCAGTCCGATGTCGAGGAACACCGCTTCGGGCTGCCATTGCTCCGCGGTCTCGAGCGCGCTCGGACCGTCGAAGGCGAAGGCAACCTCGTGACCCCACATCTCGAGCAGCATCGACATGCTCTCCGCGGCGTCCTTGTTATCGTCGACGACCAGCAGGCGGCGCTTCGTTGTCGTTCCCCCGGTGTCGTGCTGCGCGAGTGCCATACGATCTCCCCTCCTCAATAGATATCGATCTGTCGGAGCCCGCTCGAGGCACGGGCACCGCGAAACATGCCTTCGGTGCTGAATTCCGTGACGATCAGTCCGGCGCGGTCTATGGCAATGATGCCGCCGCTGCCGCCCAGTTCACGAAGTCTCTCATGCAGCAATTCATGTACCGCCTCGCGCAGGGGGAGTCCGCGGTGCTCTACGGCGGTGCAGATATGGTGTGCGGCCACGGTGCGGATGAAATATTCACCGTGCCCGGTGGCGGATACGGCACAAACTCCATTCTTTGCATACGTCCCGGCCCCGATGATCGGTGAGTCGCCCACCCGCCCCTGGCGCTTGTTCGTCATGCCGCCTGTCGACGTGGCGGCGGCGAGATCGCCGGCCGCACCCAGTGCGACCGCACCGACCGTCCCCTGCGATGAGGGGAAAAGATCCGAGACCGACCGGCCGCTGCGCTCTGCTTCGAGCTGGGCGCGGCGCTCATCGGTGCGGAAGTAGGTATTCGGCACCAGCGCCAGCCCTTCCTCGAGGGCGAATTCCTCCGCACCCGAGCCGACCAGCAGCACGTGCCGGGACTTCTCCATCACCCGCCGCGCGAGCTCGATCGGATTCCTGACGTGCTGCACCGCAGCCACGGCACCTGCCCGCTGTTGCCGTCCGTCCATGATCGCCGCATCGAGCTCCGCGGCCCCGTCACGGGTGAGCGCTGCGCCCCGGCCCGCATTGAACAACGGGTTGTCCTCGAGCGTGCGAACCGCGACGGTGACCGCATCGAGACTCGACCCGCCCGTCTCCAGGGTGGCGTACCCGCGGTCGAGAGCCGCGGCGAGTCCGTCACGATAGTCCTTCTCGCGCTCGGCGGAGAGGGTGCTGCGCGGCACCGCACCGGCGCCACCGTGAATCGCAATAGAAAGCATGAGAGAGTCCGCTATGATTTCACGGGATATTACCGGTAAAGGTTCTCATGTCGCAGCGGATCCGAAGCATTCTGGTCGCCAACCGTGGCGAGATCGCCATCCGCGTGATGCGGGCCGCGAGCGAGCTCGGCCTGCGCACCGTGGCCGTCTACTCGCAGGAGGATCGCTTCTCGCTGCATCGCACCAAGGCGGACGAGAGCTATCTCGTCGGCCGCGGCAAAGGGCCGATAGAGGCCTACCTCGACATCGAGGACATCCTGCGCGTCGCCCGTGAGGCCAGGGTCGATGCCATTCATCCAGGCTACGGCTTCCTTTCCGAGAACCCGCAGTTCGCGCACGCCTGCGCCGCCGCCGGCATCGTTTTCGTGGGCCCGAGGCCCGACACCATGCGCACCCTGGGCAACAAGGTGGCGGCGCGCAATCTCGCGTCCGAGGCCGGAGTGCCGGTCATGCCGGCGACTCCGCCGCTGCCCGCGAGCCTGGAAGAGTGTCTGCGGCACGCGCATCAGATCGGCTATCCGGTGATGCTCAAGGCAAGCTGGGGCGGCGGCGGCCGTGGCATGCGGGTCGTCGAGAGCGACGCGCAGCTCGCGGAGCTGCTGCCGGTCGCGCGCCGGGAGGCGAACGCGGCATTCGGCAATGACGAGGTCTATCTCGAGAAACTGGTGCGCCGGGCGCGGCACGTCGAAGTGCAAATCCTGGGCGATGCGCACGGCGGGCTCGTTCATCTCTTCGAGCGCGATTGCACGGTCCAGCGCCGCAATCAGAAGGTCGTGGAGCGCGCGCCCGCGGTGTTTCTGAGCGAGGCGCAGCGGGAGGAGCTGTGCGCGGCCGCGCTCGCGATCGGCCGTGCTGCGAGCTATCTCAATGCCGGTACGGTGGAGTTCCTGCAGGACGCCGACTCCGGCAAGTTCTACTTCATCGAGGTCAACCCGCGCATCCAGGTCGAGCACACGGTCACCGAGTGCGCGACCGGCATCGACATCGTGAAGGCGCAGATCCGCATCGCGGAGGGCGCGCGGCTCGGGACCGCGGAAAGCGGCGTGCCGCCGCAGGAGCAGATCCGGATCGGGGCGCACGCGCTGCAATGCCGCGTGACCACCGAAGACCCGGAAAACAACTTCATCCCCGATTACGGCAAGGTCACCGCCTACCGCAGCCCTGCGGGTTTCGGGATCCGCCTCGATGCCGGCACGGCGTACACCGGCGCGATCATCACACGGTCATACGACTCGCTCCTCGTGAAGGTGACCGCCTGGGCGCCGACACCCGAGGAAACCAACGCCCGCATGCATCGCGCGCTGTGGGAATTCCGCATCCGCGGCGTGGTCACCAACCTGCGCTTTCTCGATCAGGTCATCACGCACCCGCGGTTTGCGCGCGGCGAATACACGACCCGATTCATCGACGAGACGCCGGAGCTCTTCCGCTGGCCGCCCAAGCGGGACCGCGCTACGCGCATCCTGACCTACATCGCCGAGACCATCGTCAACGGCAATCCGGAGACACGCGGCCGCCCGCATCCGGTGCGGCTCGAGACGCCGAAGCTGCCACAGGCGGCCCTGTCGGATCCGCCGCCGCCCGGCACCCGCGAGAAGCTCGAGGAGCTGGGCCCGGAGCGCTTCGCGAAATGGATGCTGGCACAGGAGCGGGTGCTCCTCACCGATACCACCTTGCGCGATGCGCATCAGTCGCTGCTCGCCACGCGCATGCGCACCATCGACATGACCGCCATCGCTCCCTACTACGCGAGCCTGCTGCCGCAGCTCTTCTCGCTGGAGTGCTGGGGCGGGGCCACGTTCGATGTGGCGATGAGATTCCTCAAGGAAGACCCGTGGCAGCGCCTGACGATGCTGCGCGAGCGCGTGCCGAACCTGCTCCTGCAGATGCTGCTGCGGTCGGCGAATGCGGTGGGTTATGCCAACTATCCCGACAATGTGGTGCGGTTCTTCATCGCGCGCGCCGCGGAGCGCGGTATCGACGTGTTCCGCATCTTCGACTCGCTCAACTGGGTCGAGAACATGCGCATGCCGATCGAGGCGGTGCTGGAGTCGGGCAGGCTCTGCGAGGCTGCGATCTGCTACACCGGCAATCTGAGCGACCCGCACGAGCAGAAGTACACGCTCGACTACTACCTGAAGCTCGCGCGCGAGCTCAAGGCTGCCGGCACACACGTGCTCGGCATCAAGGACATGGCGGGATTGTGCCGTCCGCGTGCCGCCTACACGCTGGTGAAGGCGCTGAAGGAGGAAATAGGGCTGCCGGTGCATTTCCACACTCACGACACCAGCGGCATCGCCGCTGCCAGCGTGCTGGCCGCGATCGATGCGGGCGCCGATGCCGTCGACGGCGCCATCGATGCGATGAGTGGCCTGACATCCCAGCCCAACCTCGGCTCCATCGTCGAGGCGCTGCGCCACGGGCCGCGCGACTCGGGTGTCGACCCGGCGAAGCTGCGCCAGCTGTCCTCCTATTGGGAGCAGGCGCGCCGGCTCTATGCCGCGTTCGAGAGCGACATCCGCTCCGGCGCTTCGGAGGTGTATGTGCACGGCATGCCCGGCGGGCAGTACACCAATCTGCGCGAGCAGGCCCGCTCGTTGGGGATCGACAATGCTCACTGGCCGGATGTGGCGCAGGCGTACGCGGACGTCAATGCGCTGTTCGGCGACATCGTGAAGGTGACTCCGACGTCGAAGGTCGTCGGTGATCTGGCGCTCCTCATGGTGACCACCGGCCTGTCACCGCAGCGGGTGCTCGATCCACAGGTCGATGTCCCGTTTCCGGAATCCGTGGTGCAGCTCTTTCGCGGTGACCTCGGACAGCCCTACGGAGGATTTCCGGAAGCGCTGCAGCGCAAGGTGTTGAAGGGCGCGGTCCCACTGACGCGACGCCCGGGCGCAGAGATGCCCGCGGTCGACCTTGCAGCCGAGCGCGCCAAGATCCAACAGAAGGTACCGCGTCCGGTTACCGATGACGACCTCGCTTCTTATCTGATGTATCCCCGGGTATGGCTGGATTATGCCGCCGAGCGTGCGCAGTACGGCGATGTCAGCATTCTGCCGAGCGCGGTGTTCTTCTACGGAATGGAGCCGGGTCAGGAAGTCAGCGTCGAGCTGGAGCGCGGGAAGACGCTGATCGTGCGCTACGTGGCCTCCAGCGAGACGCACGAGGACGGCACCCGGACCGTTTTCTTCGAGCTCAACGGCCAGCCGCGCTCCGTGCGCGTGCCCGACCGCAGTCAGGTCGCCAAGCGCCCGCCGCAGCGCAAGGCGGACCCCGGCAATCCCAGACAGGTCGGGGCGCCGATGCCCGGGACCGTCGCAACGATCGCCGTGACAGTAGGCCGCAAGGTGGCGCGCGGCGATCTGCTCGCCACCCTCGAGGCCATGAAGATGGAAACTGCCGTACGCGCCGAGGCGGACGGCGAGGTGGCGGAGGTGCTCGTCGCTCCCGGCCAACAGGTGGATGCGAAGGATCTGCTGGTGGTCCTGAGCTGAGGCGCCCGAACCGCC
>Ga0134126_10008850_pt1 | contig 12678 bp, 11 predicted proteins | sample KB31752_FD_96881 | JGI IMG/M metagenome (GOLD analysis project Ga0134126, IMG submission 96881) | Terrestrial soil microbial communities with excess Nitrogen fertilizer from Kellogg Biological Station, Michigan, USA - KB3-175-2 | ecosystem: Environmental > Terrestrial > Soil > Unclassified ...
GACGGCCCGGTAGTACCGTCGGGAGAAGTAACGACCGCGCACCTTGAAATGTGCTTGCGGTAGAACGATCGTAATCCAGCGCGGCTTTGTCTATGGGGTTGGTTATCCGCAATCCATTTACCGGGAGCGCACCCCCGGATGCCGCCAACGAGCAGCAACATGAAACTAAGATTACAGGACAATTCGCTGCGGCTTCGCCTGAACCGCGCTGAAGTGATGCACTTGTGCCAAGCCGGCACTGTGGAGGGATCCGTCGATTTTGGGCTGGGCGCCGTGCTGATATACCGGATTCAAAGTCGCGGTGTTACGGATCCACTGCATGCGGTGTTTTGCAAGGACTCCATTACAGTCCGTATTCCCGCCGAACCAGTGTCGGTTTGGGCCGCGGCGGACGAAGTTGGTATCTATGCGCAGCAGGGCGCTTTGAAGATTGCAGTTGAGAAGGATTTCCGTTACCTGACCCGGAGGCCGGACGAGCAGGAACCCGATGCCTTCCCACATCCCGCGGAGTGATTCTGAGTAGCGAACAGGAGGACGGTCGTGCCAATCGTGATCGGAGCAAAGCGAGAAAGTGACTTCAAGGATCCTATCGGGATGCTCGGAGACTGTCACCGGCGCATCGAACGTTTTCTCAAGGCACTGTTTACGATCGACAACGACGCGAAGGGTGGCCCTCTCACCAACGAGCAGCAGGCTGCTTTGGCGATAAGTCTGCGCTATTTTCGTGAGGCGGCTCCTAAACACACCGCCGATGAAGAGGAGACCTTGTTCCCAAGATTGCGCCGGCTCCGTCGCCCGGACCTGCAACCGCTGCTTGCGAAGATGGATTCGCTCCAGCAGGATCATGAATTAGCCGAGAAAAGCCACCGTAAGGTGGACGATCTGGGTCGATCGTGGTTGGCAAATGGCCAGTTGTCACCGCAAGACGCAGAATGTCTGGCAACCGTGCTCAGGCAGCTTATAGAGCTATATTCCCGCCACATCGCGGTGGAAGATACGGAGGTCTTTCCGTTCGCCGCAAACGTTCTGCCTTCATCTGACCGTGTCGCAATGGGCACCGAAATGGCAACTCGCCGCGGTGTTGGCACGCCATGACCTCCGGCACGGCCTGTGACAGCCTCCGAAAAGACCACCGCGAAATGGAGGTGTACCTTGACCGCCTCCTGGCTGCTTTACAGTGCCTCGGCCCCGAACTGATTGCAGAGGTACAAGCAGCCGTCCGAGAGATTCGGCGCTTGTCCGCAATTCATTTCGAGAAAGAGGAGGTCATCTTCTACCCGAGCTTACGACCGGCATTTCCCGATCTGATGGCTCAAATGGACCGGCAGCACGACGAAGTTCGTGAAGTGGAGCAACATGTAGAGGAGCTTTTGTCAGATCCGCCACGGGCTCCCGAGCCTCGCTGGCTGAATGACGTGCGGTTGTTCGGCACTGAACTCTACGATCTGATCCAACACCACATCGTGGAGGAAGAAGATCAGTTGTTCCGCCTCGCCGAGAGCCGCCTCACAGGGGAAGACCAGGAACGTCTGTCTGCTGAAATGATGAAGGTCTATAGCCGGCCATCTGCCTCCTGACCGATACTCTGCACGCAACTATTGGTGCGCCGGCTCGGCTTGCTCAACGTGAACTTTGGTTGCGCTTGTCCCTACTGTGATGGCCCGCTCACCTGGTGCTCGGTGTGCCAATCGCGGCGCTGCTTAGCACGGTAAGATTCGCCGATTTCTACGGCATCGACACCCCAAAGCCACACGAACTTGTGGGTGCCGCCATATCGGTCGAGGAGACCGTAAGCATATCGGCTCGGACTCGCTCGCCTACCTCTCCTACGATTGCATGATCCGGGCCACATGCTGTCGCGACGGCACTCGGGGCGGCCTCTTCACAATGTCTGAGTGGCGCTTTCGACCGTGATCTTGAGCGCAGCGCGCGCCCAACCGAACTTTGCTCTTATCCGGTCGAAATCCTCTCCCCCCGAAAGAAATTCGGCAGTTCCCGTGATGAGGAAACCGGTGCCCGGCTGGCCCCGCCTTCCGGTCACTTCCCGTGCTCCCACGGTGAGCAGTACCTTGGGATTCGCCGCGATGTTTTCCTGTGTCTGATGCATTCCACCTACCGGTATCAGCAGATGGCGACCATCCGTCACCTGGATATAGCTGTTCCAAGTGTTGACGAGGTGCGGCTTGGCGCCAAGCGTCGCAATGGCAGCGACGCCCTCATGCTGCAAGACCTCCAAAAAGATGTTGGTGAGCATTTGTAAAGAGCGATTTTAGCTTATTCTGCGCAGCAACTCCCCGGAGCACCGCCGGCGAGTAGGACAATTTGCGTAGTGTTCGCAGAAAGGCACGGTTCTCTGGACGGTGCGATCAACCGTATCTCAACGAACGGTTTGTTCGTACCCGCCGCTGCGGACCTCAAACGATGGCTCGAAGATGCTCGCCGCGGCGTAGGGCAGGTGTTCACATTCGAAGCCTCCGCTGGCGATGGGCCGGCGGGACAATTGGAATAGGGAGGGGCGGTGAAATCATCATTCGATCTCATTGTGATTGGGACAGGTGAAGCCGGTGCCACGGCGGCGGCGCAGTGCCGCGCTGCCGGCTGGCAGGTCGCGATTGCCGATTCGCGTCCATATGGCGGAACTTGTGGGTTGCGTGGTTGCGATCCAAAAAAGGTGCTGGTCGGCGCGGCGGAAATCATCGATTCGCAGCGCAGAATGCGCGGAAAGGGTATCAAGGATGGCGATACAGCTATCGATTGGCCGGATTTGATTCGATTCAAGCGGACGTTTACCGATCCTTTCCCGCAAGCCAAAGAAGGGAGCTTGCAACAAGCAGGGATAACAACTTGCCATGGGCCTGCAAGGTTCACTGGCCCGAATGCCATTCAAGTGGACGGGACCACTCTGGAGGGAAATAAAATCCTGGTCGCCACCGGAGCCTGGCCTCGAAAGCTGAACATCCCCGGTGAGCAGTACCTCACACGCAGCGATCAGTTCATGGAACTGGATCGTCTGCCCTTGCGCAGCATTTCCATGCCGTGGAAATCGAGCAGCGCTGCCTGCACGGCGAGGCGCTGGCGGTCGACCACGGGACGAATCGGGGCAGGGAGGTCGTGCGTGAGCGCGGATTCGTAATGCCGCAGCGTGTTCTCCTCTCCTTCGAAGCATTGTGCGATAAGGGTGGTGTCGTCTTTGGGCCGTATGGTGCGCTGGAGTTCGCGGTGGTGGGTGCTTTGCGGCGGTTCGGCGCCGTGCGGTTTGAGGCAGTCCGAGAGTTCGGCGGCGAAGTCGGCGCGCTGCCGGGCGATGGCAGTCAGTCGATTGCGCAGGCTTCGCATTGACAACCTCGAAGTGCCCGACGAGCCGTCTGCTTCGCGGCGCCAGTCTTGGCAATACATCGAGATGTGAATTCGGCCGGACGTACGGGTCGCGCGCCGGCATCGGCTCGAATGCCTGCGCAGCGTAACATAGGTCCGCCGTCCCAGCAGGAATGCATCCACCACCTCCATCAGCGCTCCGAAACTTTTGCCGATGTCGTCATGCCAGCGCGGCCACGTCACTCATCGCTGGTGCGGCCCCGCACTCTGGCCCTGCGCATGCCCCTACCCCGATCATGCAGGATACACACCAAATCCTCACCGGCCTCATCGCCACCTGCCGCGATAGTGAAGACCGCTTCGGCAAAGCCGGCAATCACGCACACACCGACCGGATTATCTTCGTGGGCGGCGGCTATGTTGCGTTCGAATTTGCCCACGTGGCTGCCCGCGCCGGTTCGCAAGTGATAATTCTCCACCGGGGCAAACGGCCCCTGGAGAAGTTTGATCCCGATCTGGTTGAGCGGTTGCTGCGTCGCACGCGCAATATTGGCATCGATGTGCACACCGAGACCGAGGTGACCGCGGTAGAGGAAGGCGCCGGGCATTACGCAGTGATGACCATGACGGGTTCGGGATCACAATCTTTCGAGGCAGATGTGGTTGTGCATGCCGCCGGCCGCACGCCCGAGATAGCAGATCTGAATTTGCCGGCTGCCGGAGTGGAGTTCGACGCGCACGGCGTAAAGGTAAATGACTACCTGCAAAGCGTTTCGAACCCCGCCGTTTACGCCGCCGGCGATGCCGCGAACAGCGGAGGCTGGCCAAACACGCCGGTCGCGGAATACGAAGGACACCTCGCCGCCGGTAACATGCTGGGAGACAACAAACATAAAACGAACTACCTCGGCTCGGCCAGCGTAGTGTACACGATTCCGCCTCTCGCCAGGGTCGGCATGCTGGAGCAAGATGCGCGCCGCCAGGGGTTGAAGTTCAACGTCAATCAGGACGATACATCGGGCTGGTACGCCGCGCGCCGAGTTGCGGAGCCGTGTTCGGCATTCAAGATTCTGGTGGAAGAGGGCACCGGCCAAATTTTGGGTGCACACCTGGTCGGGCCGGAAGCGGACGAGTTTGCCAACATATTCGTGCTGGCGATGCGGACGGGCTTAACGGCCGGCGCCCTGAAGAATGGCATGTTCGCATACCCTACGCAGGCCTCGAACGTGCAGTGGATGCTTTAGAAGCAGAACGATGAGGCTATGCTCTTTTGCCGCCTCCGGTCGGCACGACAGCGAACATGCAGGTGAACGTGCTGCCCTTGCCGGGCTCACTAACAACGCGAATAATGCCAGAAGCTAGCCGAACGTGAACGCCCAAAGCAAACAGGCGGACCCGCCGGCGTTGAGCAACGCGGAAATCGCTGACCGCCTCGCCGGCCTCGCGCAGATCCTCTCCACTCAGAAGGAAAATCCGTTTAAGGTAAGGGCCTATCGCCGTGCCGCCGCGCGAATCCGCACGTTTGCTGAAAGCCTGGACCAGATGGTCCGCAACGAAGCCGACCTCACCCGTTTTGCCGGCATCGGCGAAGGCATCTCCTCCGCGATTCGCGAGATCGTGCTGACGGGCACGCTCGGCAAGCTGGAGAAATTGCGCGGGCAGGTCTCGCCCGGCGTTGCCGACCTCACCGCATACCCGCGCCTCGATCCAAAACGCGTGATGCGCATTTACAAGAAACTCGGCATCGCGTCAGTCGAGGAGCTCAAAACACAACTGGAAAACGGCGCGATCGAGCAGGCGTTCGGGTCGAGGCTGGCGCAGCATGTGCGGCAGGGCGTGACAGAGACGCACGGCATGCTGCTCTATCACGCCGATGATTTACGCGCCAACATCGAGGCTTTCCTGCTCGGGCCATGCGGCGCGCGGCGGGCCGAGGCCGCGGGAGATTATCGCCGCCGGGTGGAGGTCATTGACGAACTCGTATTCCTCGTCGACACTGACGATTTCGCCGGTCTTGTCGAGCGAGTGCAACGCTATGGAGGCCGCGCCGCTCGTGGCCGCACGGCCGGACACAGCGCTGTTCGCACTCTCGTCGGGCATCCAACTTCGCCTGCAACTCGCGACCACGAAGAACTGGGGATCTCACATGGTCGCCTGCACAGGATCGAAGACACATCTCCGCAAGCTCGCGGCCGTTACCGAACCTCTGCGCCAATTGAAGACCAGTTCCTTCGCTACCGAAACCGGGCTCTATCGCAAGTTCAAATTGTCATTTATCCAGCCCGAGCTGCGAGAAGGCCGCGACGAAGTCCGGCAGGCGCGGACCGGCGAACTCCCGCTTCTAGTCACGCGCGAAGATTTCCTGGGAGATCTGCACGCGCACACCGTCGCCAGTGACGGCAGCGATTCCGTCGAGGCGATGGCCACAGCGGCGCGAAAGCTCGGCTACCAATACCTGGGCATCACCGACCACTCGCAGAGCCTGAAGATCGCGCGCGGCGTTTCCGTCGAGGACCTCTGGGAACAGATCCGGTCCATTGATAAGCTGAACGCTCGATTGCGCGGCTTCCGCATCTTCAAGTCGAGCGAGGTTGACATCCTCGCGGACGGCTCTCTCGATTATCCGGACCACCTCCTGAAGGAGCTCGATTACACCGTTTGCTCCATCCATTCGCGCTTCGGACTTGGCCGCGAAGCCCAGACCGAACGCATCCTGCGCGCCATGGACAATCGATACTTCAATATTCTCGGCCACGCCACCGGCCGGCTGCTGCTCAAACGTCCTGGTTATGAGATCGATATCGACCGGGTCATCGCGCATGCGCGCCAGAACGGATGCTTTCTGGAAATCAATTCCAGTCCCGACCGGCTGGATGTATCGGCTGAGAGCGCCCGTCGTGCAGCGTCCGCGGGCGTGATGATTTCCGTGTCCACCGATTCGCACAGCACGCGGGAATTCCACCTCATCCGCTGCGGTCTTGACCAAGCGCGCCGTGCCGGCTTGCAAAAGGACTCTATCCTGAACTGTCAGCCCGCGGAAACCCTTGCGCGGCTGCTCCGGCGTTGAGTGCATTACGAAGGCGCGCCTGAGTGCGTGACAATCGTGAGCGGAATGGCCGCGAGCGCCGCCAGCGTGATCAGCACAAGAAACACCATTCCCATCGCGGTATCCGCCCGCGAATTCACATGGCGCTTCATGATCCCCTTATCCATGGCGACGCGCATGATCGGATAGTAAGTCAGCGGCATCACCACCATTCCGAAAATCACCGAGATATTCACCAGCTTCAGCGGGTCCAGGCCGGAGAGCGACAAAAGCGCGGCGATGATCAGCATGCCGATCCAGGAAGCCGAGAAGAATGGCACGTCGCGCGCCTTTTGATTCTTTCCCCAGCGCAAATTGTAAAACTGGCAGATGTTGTAACCACCCGATAGCATCGTCTCCACAGTCGCCCCAGACAAGCAGGCCAAGGTCCCAAGAAGCACTAACACATAGCCCGCGTGGCCAAGCGGCGTAGCGATTCCGTTGATCGCCGTGCTGAGATGCTCCGGGAAACGATGTTCGGGAAAGAAGACGCACGCGCCGATCACCAGTAACGCTGCCGTCAGCAGGGCGCCGAGGACGGATCCGAAACTCGCCACCAGGAAATTCTCCGGAAGATCCTTCGCAGTCCAATCCTCTTCTATCGCGCCCGACGAATAGAAATGGACCTCGTACTCCATCAGCATCGCGCTGAAAATGCCCACGGCGAAATACCAATAGCGCAGCGTCTGATTACTCGCGCCCATTGACAATCGCGGGGCGAGTCCGCGGCCGAGCGCGTGCCAATCCGGACCGAGCATGCACGCGGAAACCGCCGTAACGACCATCGTGACACCGGCGAGTCCGAAAACGCGCTCGATCCATTCAAACCGCAGCAGCGCAACCGTGAACCCGAAAGCCACCGCCACGCCCGCGAGGAGAGGCTTTTCCGGCAATCCCGTGAGCAACTGCAGAACAATGGCGACGCCGCCCAATTCGGCGGCGCACGTGATCAGGTTCAAGAGGTTGGACGCCGCCAGCACAGCGACGCCAAGTTTTTTGCCCAACCGGTCTCTCACGATGGCGAACACCGGCTCGCGGGCGATCACCGCAATGCGGCCGCACATCTCCATGTACACGATAATCGCGGCCGTCCCCAGGAGAATCGGCCAGAGCAGGGCGTAGCGGAACGATCCGCCGGACTGCAGCGTGAAGACGATCTGCCCAAAATCGACGAAGCCGCCGAGGGCCGTCATGATTCCTAGCGTGATGCCAAGCAGTTTTCGCATCTATGCGTCTTCTGACGCCGCACTCCCTTCGCCCTTCGATGCAGGCTGCTGTTCCCGTCGCGCTCCGATCGCCTTTCGATGCACCTTTTACCGCTTCCTAACGGTCGCGGCTCCGTTAGCAGGATCAAGTACATACGGAGCCGTGACCGTAAGGGAGCGGTAAAAGGTGCCGGGGATTCGAGTGCCTCTTTAAGTCCGTTGACAAACCCGTCAGCTACCTCCCAGCCCCGCCGCGGCCATCGCTTTCCCAATCTCGCGATTTCGCATGAACCACTTCCAGACGTTGCCGCTACGCAGATTCTCCGCCGCCAGCAGCGAAATGCCGATGTCGAGCCCCAGCACATCCGGAGAAAACCACCCGTGCACCGGCTGGAACGCATCCGTGAATCCGTATTTACCGTATAGCTTCTCGCCGTACTTATCTTTCATCGCTCGCAGCGCGGGCACACAGATATCGGGCGTGAACATCAATGACCCCGCCGGCGCGCAAGGCACCACCGTGCCATCGATCGAGCTCCGCCGCGGAGGCCCGCCCCATGCCTTGTAGCCCTTCTCGCTGTTCGAACTGGTGATGCCCCAGATATTGTCCGAATAACATCCGGGAAAGTCCTTCGCCAGATCGATGCAGAACTGCCGGTGACACCGCGTCGCCGTGACCGAATTTGCAAACCAGTCGATCTTTGACCCGCGCTTTTCCGCGCGTCCTCGGTAATCCACGAACACGTGCGAGTATTGATGCGTAAATAGCGGCTATGTTCCGATGAACTTATAATCCCCGTACACGTTCTCCGGCCGCTCCCATGCATACCAGCTCTCCGCCGGAATGGCGTGAGCCGGCGAGCCGATCCCGAGTAAGTAGATAATCGTGAACTCGCTGTACTTAGCCCAGCGCGCCTTCAGAAACCCGTCCTCCGGATTCCATCCGTGCGATAGCAACAGCGGGTCACCGTTCAGCATCCACTGAAAGTTCATCCGCTCATAGATCTGAGTCGCGAGCTTCTGAACCTGCCGGTCATTCTGAAAGTACCCTCGCGCCGTCAGAATTCCGCCCATCAAGAGCGCCGTATCGATGCTCGAAAGCTCGCTCTTCTTTTCGCTCGTCTGCAAAACCCCTGTACGCTCGCCGGTCTTGACGTTGAACCAGTGATAAAACCAGCCATGCTCGCGCGGCGCGTGCTCGGCGAAGAATGTCAGGGCCGCGCGTACGCGCGACAAGGCATCCTCACGCTTCACCCAGCCGCGTTCGGCCGCGATGCACATCCCCGCCAGTCCGAAACCCGTCACCGCGATGCTGCCGATATCGCGGCGATTGGCATCATAAGGCACACCGTCGGCCCGCGCCCGCCCGCGTGTGCAACCTGTGGATGGCTCTGTGTAATCCCAGAAATACTGAAAACTCCGCCGCGAAACGTCCTCCAGGAACTGATCGTCCTCCGCCGAAACCGCGGCCCGCGCACCCCGCGCCGCCACCGCCGCCGTCGAAAGAGCCAGCATGAGCCGCCGAGTCATCATCTTCCTATCCCTCCACCTTCAGTTCCGCTAGCCGCAGCGCGCGCTGTGCTTCCGCGCTCCCGGTGAACCACTTCCACACATTGCCGCTGCGCAGATTTTCCGCCGAAAGCAGCGTAATCCCAACGTCCAAAGCAATGGTGTCCTGACTTACCCATCCATTCACGGGGTGAAACGCATCCGCGAACCCATAGCGCCCGTAGATCTTATCGCCGAACCGCTCTTTCATGGCGCGCAGCGCGGGCAGCGCGATCTCCGGCGTAAACATCAGGCTCCCGCCGGGCGCGCACGGCACTACGCTGCCATCCACACCGCCGCGTTTTGGCGGACCGCCCCACGCCTTGTATCCCGACTTACTCATGGAGCTGGTAATTCCCCATATATCCTTCGAGTAACATCCCGGGAATTCTTTATCCAGGTCCATACAGAACTGCCGGTGTGCCCGCGTCGCCGTCGATGAGTTCTCGAAGTAATTGACGCGCGAACCCCGAGCTTCCCTGCGGCCTCGCAGATCGAACCACGCAAACGGATACTGATAAGTCCAAAGCAGTGAATTGCCGATGTACTTATATCCGTCATACTCATACGGATTGCGCTCCCATGCATACCACGCATCGGCCGGAAGCGCGTGCGTAGGCGACGCGATCCCCAGCAGATACATCGCCGCTAACTGGCAGTACTTCTCGTATCGCGCGGTAAGGAACCCCGATTCGGGCATCCATCCGTGGGCCAGCAGCGTCGGGTGTCCGTTGCGCATCCACGCGTAATCCATGCGCTCGTAAATCCGGTTTGCCAGCCGTCCGATCTCCGCGTCGTCGCGAAAATACTCGCGCGCCGTGATGGCCCCGCACACCAGCCACGTGGCATCGCTGGTCGATATCTCACTCTTCGGTCGCTTCAGTTCCCTGCCGTCGGGCAGTGCGCGCGTCGCCGTATCGAAGGTCGCGCCAGTCCGCTTTCCGGTCTTCACGTTGATCCAGTGATAGAACCACCCGTGCTCGTTCTCTACCGGACCCTCGGCATACGCCCGCAGTGTGTTCCGAACCCGCTCGCGCGACTCGCCCCGGCCGATCCACTTCCGCTCCGCGCCAATGCACATCGCCGTTAGCCCGAAGCCGGTATCCCCCGTGCTGCCGACGTCGCGGCGCTCCTCCGGATACTCGCTGCCGTCGAAGCGCGCCCGTCCGCGAGTGATTCCGGTTTTCGGGTCGCCCTGTTCCCAAAAATACCGGAAGCTCCGCCGGCTGACATCCTCCAAAAATGCCTCGTCAGCCGGACTGAGACTTCCCTGCTCTGCGCCCTCCAGCACACCGCCGAGCAATAGTCCGGCGCCGACGCCCAAAACCCGCCGCCGATTCAGGCCCATGTTAGAACCTGATGCGCAGCGCTAACTCGAAGACGCGCTGATCTACGCCCTCGCGGCCCGTGCCGGTCGTAGAGTTAATTACCGTGAAGCCGCCCAGGTTGTTGATTGTGCCGTTGGCATTCAGCACCAGGTTATTCACGCTGGAGGATGGCAACCCGAAGTGCGGCGTGTTGGACGCGTTGAATACCTGGGCGCGGAACTGAGCCGCTACACGCTCCGTCACGCGAAACGTGCGGAACAGCGATGCATCCAGGTTCACTTGCCCCGGTCCGCGCAGCGAATTGAACCCCGAGTTCCCGAAGCGCACCGCCGTCACCGGCGCATAAGCCAGCGGATCGAACCAACTCTGCCCCGGGCCTACGCCGCCCAGAATCGCCACGCTCGCCTTAATCTGGTCGGCCAACTGCGTATTGCTCGGCGCGTTCAGCGAAGTAGCGGATGCAGTCACCGTAAACGGCAGCCCCGTGTATGCATTGAAAAGCCCGTTGATCTGCCAGCCGGAAACCACCTTCGTAACGACGCCGCCCCCGCTCAGCATCTTCTTGCCGCGGCCGAAGGGCAGCTCCGCCAGGCCGGTAATGGTGAACACCTGCGTCCGGTCGAACGGATTCACCGCGCGGTTGCGATCCTGATACTGCGGAATCTTGATCTCCGGCCCTGAGTCCTCTGAGTCCGCGCAGCACATACTAATCGACTTAGAGAAGGTATAGTGCACGCCTAGCATGGCTCCGCCGCGGAATCGGCGGTTTAGCGACGCCTGTAGCGCATCGTAATGGCTGTGGCCGAAGGGCTCGAAGAAGTTAGTCGTCGCGGTGCGCCCGAACTTCTGATTGAGTATCTCGCCGGCGGTTCCCGCGCCCAATACCATTCCGGCATTGATGTTCATTTCGTATTCCATCTTCACCTGGCGCGTAGCCACATACCCTACTTCGCCGGTGAACCCGCCGCGGAACTGTTTCTCCAGCATGACATTCCAGCTCTGCACATACGAGCGAACATACTCGTCACCCAATGAATTGAGGCTCACCGCGGTAGGCATCGGAATGATCCCTGAACCCAAGTCCGGAAATACCAGCGGAGGAATTCCGGCTGCCAGTGAGGTAACGGGAGTGAACGAATTCGGTCCGCTCAACGAATACGAGATCTGGTTCGGATAGATGCGCAGCAGTTGTTGCCCGACGAACGTCGGGTCGTAGCTGATTCCGTAACCCGCACGCAGCACCATGCTCTCTGTCGGCCGGTATGCGATTCCGAGTCGTGGCGCGAACAGCTTCCTGCTGAACTTCGTCCCGCACGTCTCGTTCGGCACGGCCTTGCTGCCGCAGATTTGCATCGTGTTGCTGGCTACGTCATAGCGCTGCATATCGCCCCGCGGCGGCGCGAAGTACTCCCACCGGAGTCCATAGCTGAGCGTCAATTTCCGCGAGACTTGCCACTTATCCTGCGCGTACAGCGAGTAAAACCACTCGGAGTTGAGATTGTTGCCGTTCTCTTCACCCTTCGTGATGCTGGAAGGCAGTCCCAGCAGGAACGCCGCGTAGCTGTTGTACTGATTCTGAGCGGGTCCGCCGGAAAGTCCGGTGATCCCGTTAGCGAAGCTGAAGCTTCCCGACGCCTGGTTTAGCTCCTGGAACATATTCAGGTTCTTCCTCAGCGTGTCTACGCCGAAACGAATCGTGTGCGCGCCGTTTGTCCAATTTCCGTTCGCAACATACTGGTAGTTGCCGTTGTGAAAATAGAACGGCACCGTGCTCTGGTTACCCAGTGCTGTGTAACTGCTCACCGAAAACGCCGGCCATCCGCCTTCCGCGGTGTTGGGACCATTAGTCCCCGGTATGTGCAGTACGTCCAGTCCTATGTTCTGGTTCAGTCCGGGAGGCTCCTGGTTGGTATCCTGCAGCGTGTAACCGAAATATCCGTCCACCACGAAGCGCGGCGATACCACGTAATTCGCCGTCACGGTGTTGCTGAACACGTTCCCCGTTCCCGTGCCTTCCGCACCCCCCGTGGACCCCAGCTGCGGACCGCCCAGCGCGCCGAACGCCGGCGGATCGTTCATGAAGAAATGCAGCCAGCCGAACCGTACCCCCAGATTCAGCTTATCGGTGACGTTGTAAGTCACTTTCGCATCCGTAGTATCCCGATTGTGCTTGTAAGGGGCGCTTGCGAAGTAGTTA
>Ga0134126_10008851_pt1 | contig 12677 bp, 14 predicted proteins | sample KB31752_FD_96881 | JGI IMG/M metagenome (GOLD analysis project Ga0134126, IMG submission 96881) | Terrestrial soil microbial communities with excess Nitrogen fertilizer from Kellogg Biological Station, Michigan, USA - KB3-175-2 | ecosystem: Environmental > Terrestrial > Soil > Unclassified ...
CGCAATTTCGGTCATGGCCAAACCGCATGCGTACCGGGCGGATTCCGGTTCTCATCAGCGAACGTCGATGTCGAGGGATCAACCGGTCGGGACGTGCCCTGCACCTTTTCCTATGGGAAACGATCAGACATCCTAGCTTATAGCCTTGTGCAGCGGCCCCATCACGGCATGGTTGGGAGCGCCGGCCGTGAAGGGGAGCGTTTTCTGACGGCTTACAAGCCAAATGCCGGCTACGTGGGCACAGACGAGTTTGCGGTGAAGATACGTTTTGCACCGAGATCGACGCATGTTGAAGCGACGACTGTGGTGCATGTGCGCATGACCATCGGTCCTTAGCACGGTGGCACGAAGCCAAAGCACTGCAGCACCCGCTAGTCCTTGCCGATCTGGAATCCGAAGGCGTCCTTGCACCGGAAAGAATAACCCCGGCCGAAGCTGCGACGTAGCGCTTTCTCCATGCGAGCGAGAAACGACGTATAAAAGCCCCCGGCCGTAGTGTGAGCGGGGAGCGAGGTTCTCAATCTTCAGAGCGAACACAGCGCAGCTAGGTCGCCGCAGGCTCTTTACGTGTGTCGCCAGGCAGCGTCAGCGTTCGCGTCAACCTCGCCTCCTTGCGGATAGCCGTTATCGAGTTTCCGGCCGTTCGAACCAAGTCGGCGAGTTGCTCGTCAGATACCTTCAAGCGCTTTCGTACACTCCGAACCTGCACACGATTATTGAGGTCAAGCTTGTTGCGCGCGCCGGTGAATTGGCGTCGGTACATGGAAGTCTCTCGGTCTGGATTCTTGATCGGCGACTGTCCCCGATCCTCAGGTCCTCGGCAAGCAAACCGACCTGCGAAGGTTTGCGTTCCGGTCGATAGTGAAAAAATTCGGTCCGCCAACTCGGGAACGTTGGAAGCGAATGTCGCTTGCTATCAAAGTGCGTTCGAGGAGACCGAGATGGGAAAAGGGATTCTGCTTTGGTTGCTGGGTGTACCGATCCCGGTAATCATTTTGCTTTGGCTGCTTTTTGGCCACTAGTGGCTGCCGTTTGGGATGCCGCCATTCGCGCCAGGCCGGGGGCTACGCCGGCCTGGCGCGACCGCTCACGAGGCGGCCGCGGTGGCGCGCCACTTCATCGAGGACGCGCCTTCGTTGCCGCCGGCCATAACCGGCGCGCGGGCCGCACCATCAAGGCCGACGGGATCGTCGCATTGATCTGGTGGCGCGGCGACGGCACTTGTGGCGTTTGCGGATGACGATGATACCAGCACGCGCCAATGAGCCGGAGTTTCGGAACTGGCAGCACGGCCAGGAGTCGACTCTTCACTCCCCGGACACACGCCCCCAAGGTCCCCCTTCCGGGGAGACAACCTCACAAGCCAACGGAGGTTGGCGGCCCTGCTCATCCCCCAATGAGCCGGGCCGTTGCCTTGCGCGGGATTCGCAATTGCCTGCCTGATCGCCTATGTTCTCCGGGTATGGTTCTGGAGTTATGTCATGCGTCGCTCTCCCTCGATTGCCCCTTCACAGCCCGATGATCAGGACGTCTACCTGGTGCTGGATGATTTCGGGGAACAGCTCGGCCATGCGTGGTGGGAGGGCAACGAGGAGCGCGCCGATCGGGAGATCGTGATCACGGATCTCATGACGGGCCAGTATTCCAATCCGGTCCGAGTGATCGCCTTCAATACCGCCGAGGGTTGGTCGCGCGATGTATCCGAGGACATCGCCGACGAGCTCGCGCGATGGTATGCCGAGCAGGACAGGGAGATCCCGCCGAGGCTGGAAGCTTTCATCGAGCGGCACCGCGGCGCCCAACCAATGCAGTTGCCGCTTCCGTTGCGTGAAGCGGCGTGAAAAGAGCCCCAACGCCAGGGGAGAGGCTGGGGCCTCGGAGACCACCGATCACCCTGATCGGTCTGTAAACGCCAGGGCAGCGATCGAAGCCTGCTTCGTCATTTCCCGGCGCCAGGAGACGCGCCCGGCTTGCTCACATATCCGAACTTTCCGGAGTTGCGAGTCGACTCGTTCGCTTGCCCCGTAATCTTGTGGTGTTTGTCTACATCCTGGTGCATCTGCGCCTTGGTTTGTTCGCTAGGCGCTGCCTGCCGCTACGGCCCGGGCTTCCCGTTGGGCCATTGCAGAGAAACCAACTGCGCTTGCGGCAACAACAAAGCGCGGCGATGGACCCCTGTGCACTGGTCATCCTTCGGGACTAGCTCATGTGGAAGCTCACGTAGCGCCGCGACACGTGTCAAACTGCGATTGCGGTCCTTTGCCAGTCCCCTAGTCAACCCGGGCCGCCGGCCTCAGTATGCGCGCCAGCGTGAGCATACTGAGGCTGTTTTATTGTCGCGGGAGATGGGGCGGGACCGAAGCCCCTGGCTCGCGCCGCAGCCGGGCCTATCGATTGCCGCGCATCTTTCGGAAGCCGAGCAATAATTGTCCGACGTCCTCGAGCCGATCTTCGTTGGAAATATCCTTGCGCCGGATGATGGAATGGATCCAATCGAACAGGTCGATAGCGGCCGGCTCATCCACTCCAGCCTCGTAGATTTCGATCAGTGCCGCCTCTATGCGGTCGAGAGATTCCATAGCCAGATGCCAGTGCCTCTCTGACGCGGAACGTAGCTCGCTTTCCGTCGCCGGATCGATTCTTGATAGATTATTCGGCCACTCTGGTGGCTTCTGCTTCCGAAGCTCATCGAAGAACGATCGAATCTCGTCAAGCATCCAAATCTGTTCCGGCGCTCAACCGCATTGGAAAAAGCCGGAAAGCCCGGCGCCCTTGTTCTCCCGCGGCTATGCACCGCTTGTCCATCATTCCACAGCAACGGTTCGAGATCGGGGCATGAGCGTGGCACGATGCGGCCCGACACACTGCCCCCGCCGAAGGTGTGCCGGGCCTAGCCAGTGCGCTGGTCAAGATTGAACCGGCTGGAACGAATCATGGCGACAATGTGGCTGAGTCGCTATAGCTCCGGTGCAACAGTGTCGAATTATCGCTCGCGGAAATAGAAAACCCGCCGGGCCTAGAAGTCCGGCGGGTCTCTTGCATGACCGGTGCCGCGGTACGCAATACCAATCCGCGACCCTGCGAAATTAGCACCCGCGAGTTGACGGCCGGTTAGCATCCGAGGTGTCGACAAACCCGCCGGCGTTTTGAACGTCGGCGGGCCAACAGTCCTACTTCGTTCGGTGCGGCTCAGGGCCGCAACACCTTCATTACCGCAAACTTGTTGAGATCAGATTATCGCTGGACCCGCCGGTGGTGCGTCGCCAGCGTTGCCACCTGACGCGAAAGAGGGGCGCCATTCGCGACGCCCAGATGGGGAGCCGCCCATGCAGCGGCAGTTGCAACGTTAAGGTGATTCGCGGGGCGCCAGTGTGGCCGACCTAACACGAGATCGAGGCCGGCGTTTGCCGCCCGCGGTCGCGCGTCGCTTCGTCGAGGACATGCGCGCAAATGCAGGTGTCGTCACCGAGGACAGTTGTGACGGAAAGAACAAAAGCCCCGGGTAGCGCAGCGCAAATTTTCATGACTACGCCACTATATGAATGGCAAGTTGCATATAGCAGCGAGCGGGCAGGCAAAGCATAGGGCTGCCGGTCCACCTATCGTGCCGCGTTGGCCCGGTGTTATGTGACAGCAAGCCGACCTGTGCGGACGACGCGGCGCGCATCCCTGGCAACCAATCTTCAATATCCATCGGCTATGCTGGCTCCATGCACACTCGCCTTGGCCATTTCCGAAAGGCAGCGCCGCGCAAACGGCATGATGACCTGCTGAGCATCTGGCTCGCGCTCCTCAATCATTTCGATAATCCAGTGCGACGGCGAGCCACGAGGTTTCGGCAAACGCAACGGCCTCGACGAGACCTTCCGATACGACGCTCGGAGGCGACTGCCGGCTGCGGCTTGCGCGGGGTCGCACTAAGGGTCTTTCGCACCCACGACGCACTGTAGCGCGGCATCGCTCCTCGCCCGCAGGCATGGAGAGTTTGCAGGCGGCCGCCGCAGAACTTCGGCCGAAAGATCGGCTTGCTTGGCGACAGCACAATAAACGCCGACGTTCGATGCGCCCATGGCATCGGCCATCCTGCCTTTCGGCGAACTGTCCCTTCGCCCTTGCCGAAACCGCCCTCGCCTTTCCTAGCATTCCAGGCGCCGATGCGATCCTGAAACCATTTACTCGTCCCCGTGAAGCTGTCCGGAAACCAGCCGGCTATAGCCTCTCCCCATTGCGTCCCCATTGCGAGAGGGAGTCCAAAGATGATTGCGCTCAAGCTTGCTGCAGTTGTTATCGCTGCCGGTGTCGTGGTCGCGCTGTTTTCACCGGATTTTGACGCCGACTTCCTTCTCGCGATCGTCGCTTGCTTCTCATAACGATCGCGCATCGGTCGGATGTCTTAAGTCACGCGACAGCCTGGTTGCGTAACAGCGCCTTGTGCAGATGCAGGTAGACCCGGCACTGCATGCGATAGCGGCGGCGCGCCAATCTCTCTTCGCTGTAGCGCCGGGCGCTGGCGAGTTTCCGATGCAGACGGTGGGCGTCGCTCGCTTCGAGCATGTTGAGCGTCCGCATGATCACCCTCCATCGCCTGGATATGGACTGCGCTTGTCCGGCTCAGGATGGATGATGTCGAGGGCGGGATCGGTGACCCTGCTCACACGCGATCCACCGCACGACGACTGCGCTTGGGGCGCGCGGCGCGCCGCCAACAGACAGCCGGAATGCCGGTACGCCCACGGGAAGGTGCCGGGCGCGGCCTCCGGCTGTCTGACCGCATCGGCGGCTGCGGCCCCATCTATATAAGACTCAATGGCTTAAAGAAGCGTCTTCGGGTCCCGCTGGAGGTAACAGGGGACGCAAGAATTCAAAACGCCGCCAGGTTGGGTATTCTCACGGCCTGCGCGCGCGGTTCGAAGGCCTGCAGCGCCGCGGCGATGATCCGTATCTCCTCGTCGATTTGCTCGATCGGGCGGCTGAAGTCGTAGCCTCTGCGTCCCCTGAGATCGATGGAAAGCCGGCGGCGGTGGATCAGCAGATCCTCGATCGCCCGGCGGTTGCCAAGCCTGACATAGGTGTCGACGATTTTCTTGATGGCCGGTTCCATGTGCCTCGCCCCCAAACACGAAACCCGCCGGCGAAAATTGCCGGCGGGAGGGCCCATTCCCTACCCCACACAGATTACCAAATTTTTGCAGTGATGATCGCGCCACGATCGGACCCGCCTGGATTTCCTTCGCGTGTGACCTTTCGGTGCGCTACGTCGTATGCGCGAACAACACCATGCCTTCCGGCCTGGCGTGCGCGACGAACCTCGCCCGATCCCGGTGAATGCACGTGCGGTCTTCGCCGCGAGGTTCTCGCGCAGCACGGCGGCGCGGCCCGCGCCGCAGATGCAAGACAAAGGCAATATTGGGGCGCCGGTGCTCGGGCGTGAGCCGACACCAGCCATTCATCAAAGCCCCTGCTGCGCCACACGCCGGACATTGCGAAGAGCGGGAAGAATCAACGAGGTATCAGGACGTAGTCGGCGCCGCGCCAATGCCCACAGGGGGTGCGGACAAGGAAAGCTCAAAGGCCAGCCGACCCGATTAGCGACAAAGCCCGGCAATTTTGAGGAATTGCGCGACAATATTCTTCTCGCTTTTTTTCAGAAACACTTAAATTGTAGCGGTCAACTTGATTTGGGGGAATCGGCGCGGCGGCGACCTGAGACCTTCGATGCAGTCAACCAACCATTTGGGTGACGGCATCGGCCGGGGACCTGTGGTGGCTGCAACGGCATGAGTGTTCGGGGCGCTTGAGACACGCGGAGGTTTTTAGCCTCGCCCTTAACGCCACAACAAAACCAGCGCGACGACCGGAGCCCGATTTGGGCTCATAAATGGGGCGCGCCTAAATGAAACAAAAAGAAGCGAAGATCCTGATCCTCCGCGAATGGGAGCGATGGCTAAAAACCCAGTCTATCGATCCCGATCATGCCAGCGGCCGGGACACGCTGAAATTCTATTTCGAGCTTCAGGACAGCAACTCGGATTTATTGGATTTCCAGTCGAGGGGCCGCGACAAGTGGCACATCATCAACGGCTGGCTCTTGCGCGAGCAGCAATGCGTGTAGGTTCAGCTCTCGTGCATCACCCGACGAGCTGATCCGCGTGCATCAACGCTGCGCCTGTCTTGAGGACGCCGGATTGGGCGAAAACGCTTTGAGTTGCGTTGGTTTCGCTGGCATCCCAGCAGGTTCGCTCGCCGCGGCTTGTTGATAACCCTCCCCGTTTGCCTCCGCAGGCGTTACAGAGCCCCGTGTCATGGTATCGACGCGGAGCAGGTTGCGTTGCGTCCCCCCGGGAAGGAAGACCATGCGGATTACCCTTGTCGGTTCGCGTCATTTCGGCCTGACGACGTTCAACATGCTGAAGGCGCGCGGCGTGGAGATCGCGCGGGTGATCGTTCATGACGGCGAAGACAGGCTCGCCGCCGCGGCGAAGGCAGCCGGCATCGAGGTGGTGGTGCAAGCCGATCCGAAGTTGGTTGCAGCTTCCGAGATCGCGCCCGGCACCGACCTCATCGTCACGGCGCACAGCCACGCGCGGGTGAGCAAGGAGGCGCTGGCTGCCGCCAGGCTCGGCGGCATCGGCTATCATCCCTCGCTACTGCCCCGCCACCGCGGCATTGCGGCGGTGGAATGGACCGTCAAGGAAGGCGACCCGATCGCCGGCGGCACGGTCTATCATCTCGCCGAGCGCATGGATACCGGCGCCATCGCTGCGCAGGAATGGTGCTTTGTGAGGAAGGGCGAAACCGCGCGGGACTTGTGGGAGCGCGCGCTGGCACCGCTTGGCCTGAAGCTGCTCGGCGAGGTCATCGACTACGCCACGAGCTACAACGCGTTGCCTGCAAAGCCGCAGGATGAGCAATTCGCGACCAGGGCGCCGGCTCTGGCGCCGCATTAACCCTCCGTTCACTTCAAGGCTTGCGCCGGGATGGCCGGAAGGCTACCCAAGAGCCGCCTGCTCGCGTTCCGGCGAAGCACCCAGCTTGCGACCAAGCCTTTGGATTCGCTGTAACAATCCGCAATGCTGCGGCGCGGCAAACTTTGGACACATTTGCCCAAATTTTGGACACATTTGCCCAAAATAAGACGCTCATCTCACTCATCGAGGATTTGATTTTATGCGGCTCAATCGCATTGGCCTTGCTTTTTTTGCTCTCGGTTTGTCGGTCGTGGCAGCATCAGTTCCCGCTCCCGCTTTCGCGCAGCAACCCTATGACGGCGTCTGGAATGTCACCATTGTGACGAGGACCGGCAGTTGCGAGCCGACCGCGACCTCGACGCTGACGGTGACCGACGGTAAGATTTCCGCGGCCGGAGCGAACGTCTCCGGACGCATCGGACGAGAGGGCCTTGTTCGCGTCTCAATCAACGGTGCGTATGCCAACGGACAACTCAGTGGCAATGCCGGATCGGGAAAGTGGAATGGGGCATCAGCAGGGATACCTTGCAGCGGCCGCTGGCAGGCTGCGCGGCAATAAATCGGACACGATCAACAACACCCTCGTCGTGACCCGGCGGCTGCTGATGGCGGCCGCCGTCTTGTTGACGGGCTCGCTGGTGAGTACGGCCAGCCACGCGCAGGCGGGTCCTTTCGCGGGCATGGCCGGAGTCTGGAGCGGTGGCGGCACCGTGACGCTCGACGACGGCTCCAGGGAGCGCATCCGCTGCCGCGCGGTCTACAGGGTCGCGGGCGCCACCATGAACATGACGCTGACCTGCGCCAGCGACGCCTATAAATTCCAGCTCGCCGCCAATGTCGTCGATCAGGCGGGCGTGGTGTCGGGGACATGGACCGAGACAACCCGCGTCATCAGTGGCACTCTGGTCGGCCGCGGCGGCGGCGGCAATTTCGAGGTGACTGCGAACTCGGCCGGCTTCAATGCGAACATCTCGCTGCGCACCGCCGGCAACCGGCAGTCGATCGGCATGCGGGCCGACAGCCAGTTCCGCGCAGCATCGATCGCGCTGGCGAGATAGCTTCAGGCCGTCAGTCTGGAAATCGCATCGAAGCAATCCGGAAACCGGGTTGCTTGGTCGTTTGGCTAGCCCGACTAAGACTTGGCGAGGCGCTCTGCTGCCTGCTTCATGGTCTTGGCGACCATGAGTGCCTGCTTCCTGGTAAAGGCAAAGTCCTGCACGCCCTTATGGGTGGTCAGGGACAGCACCAGAATGCTCGGCTCGTGCTCGGGCCAGCCGGTGGCGAAGGCGGTGACGAAATCGGCGGATGTCGCTCGGTAGACTATGTCGGTCGAAACTCGCTTCACGCTGCGGGGACAAAGGCGGTGACTTCGATCTCGACCTTGGCCCGAACATCAACGAGACCGTCGATATAGAGCAGCGTCGAAGGCGGGAAGTTTCGCCCGAGCGTCTCCTTCCAGGCCGCGGCGATGTCGCGGCCCGCGGCCTCGTAGTCGCTGCGGCTCGTCAGATACCAGGTCAGGCGGACGATGTGCTCGGGCGCAGCGCCCGCCTCGGCCAGAAGCTTGACGATCCGCTTCAGCGCGGTGCCGACCTGCGCTCCCATCTCCGCTGCATAATCGCCCTTCTCGTCGCCGCCGGTTTGCCCCGCCAACAGAATCCAGCGGCCGGGACCGTTGAACTCGACGCCATGCGAAAAGCCGCGTGGCTTTGACCATTCGGTCGGTTGCAGGATGCGCATCTTGATACCCTCCCTAATGTCATTCCGGGATGCTCCGAAGGAGCAGACCCGGAATCTCGAGATTCCGGGTTCGCTCGCGCTGCTCGCGCCCCGAAATGACGGCATCAGGTAGCACCTAGCGCGAGCCGTTCCCACCCCGATTTCCGGCGCTACGCATCGCTGCCCATCTCAAATTGCCCGTTGCAAGGGGGCGCACGCGGGGCCATACCGGCCAGCCCACCGAAATCGTCTCCCCGGCAATGTGAACCGATGCAACCGACCCCTTCCAAATCGATGGCCGCGCTGTGGATGGCCGGGTGGCTGACGCTGATGCTGGTGATGGTGGTCGCCGGGCGCGAGGGGATGCGCGAGCTCAACGTGTTCGAATTGATGGAGATCCGCACCGTCACCGGCTTCTTCCTGCTCCTGCCGTTCGTGTATCGCAACGGCGGCTTCAAGGCGGTGAAGACCTCGCGGCTGCCGCAGCACATCGCCCGCAACCTCGTCCATTACGGCGCGCAGCTCGGCTGGTTCTTCGCGCTGACCCTGATCCCGATCGGCCAGGTGGTTGCGATCGAGTTCACCATGCCGATCTGGACGGCGATCCTCGCGGCAAGCTTCCTCGGCGAGCGCATCACCTCCTGGAAGGCGATTGCGATCATGCTTGGCGTCGTCGGCGTCCTCATCATCGTCCGGCCTGCGACCGGTGAGGTCAATCCGGGCCAGTTGATCGCGCTTGCGGCCGCGGTCGGATTCGGAGTCTCGATGGCGCTGGTCAAATCGCTGACCCGCACCGAGAGCGCGCTCGCGGTGATCTTCTGGATGATTGTCGTGCAGGCCGTCGCAGGCTTGCTGCCGACGCTGTATTCCTGGGTGTGGCCGTCGGCCTCTGCCTGGGGCTGGGTGATCGTGATCGCGATCTGCGGCACGTTCTCGCACTACTGCCTGGCCAGCGCGATGCGCTATGCCGACGCGACCATTGTCGTACCGATGGATTTCCTGCGGGTTCCACTCACGGCGACCATCGGCTGGCTCGTCTATGCCGAGCGACTCGACCTCTTCACCGTGTTCGGCGCGGCGCTGATCCTGACCGGCAATCTTTTGAATCTGAAACCGAATGCGCCGGTGGCGGTCCGCGCCGGCACCTGATTGCGACGCGCCCGCTGACTGAAGTCGGCCACTCTTTTTGTGATCTAAATCACGCAAAGCCGCGGGCCGATTGGATACCATCGATCGCGGATGAAAGGTGCGGCGGGCGGCCATCAGCTTGGGCATCTGTCGGTTTTGACCGATCTTTCCTGGCGCGGCGCGGGTGCTTTTCGTGTAAGCTGGCAGCTACGTGTTGCTGCTTCATTTTATTGATCCCGGGATTTCAGATGCGCACCCTGACCCTCCTCCTTTCCCTCTTCGCAATCCTGTTCAGCGCTGAAACGGCGCTCGCCGACAAGCGCGTCGCCTTTGTCGTCGGCAATGGCGCCTACAAGAACGTCGTGCAGCTCCCGAACCCGCCGGTCGACGCCAAGGCGATGGCGGCGCTGCTGCGCAACGTCGGCTTCGACGTCATCGAGGGAACGAACCTCTCCCGCGATGCCATGACCGAGAAGCTGCTCGAGTTTGGCAAGAAGGCGCAGGGCGCCGATCTGGCCTTGTTCTTCTATGCCGGCCACGGCCTCGCGATCGGTGGCGTCAACTACCTGTTGCCGGTCGATGCCGACATCAAATCGGAGATGGACGTCAAGCTGGGAGCCGGGATCAATGTTGACCTCACGCTCGACCAGACCATGAGCGACGCCAAGGTCAAGCTGGTGTTCCTCGACGCCTGCCGCGACAACCCATTCGCGGCGAAGATCAAGGCGAACTCGCCGACGCGAAGCGTCGCGGTCCAGCAAGGCCTCGCCGAGATGAAATCCGCGGAAGGCACGCTGATCTCGTTTGCGACCGGTCCGGGCCAGACCGCTCTCGACGGACCCGAAGGCACCCACAGCCCCTTCACCAATGCGCTGCTCGCCCACCTCACCGAGCCCGGCGTCGAGATCCAGCAGGTCATGACGGAGGTCCGCGCCGAGGTGCACGACCAGACCCACAACGGCCAGCTTCCCTGGGGCAACACCAACCTGATCGGCGCGGTGTACCTCAACGGGGCACCGGCGCCGGCCCAGGCCGCTGCCCCCGCGGCTGTCGCGGCCACGACGCCCGGCGCGACCGCGCCTGCCTCGACCTCCGACAGCACCAGCGTCGAACTGGAGTTCTGGCGGTCGGTGAAGGATTCCAACAAGCCTGAAGAGCTCAACGCCTACCTGACCAGCTATCCGAGCGGCCAGTTCAAATCGTTGGCGCTCGCCCGCATCGCCGAGCTGCAGAACGGCCCGTCGACAACGACGCGCAACCTTGCCACCGGCGTCGATCCTGCGACCTTCACGGAGGATTCCAACCAGCTCACCGAGGACCAGCTTGGGCTCGACCGGGGTCAGCGCCGCGACGTGCAGCGCCGCCTGAACGGGCTTGGCTTCGACACCAAGGTCACGGGCAGGTTCGACGAGGCGACGCGCGAGGTCCTCAAGCGCTGGCAGGCCGCGCGCGGCTATCCCTCGAGCGGCTACCTCAACAAGCTGCAGCACAAGGCGCTGCTCTCCGAGATCGTGGCGTCCACGAATTCGGATGACTCGTCCTCGTCCGAGGATCATCCGACGCGCCACCACTCCAGCGGCGGCGGTGGCGGCGAACGTCACTACTCTCACCGCGGTGGCGGTGGTGGCGGTGGTGGCGGCGACCCGGGCGCCTTCATGGGCGGCGTGATCGGCGGCATGATGGGCGGCATGTTGCGCCACTGAGCGGCCCGTCGCTGATAGCCATCGAAAAGCCCGGCCCGGCCGGGCTTTTTGCTTTGGTTGGGCGGCCCGTTGACGCAGCGCTACTTCCCTGCGGCCTTGCGCAGGGCGTCGTTGATGCGGTCCTGCCAGCCCGGACCGCCCGCCCGGAAATATTCGAGCACGTCCTGGTCGATGCGCAGCGTCACCTGCTCCTTGATGCCCGGCACCGCATTCTTCTTCGGCGGGGCCTCAGCGGCCTTGGCTGTGACCTTCTTGAACGCCGCTTCCGCCTCGGTGCGGGCGTCGTTCAGCGTGCGCGGACGTCTCGGTTGATCGGCCATTTTCAAATTCCTTCGAACAGCACGGTGGAAAGATAGCGTTCGGCGAATGACGGCACGATCGCCACGATGGTCTTGCCGGCGTTCTCGGGCCGTTTGCCGAGCGCGATGGCAGCCGCGATCGCGGCACCCGACGAGATGCCGCCGGGAATGCCCTCGTGCCGCGCCAGCGCGCGCGAGGTATCGAGCGCAGTTGCGCTGCTGACCGTAACGATCTCGTCGATCACGGAGCGATCGAGAATATCGGGAACAAAGCCCGCGCCGAGGCCCTGGATCCTGTGTAGCGAATGCGTCCGACCCGACAACACCGCGCTCTCCTCCGGCTCGACCGCGACCACGCGCAGCGAAGGCTTTCGGGGTTTGAGCACCTGGCCGACGCCGGTGATGGTGCCGCCGGTGCCGACGCCGGCGACAAAGATATCGAGATCGCCGCCAGTGTCGTTCCAGATCTCCTCCGCCGTGGTGCGGCGGTGAATGTCGGGATTGGCGAGGTTCCTGAACTGCTGCGGCATCACGGAGTTCGGCGTTGTCCGTAAAAGTTCCTCGGCGGTGGCGATCGCGCCCTTCATGCCCTGAGCGGCGGGTGTCAGCACGAGTTCCGCGCCGAGGAACGCCAGCATCTTGCGCCGCTCGATCGACATCGAATCCGGCATGACAAGCTTCAACCGATAGCCGCGCGAGGCTGCGACAAAAGCGAGCGCGATCCCGGTATTGCCCGATGTCGGTTCGATCACCACCGTGTCGGCGTTGATCAGGCCGGCTTTTTCCATGGCTGTGATCATGGACGCACCGATGCGGTCCTTCACGCTGCCCGCCGGGTTGAAATATTCGAGCTTGGCGAG
>Ga0134126_10008852_pt1 | contig 12675 bp, 11 predicted proteins | sample KB31752_FD_96881 | JGI IMG/M metagenome (GOLD analysis project Ga0134126, IMG submission 96881) | Terrestrial soil microbial communities with excess Nitrogen fertilizer from Kellogg Biological Station, Michigan, USA - KB3-175-2 | ecosystem: Environmental > Terrestrial > Soil > Unclassified ...
GCTCAGGCAGGATCTCAAGCGGGCGAACAAGCGCGACGAGCTCTACTGCCCGAATCCCTTGTACAAGGACGAGGGCAAGCGGCCGGCGGGCGCTCCGCCGATCACTTGCACCAGGTCGGTCCTGGCGAGCGGCGACATCGTGAGAAAACTGGTCACCGAGGCTGACGTGGCCGGGTACTACGATTACGCCGTCGATATCTCCAGGCCTGACGGCGTCACCGTGTCAATCGACGTCGGCAACGGCACGCTCGAGGGCACGCCGCACCTCGCCAAGCAGGGCTGGCCCTGGGTAGACCGCGCGGTGCCGCCGGGCTCGCTGGATTTCTGGGAGACGGTCGTGGCGAGCCCGAAGTGGCACCTGTGACCCGGTCTCAGCCGGGGGTGTCGCCGACCACCCACATCGAGAAGTACTGCGAGCCGCCGCCGTATGCGTGGCCGAGCGCGGTGCGGGCACCAGGTACCTGGTGCTCCCCGGCCTTGCCGGTGACCTGCATCGCCGCTTCGGCGAATCTGAGCAGGCCAGAAGCGCCGATGGGGTTGGAGCTGAGCACGCCGCCTGACGGGTTCACCGGGATCTGGCCACCGATCTCGGTGGCACCGGACTCGGTGAGCCGCCAGCCCCGGCCGGGCTGCGCGAAGCCCAGGTTCTCCAGCCACATCGGCTCGAACCAGGAGAACGGCACGTATATCTCGGCCGCGTCGATCTGGTCGATCGGGCTGGTGATCCCCGCCGCGGCCCAGAGCGCGGCGGCGGCGTCGGCGCCTGCTCGCGGGTTCACATGGTCCTTGCCTGAGAACATGGTCGGCTCGGTGCGCATCGCGGTCGCCCGGATCCAGGCAACCGGCTGGCTGGACGCCTCGGCCGCTGCCTGATCGCCGAGTACGACCGCGCACGCGCCGTCCGACGACGGGCACGTCTCGTCGTAGCGGACCGGGTCCCACAACATCGGCGAGGCGAGCACCTTCTCCATCGTCATGTCGGCCTGGCGCAGGTGCGCGTACTCGTTGCGCGCGCCGTTGCGGCGGTCCTTGGCCGCAACCATCGCTCCGATGTGCGCTGGTGCCTCGCTGCGCCTGATGTAGGAGCGAATATGGGGCGCGAAGTAGCCGCCCGCGCCGGCGAGCACCGGCATGGAGAACGGCGGTGAGATGGACAGCGCCCACATCGCGTTGGACTCAGACTGCTTCTCGAATGCCACGGCGAGCACCCGGCGGTGCACTCCGGACTGGACCAGGCTGGCGGCGACGATGCCGGTGGCGCCACCGACCGAGCCGGCCGTGTGCACTCGCAACATCGGTTTGCCGACCGCGCCAAGCGCGTCCGCCAGGTAAAGCTCTGGCATCATCACGCCCTCGAACAGGTCGGGAGCCTTGCCGACAACGACGGCGTCGATCTGGTCGATGCCGACGCCAGCGTCGGCCAGCGCCCGGTCGGCCGCCTCGCGGCACAGCCCGGCGATCGACACGTCGAGCCGCTTGCTGCGGTGATGAGTCTGCCCGGTCCCGAGTACCGCCGCCCGGTGCTTCACTTGGCCTCCATCACGCAGATCAGGTTCTGCTGCAAGGCGGGGCCGCTTGTCGCGTGGCCGAGCGCGACATCGGCCCGGCCGGCCATAATCTCCGTCGCGGCGCTGCCGATCCTGGCGAGCCCGGCGGCGAACATCGGGTTGCCGGCCAGCGCGCCGCCCGACGGGCTGATCCTGACCTCGTCGCCGAGGCAGAGCGCGTTCCGCAGGATGATCTCCTGGTGGGTGAACGGCGCGTGCAGCTCAGCGACCTGCGCCCGCGCGGCGCCGGCGGCGGCCCCCGCGCTCGCCGCCGACGGCGATGTAGTCAGGTCGCGGGCGCCGAGCGCGGCTGAGTCGATCCTGTGCTCGAACCCGGTGATCCAGGCCGGGCGTTCGGCCAGGGCGCGCGCCCGGTCACCGGCGGCGAGTATGACCACGGCGGCGCCGTCGGTGACCGGCGCGCAGTCATGGGCGCGCAGCGGGTCGGCAACATAGGGCTCGGCGAGCAGATCGACGGCCGAGCGTGATCCATCTGACCTGGGACGAACTGCCTTAGGGTTGCCGGCGCCATCGGCACGGCTGCGGACGGCAACCTCGGCCATCTGCTCCTGTGTCCACACCCCGGCCTCAAGGCCCGCCCTCGCCTGCAACGCGGCGACCGACACTGAGTCCGGCCAGAGCGGGGCAAGCAGGTACGGGTCGAGCTGAAGCGAGAGCACCCGGCGCAGGTTGCCGGCCGATGACTTGCCGAAGCCATAAGCCAGCGCGATCTCGGCCTCGCCAGTCAAGATCTTCAGCCAGGCCTCGTACAGCGCCCAGGCGCCGTCCATCTCCACGTGCGACTCCATGACCGGCGGGAAGGCGCCGATCGCGTCGACCGCGGACACGAAGGAGAACGCGCGGCCAGCCAGGTAATCAGAAGACCCCGAGCACCAGAAGTCGATGTCGTCCTTGGCCAGGCCGGTCGCCTCGAATACTTCGCCGAAGATCGGCACGAGCATCTCGACGCCGTTGGTCGTTGCCGGTGAGTGCCGCTCGCCCGGTGCCTGCGCGAAGCCGATCACCGCCACGTCCGTCACGATCGCCCGCTCCTTCCGAGTTCAGATTTTCTGAATTGCGATTATCTGATTTGGGATAATCGGAATTCGCGGGGTTTACAGGTGGTGAGCATAGGTGTCGTAGGGAGCGTCCGGGTCACCGGTTGGCTCGAAGTGGTCGATGTTCCGCATTGAGGTGTCCCACTGCTCGCGCGGCTTCCATACCGCCCTGACCCGCATCCCCATCCTGACCTCGTCAGGCGCGCAGCCCAGGATCAGGTGCTGTATCGCGATGTCGGCGCCGTCGATGAGCACCGAGGCCGCCACGTAGGGCACAGGCACCTGTTGCCCGACGAACGGCACGTTCACCACGCAGAACGTCGTCACTATGCCGGTGTCGGGCAGTTCGACCTGCGTCGCGGTCGGTACCCCGCAGGTCGGGCAGGCGCCACGCGGCGGCAGGTAGACCTTGCCGCAGGCCGGGCACCGCTGCGCGATCAGCCGTCCTTCGGCTAGCCCGCGCAAGAAGCTGTCCTCGCCGGGGGAGACGGTGTGGTCGTAACCAAGCCTGATCGGCGTGGTGATCATGGTGATCTCCGGCTGCTTGACGGTCTGCGCCGCCGCCTCCGGCTCCTGCGGTACGAAGCAGGCGATGTCGGTGATGCCGCCGCCCCGGCTATGCGACCAGCGTGGCCAGACCCGCATCCCAGTCCGCATCTGATCGGCCGATCCGGCGTCCACGGCGTGCAGCATCGCGGTGTCGGCGCCGTCAAGCCGGATCAGCGCCCAGCCGAACGGGTGGTCAAGCGGCTGCCCTTCGAGCGGCCGGTGCATCCAGGACCAGCTCACCACCGTGCCGCCCGGTCCGACCTCGACAAGCTCGGCTGGCGGCGCCGCCGTCACCGGGTCGTACTCGAATGGCGGCGCGTGCACCAGGCCGTCAGCCGCCCGCGCCCCGAGTATGCGGCGCTCGGCCAGCGCTGAGGCGAACGCGCTGAGCGTCGGGCCGAGCGAGCGTGTGTAGTCGAACGCGATGTCCAGCGGAGCGTGGAGGGGCTGACTCACGGATCGAAGTGAAACATGTTCCTGCTGTGGTAGGCAATACGTCGACTAGAACACGTTCTACTTCGGTGAGGAAAACACGATGACGCCGCCGCGGCCCTGCCGCGATACTGTCCCGGTGCGGCGAATCAGCTTGGTCGGCAACTCGGGTTCGGGCAAGACGACGCTAGCCCGAGACCTTGCCGCCGCTCTCGGCGTCCCCCACCTCGAGCTCGACTCGATCTTCCACCAGCCAGGCTGGCAGCCGCTGGACCGCGCGGTCTTCGTGCGGCGAGCCGACGAGTTCACGCAGGCGCCCGGCTGGGTCGTTGACGGCAACTACAGCGCGGTGCGCGATCTAGTGTGGAGCCGGGCCGACACCGTGATCTGGCTCGACTTGCCCAGATTCCTGGTGATGCGCCAGGTGATCTGGCGCACGCTGCGCCGGATGGCGACTAATGCCGAGTTGTGGAACGGCAACCGCGAGCAGTGGCGCAACCTGCTCGGGCGCCCGGAAGAGTCGATCATCGTGTGGGCCTGGACCAAGCACCGCACATACCACGACAGGTACCTGACCGTGCAGACCGACCCGGCGAACGCGCACCTGACGTTCGTGCGCCTGCACACCGGCAAGCAGAAGGCCGAACTGCTGCGGGACGCGCGGCTAAGAGCGACCGAGCGCGTCGATCGCGGCGACCTCGGCGTCGCTGATCTCGAAGCCGAATAGGTCGATGTTCGCGGCGATCCGGTCGGCGTGCGCCGATTTCGGAATCACCACGATGTCGTGCGCTATGTTCCAGCGCAAGATCACCTGGGCGGCGGTCACCTGGTGTGCGCGCGCTATCTCGGTCAGGGTCGGATTGTCGAGCCTGATGTCCTTGAGCGGGCTGTAGCCCTCAACCACGACGCCGCGATCGCGGTGCCCGGCCAGCACCGCGTCCGAGTGGCGCATCGGGTCCCAGTGCACCTGGTTCACCGCCGGCGCCTCGCCAGTCGCCCTGACCAGGTCATCGATCTGCGCGAGCGAAAAATTGCTTACCCCGATCGCCCGGATCAGGCCCTGGTCTCTCAGCCTTATCAGCTCGTTCCACGCCTGGCGGCAGGCGGCCGGCCGAGGCGGCGGCCAGTGCAGCAGCCACAGATCGATGCGGTCGGTACGCAACGCGCGTAGCGACCTGTGCAAAATTTTCTCCGCCTGTCCAGTGTCGGAAGGCCTGAGCTTGGTGGTGAGGAACACATCGTCCCGGTGAACGCCGTCGTCGGCCAGCGCCTGGCCGACCGCGTCCTCGTTGCCGTACATGGTGGCGGTGTCGATGTGCCGGTAGCCGACGGCAAGCGCCGCGGTCACCGCCGTCCGCGCTTCGTCGCCCCGCAGTTTCCAGGTGCCGAGGCCGACGAGCGGCAGCTGGACTCCGCCGGGGAGCGGCGCCGACGGGACGTCAGCCGGCTTGGTCATGCGCCCCATTATCCGCGCCTGGCAGACTAGGGGGCATGGCGACAGCCAAGACCGACTACGCCAGCCTGATCGCCAGGTACGCGGGCAGGTTTCATGACGTTATCGGCGACGGGCATCATGTCGCGTCCCCGCTGGGTGCCTGGCTGCTGCTGGCGCTGTGCGCGCCGGCCGCTCACGGAGCTGAAGCGGACGCGCTTGCCGAAGTGCTCGGGGGTGGCGCGGACGAGGTTGCCGCCATCGCGGCGGAGATGCTGGCCGCCCCGCACCCGCTGGTCGCCGCGGCAGCGGCGGTCTGGGGTGAGCCATCGGCGGCCGACGAGCGCTGGTTGCCGGGCCTGCCGCCATCGGTCGCCAAGGGCGCCGTACCCGCGCAAGACGAGCTTGACCGGTGGGCGCGCGACCACACGTTCGGCCTGATCGAGAGATTCCCGCTTAATGTGGATCCCGAGGTCTACCTGCTGCTCGCCACCGCGCTGGCGACGAAGGTGTCGTGGGATCGGCCGTTCGAGCTGGCGCCAGGTACCGCGCTCGGCCCGTCAAGCCCGTGGGCGAAAGATTTGCGCCACGTGCTCATGTCACCGAACCATCCAGGTCATTCGGCGTTCATCGCGACCACCCCGCAGGCCGGTGACGTCGCCGTGCACGTGGGCAACGCCCGCGGCGGCCTGTTCGTCGCTTCGGTCATCGCGGCCGCCGACGCGACTCGCGCCGATGTGCTCGCGGCCGCCCATTCGCTCGCGATCGCCTTCGCCCGAGGCGAGCCGCTGACGCGCCGCCCGCTATCCGACCTGCCGGAGGGGGATGCGCCGCTGTGGTCGGTTCGAGACGAACCGTCCACCGACAAGGTCGGACAGGAGTGCGTGGCTGTCCTGCCCGCCTGGTCGGCGACCGACAACTACGACCTTTCCGATCCAAGGTTCGGATTCAAGGCCGCGGCTCAGGCGCTCGTCGGCCGGGATCCGTGGGTGGCAAGGCAGGCGACGACCGCCAGCTACAGCAAGACCGGTTTCGAGGCGGCGGCGGTCACCGCGATGGCGGTCCGCCTGGCGATGATGCCTCGCCACGGAGTGCTCAGGACGGTGGAATTGCGGTTCGGTCACCCGTACGCCGTCGTAGCGGTTACCGCAGACGCCGGAAGCGGCAAGACACAGCCGGGACCGTGGCACGGCGTACCGGTCTTCTCGGCCTGGGTGGCGCGGCCGCGCAACGCGGAGGACGCAGCCAAGGACAGTAACGGTGCCGCCCCATGATCTTGGAGACTTGACCGCAAATATTTCGGTTTTTCTCCACGATCACGCCGACCGGCATGATCACGGAGACTTCCCGACTCACCGCGCCTGCCTGACGACAACAACGGTCCAAGGCTGCCGGTTGCGCGGCGGGGGTTATTGGCCGGTGAAGACTGGCTTGCGTTTTTCGGCGAAGGCGCGCGGGCCTTCCTTGGCGTCGGCGGACATGAAGACCTCCATGCCGATGCGCGACTCGATGGCGAACGCGTCGTTCTCGGCCATGCCTTCGGTCTCCCTTATGGTGCGCAGGATCGCCTGCACCGCCTTCGGACCGTTCGCGGCGATCATCTCTGCGACTTCGAGCGCCCGGTGCAGGGCCTGGCCGTCGGGTACGACCTCGCCGATCAGGCCGATCGACAGCGCCTGCGCGGCCCGGATATGCCGCCCAGTCAGCAGCAGGTCGACGGCGACCGTGTAGGGGATCTGGCGCACTAGCCTCACCGCGGAACCGCCGAGCGGGAACAGCCCCCAGCGCGCTTCCGAGACGCCGAACCTGGCGCTTTCGCCGGCGATCCTGATGTCGGTGGCCTGCAGGATCTCGGTGCCGCCTGCGACGGCCGGACCTTCGACCGCCGCGATCAGCGGCTTGGTCAGCCGCCTGCCCTTGAGCAGCGCGTCGATTACCGATACGTCCATGCCTGAGGCAAAGGAGTCGCCTGGGTGGGATGCCGTCATCGCCTTGAGATCAGCCCCCGCGCAGAACGCGCCGCCCGCACCGGTCAGCACCGCGACCCTGATGCCAGGGTCCGCGTCGACCTGGTCCCAGGCCTGCTTCATCAGCGCCATCATCTCGCTGCTGAGAGCGTTGCGCGCGTGCGGGCGGTTCATCGTGACGATGAGGACATGGCCCTGACGCTCGACCAGTGCGTGCGGCTGCGGATCGCTCGTCGTCATCGATGCGCATCTCCTTTGCCGGCTTGGGTTGCCTGGGAACAGTAACACGTTCTAGTTTCGACCCATGGCACTCAATATCGCCGACCTGTTCGAGCACGCGGCCGACGCGTTCGGTGATCGGATCGCTGTGGCCTGCGGCGACAGGCAGGTGACTTACCGAGAGCTCGACGAGCGCTCCAACCGGCTCGCCCACCACCTGGCCGGCCTCGGTGTCGGCCCCGGCGATCACGTCGGCATGTACGCGCGTAATTCGATCGAAGCGCTCGAGACGCTGCTCGCGACCTACAAGCTGCGGGCCAGGACCGTCAACATCAACTACCGGTACGTCGAGTCCGAGCTTAGGTACATGTTCACCGACGCCGACCTGGTGGCGCTCGTCTACGACAGGGAGTTCGCGCCGCTGGTCAGCGCCGTGCTGCCAGACGCGCCCCGCATACTCGGGACAGTCGTGATCGGAGATGATGGCCCGTCCACGGCACCAGGAGTGCCGTACGACGAGGCGCTGGCTGGAGCATCGGCCGTGCGCGACTTCGGCCCCCGCTCGGGCGATGACATCTACCTGCTGTACACCGGCGGCACGACCGGCTACCCGAAGGGCGTGCTGTGGAAGCAGCGCGATGTCTGGCGGACACTAGGCGGCGGGATCGACTTCCTGACCGGCGAGCCACTCGCCGATGAGTGGGTACAGTCGCATGCCGGGGCGGCCACCTCAGGGCTCGTGAAGCTGTGCCCGGCGCCGCTGATCCACGGCAGCGCCCAGTGGACGTCCCTGATGAGCCTGTTCACCGGCGACACGGTCGTACTGCTGCCGTCCTTCGACAGCCGCGAAATCTGGAACGCGGTTGAGCGGCACAAGGTCAACGTGATCGTCGTGGTCGGCGACGCGATGGCGCGGCCGCTGATCGAGGCCTACGCCGCTGGCGGCTACGACGCATCGTCGGTCGTCTCGATGTCGTCGAACGGCGCGCTGTTCTCGCAGAGCGTCAAGGACGCGGTGTTCGCCGCGCTGCCGAACGTGGTGGTGACCGACGCGATCGGCTCGTCGGAGACCGGGTTCACCGGGCTGAGTTTCGCGAGCGCGGGCGGGGAGCAGCGCGGCGGTCCCACGGTGAGCCCGGGCCCCGCCACCATCGTGATCGACGACGAAGGCAAGCGGGTGGGTCCTGGGCAGGTCGGCCGGATCGTCAGGGGCGGGCACATCCCGCTCGGCTACTACAAGGATCCAGTGAAGACCGCCGCGATGTTCGTTGAGGTCGACGGCGATCGGTACGTGGTACCTGGTGACTTCGCCAGGGTCGAGCAGGACGGCACGATCACCCTGCTCGGCCGGGGCAGCGCGTGCGTGAACACGGGCGGGGAGAAGGTGTTCCCCGAGGAGGTCGAGTCCGCTCTCAAACGGCATCCAGCGGTGTTCGACGCGCTCGTCATCGGAATTCCTGATGAACGGCTCGGTCAGCAGGTCGCCGCGATCGTGCAGCCGAGACAGGGCCAGCAGATCGACCTGGCCGATCTCGAGTCCGTCGTTCGCGGTCACGTCGCCGGCTACAAGGTGCCGCGGACGGTGTGGATCACCGACAGCATCGGGCGCACCCCGAGCGGCAAGGTCGACTACGTGTGGGCGCGCAAGTTCGCCGACTCCCAACTGGCGGCACCGGCCGGGACGCAGACATGACGCTGCGAACCTCGCTGTGCGATCGGCTCGGCATCGAGCACCCGATCTGCGGGTTTACCCCATCCGAGCACGTCGCCGCGGCGATCAGCCGGGCCGGCGGTCTCGGCGTGCTCGGCTGCGTTCGCTACAACGACGCGGCCGACCTTGAAGCGGCGCTCACCTGGATGGACGCCAATACCGATGGCCGTCCGTACGGTGTCGACATTGTGATGCCCGCCAAGGTGCCTGCCGAGGGCAGCCACTACGACCTCGGTCAGCTGATCCCTGCTGGCCACAAGGAGTTCGTCGACCAGACGCTGCTCCGGCTCGGCGTGCCGCCGCTCGCCGCCGACGATGAGCAGCGCGACGGGGTGCTCGGCTGGCTGCACTCGGTCGCCAGGGCGCACGTCGAGGTCGCGCTCGCCCATCCGGTCGCGCTGATCGCCAACGCGCTTGGTTCGCCGCCAGACGACGTAATCGCCAGCGCTCACAGCCAGGGCATCGCGGTGGCCGCGCTCGCCGGCAAGGCTGAGCACGCGCAGCGGCACGTCGGCCAGGGCGTGGACATCGTCGTGGCGCAGGGTTACGAAGCGGGCGGGCACACCGGGGAGATCGCCAGCATGGTGCTTGTCCCTGAGATCGTCGACGCCGTCGGTGGCGACGTACCCGTGCTGGCGGCCGGCGGCATCGGTTCTGGACGTCAGATCGTCGCCGCGCTGTCGCTCGGCGCCGTCGGCGTATGGATGGGCTCGTTCTGGCTGACAACGCAGGAGTACGCGCTCGGCGACCAGCCCACGGCGCTGCGCGCAGCACTGCTCGCGGCGACCTCGTCCGACACCGTCCGCTCCCGCATCTACAGCGGCAAGCCGGCCAGGCTGCTCAAGAACAAGTGGACGGCGGCCTGGGATGAGCCGGGCGCGCCGGAGCCGTTGCCGATGCCGCTACAAAACCTGCTGGTAAGCGAGGCCCACCAGCGGCTCATGCAGTCCGGGGACCCAACGGTGGTGCCGATGCCGGTCGGCCAGATCGTCGGCCGCATGAACTCGGTCCAACCGGTCGCCGAGGCCATGTCAGACCTCCTCACCGAAGCCGGTGAGGCCCTCGCCAGGCTCGGCAACCTGCGCTGAGTCAGGGACGGGCCTCGGCCAGCACCGCGCCTAGGCGGCGCAATTGCGTGGTGGCGGCGCCCAGGGCGAATTCATTGCGTTTCGCGGCGGCGAAGTACCTGTGAACTGGGTGGCTGATGTCGATGCCCACGCCGCCGTGCACGTGGATGGCGGTGTGGGCGACCCGGTGGCCCGCGTCGGCGGCCCAGAACTTGGCTGTCGCTAGCTCGGCGTCGCACGGCAGGCCGGCCTCAAGCCGCCAAGCCGCCTGCCACATCGTCAGCCTGATCGCCTCCACGTCGATGTAGGCGTCGGCCAGCCGCTGCGCCACCGCCTGGAACGCGCCGATCGCCCGGCCGAACTGCTCACGGGTCTTCGCGTACTCGGCGGTCAGCTCGAGCGCCCGCTCGGTGACGCCGAGTTGCAGCGCACACAACCCGACCGTCGCCCGCGCGAGCAGCCAGCTCACGACCTCGCCGGTTTCCCCGGTCTCGCCGATCAGCCGGTCCGGCCCGAGCTCGACATCGCGGAGGCTGATCTGGGCGGCGCCCGCGCCGTCGATGAGCCGCTGCGGTTCGACGGTCACTCCGTGGTCGTCCGGCTTCACGCAGAACACGCCGACCCCGTGCCCGGTCGCGGCCGGGACGAGGAACAGTCCGGCAGACGCGCCTGCCGGCACAGCGGTCTTCACCCCGGTGAGCCGCCAGCCGGCGCCCGCGCGCTCGGCCCGGCTCGACGGCGCGACCGGGTCAGCGCCGTCAGGCTCGGCGAGCGCAACCGTGATCACGAGTTCACCGCAGGCGGCGGCCGCCGCGTACCGAGCGACCTGCTCAGCCGAGCCGAACGCGGCGATCGCGCCAGCCCCAGCCGCGATCGACTCAAGGTAGGGGACCGGCGCCACGGCCCGGCCGATCTCGATCAGGATCGAGCACTGCTCGGCCAGCCCGTACCCGTCACCGCCGGCCCGCTCGGGCAGCGCGGCCGCCAGCACGCCGGCCGCGGCCAGCTCGGACCACAACGCCTGGTCGACGCCGGACCCGGCGCGCTCAAGCTCGGTCAGCCGCTCGGGCGTCGCCCGGTCGGTGAGAATTCGCCGGCTGAGCGAGGACAGCTCATGCTGCGCTTGCGTTAGGGAAAAGTCCACGTCAGTTCGTCCTCACCGCTTGTAGGGCAGGCCCAGCGCTGCCGCCGCGATGATGTCGCGCTGGATCTCGTTGGTGCCGCCGCCGAACGTAAGGATCAGAGCCGAGCGGTGCATCCGCTCTACCCGCCCGGCGAGCAGCGCGCCCGGCGACCCGGCCGAGACCGTCGCCGAAGCGCCGAGCACCTCCATCAGCAGCCGGCACGCCTCGATGGTCAGCTCGGTGCCGTAGACCTTGGTGGCCGATGCGGCAGCGGGGCCGAGCGCGTGGCCGGCGTCGATCTCCGCGGCGACCCGCCAGTTCAGCAGCTTGAGCACCTCGGTCTTGGCGTGCACGCGCGCCAGGTTGACAGCGGCCCATTCGGCGTCGATTACCCGCCCGCCGGCCGGGGTGGCCGTTTCCGCGGCCCAGTCGCGCACCAGCCGCAACGCCGTCTGCAGCGGCGCCGCCGACGTCAGCGCGACCCGCTCGTGGTTGAGCTGGTTGGTGATCAGCGGCCAGCCCTGGTTTTCCGTGCCGACCAGATTGGCCGCCGGGACCCGGACATCGGAGTAATAGGTGGCGCTCGTCGACACCCCGGCTAGCGTCGGGACCGGCGTCCAGGAGAAGCCAGGGGCATCGGTGGGCACGATGATGATGGACAGACCCTTGTGCCTGTATGCCTGCGGATCGGTACGGCAGGCCAGCCAGACGTAGTCCGCGTAGCTGATCAGCGAGGTCCACATCTTCTGGCCGTTGATCACGTACTCATCGCCGTCCCGCACCGCGCGGGTGCGCAGCGCGGCCAGGTCTGTACCGGCCTCGGGCTCGGAGTAGCCGATGGAAAAGTGCAGTTCCCCCGAGGCAATTTTCGGCAAGTAGAAAGATTTTGCCTCGTCGGTGCCGAATCGCATGATCGTCGGTCCCACCGTGTTGATCGTCAAAAACGGCACTGGGACGCCGGCCACGGCGGCCTCATCGGTAAAGATCAGCTGGTCGGTCACGGTCGCGTCGCGGCCGCCGTACTCGGCCGGCCAGCTCAGCGTCAGCCACCCGTCCGCGCCGAGCTGACGGACGATCTCCCGGTAGGCGCCGCCGTCGCCGTAGTCGCCTTCGGTGCGGGACAGCGCATCCCGGCGGGCCGGCGTCATCAGCTCAGCGAAGTACGCGCGCAACTCGGCCGCGAGCTTGTCCTGCTCAGGCGTGTAGGCCAGGTGCATAGGTACTCCCCGCACGTCCGCTGACTAGAACACGTTCTACCTTATCGGCGCCCAGGCGGCGTGCGGAAGCCGGCGCGGCATCCGGTCCACCTGTACTGGCGGAGCGGAGGCAGACCACTCGGCGAGCGATGTCGATGGAGGGTGGTTCACCACGGGTTTGGTACGCCGAGCCGCGGATGAACCAGGGCCGTACCCCGCTCATCACGGGCTCCCTCGGAGCCGACTCAGGCGCTCAGCAATGCGTTACAGAAGATCTCCACCGCGAGCTGGCAGTCTGCTGCCACTTCTGGGGTATCGAGTTCCGGGTAATCCTGAGTGGTTTGATCGACATAGGCTGCCAGGCTTAACTCCA
>Ga0134126_10008853_pt1 | contig 12675 bp, 18 predicted proteins | sample KB31752_FD_96881 | JGI IMG/M metagenome (GOLD analysis project Ga0134126, IMG submission 96881) | Terrestrial soil microbial communities with excess Nitrogen fertilizer from Kellogg Biological Station, Michigan, USA - KB3-175-2 | ecosystem: Environmental > Terrestrial > Soil > Unclassified ...
CGGAGAGCCAGAACAGTGCGAACGCGATCGAACCCCTGCGCATCGCGCCGGGCTAGAGCTCACGTTCCGATGCAATCGGAGCGTGAGCTCTAGGTCCTTGATCTGTCGCGTTTCCGAACCACAAAACCGGAGCCACTTTTGCTGGAAACGCTCTAGTCTTCGAGGATCTGGTAGCCGAGCCCGCGCACGGTATGGATCACCTCGTCGGGCAGCTTCTTGCGCAGCCGGCCGACGAACACCTCGATGGTGTTGCTGTCGCGGTCGAAGTCCTGGTCGTAGAGGTGCTCGGTAAGCTCGGTCCGGCTCACCACCTTGCCCTTGTGATGCATCAGATAGCTCAGCAGCCTGAGCTCGTGGCTCGTCAGCTTGATCGCCTGGCCGTCCACGGTGACCTTGCCGGCCTTGACGTCGAGCCGCACCGGACCGGCGGTGATCTCGTTGCTGGCGTGGCCGGCGGCGCGGCGGACCAGCGCCCTGAGCCGGGCCAGCAGCTCTTCCATGTGGAAGGGTTTGGCGACGTAGTCGTCGGCGCCGGCATCGATGCCCTGCACCTTGTCGCTCCAGCGGTCGCGCGCGGTCAGCAGCAGCACCGGCATGGCCTTGCCGGCGCGGCGCCATTCCTCGAGCACCGAAAGCCCGTCCATCTGCGGCAGGCCGATATCGAGCACGACGGCGTCATAGGGTTCGGTGTCGCCGAGGAAGTGCCCCTCCTCGCCGTCAAAGGCCACGTCCACCGCGTAGCCGCCCTCGGTGAGGGCGTCCTTGATCTGGCGGTTGAGGTTGGTGTCGTCTTCTACAACGAGGATGCGCATGGAGCCCTCTCCCGGGGGATATGCCGCTGGTCAGCCGCCGCCCGTCACGGCATTGAGCTGAATTTTCTTTGCCTCACCGCTCGATGAGACAAGGTTCACTCTATAGAACGGAACACCCCCGACCATACAGACCTGGACGTCGGAAACTTCCTGATAATTCGAAGGAATCTGCGCCATCTTCTTGATTTTCGGCCAGCTTTTGATTTGGCCGGACGCAATGGCCCCCTGGATTTCCTGGTCGCTCATACAGCCCGCCGACGCCCCCTTCGGCGCCGCCGAAGCGGGCGCGGTGACGCCGAGCGACAAAAGAGCCGCCGCCGCCACCATCATCGGAATGGTGCGAAATCGTGTCATGCGAAGCTATTTAAGCACGATCCGCTGAATGCGCGATGAATACGATTGTCGCGCTGGTCCGAACGCCGGCGACCGCGAGGTCAGTCGAGAATCTTGAGTTCGTCGAAAATGAAGAACAGGCCTATGGCGCCGGCGAGTGCCACGGCCAGGGGACTGGTCTCTGTCATCAGGTGGAAGAGCTGTGAGCTGAAGAGTTCGGCCACCATGACGCCGAACGGAACGATCAGCGCACCGTTCAGGAAGTCCTTGCCAAGGTTCTTTGCGACCAGCCAATCCGTCCTGAGCGACGCGCGCCACGCCATTTTCGCGGCAACCACAATGACCGCGACCAGAAACGTCACTTGGTCGAGCGTGTTGATGGGCATGCCGGGTGGCTGCGGCTATGCGCCGAAAAGGTGAAACACCCGGACGACAACGACCGCGCAGAATCCGAGCGCCGCTGCAATGACGTCGACGACGCCATGCGCCGGCAGCCCAAGCGCTTGCGAAAATGCTGCGACGGTAACGAGCAGAGCGAACGCACCCTCAAGGCCAAAACGAAGAGTCCGCATGTTGCGGCTCACGCCACCTTGGTCTCGCGGGAATACTTCGTCACGCAGCATTGTAAAATGACCGCTCACTTCGCCCCCCAGATTGAGCAGATAATATTGAAATCGCGTAAAGAACAGACGTCGAACGAGAATGGTCTCTATGTTGGACAAGCATGGCGGACCTCTCAACTTGATGTCAAGGGCGCGCGCCCGCAGACGCGTTGCCCGAGCTAGGCACATAATATGCCTAATACAAGGCAACGCCGCCTGCTGGCTGCCGTTCCAGGCCTCAGTTCCCGGTCGTCGTCACCTTCAGCCCCTGGCGCAGGAAGAAGAAGGCGAGCGCCTGCATCACCAGATCGCCGGGCGCCTGGCCGGTGAGGTTGGGGATATCGAGGCCAAGCACCCCGGCGATGCCGGTGATCAGCATCAGGCCGGCAATGATGTAGGTGCGGTAGCCGGAGAGGAAGGTCATCGCAAACAGTCCTTTCAGTTGCGGAAGAAGAAGGGTGAGGGCGAAGCGCACGCTTGCCGGCAGGGCTGGACGCGGCATGAGGCCGAGGTCGAGCAGCAGCGCGTTGTCGGCGCCGCCGTGCGGCAGGCCGAATTTCGAGCGCGCCGCGTCGACCGCGGCCTTGGTGTGCGGTCCGAAGATGCCATCGAGCGCATCGGCATAGAGCCCGCGCGCGGCGAGCGCCTGCTGCAACGCCCGGACCTCGTCCGAGCGCGCGCCATAAGCGTAAGGGTCGGTCATGGACTCCTCGTCAGGCGGTGAAGGTCGCGGTCGACAGATGACCCGGTCCGTAGAGCGGGCTCACCTGGGCGGCACCGAAGCCGAAGCTCGAGGGAAGCGAGCCGAAGTCGGCGGCCTGCTGCGCGGCCGTGTATGTCGCAGACGGCGCGGAACAATTGATCGTCCGTATGGCGGTCAGCCCGTCGAAGATCGTCACCACATACGCCTCCGGCGTCACCTCGAGCGGCGCATCGTCGGGCGCCCAGCTATCGGTGTCGGCGCGGCTGCGGCGCACCCAGCTCAAGGCCACATCGCCGCTCACCGCCCGCACGGCCCGCAGATGTGCGGGCGCCAGGGGCAGCAGCGGGTCGAGGCCGATCGCCACCTCCGCCAACTGTCCCGAGGCATCCGCCGGTCCCGCGAAGCTGCGGATCTCCGCTGTCGTCCCCACCCACGCACCCGGGACCGGCAGCGTCGTCGCCTGCGCATCGAGCACCAGCACGGCATTGCCGGCGGAGGTCGCGCCGACGGCGAAATCCGAGCCGGCCTGCCCGCGCAGCAGCCGCGTCAGTTCATATGCATTCGTGCCGACGAGCGTGGCCTCGGCGAAGCCGACGATCTCCCAGCCGCCGGCATCGTTCTGCACCGCAACGCGATTGGCGCCAGCCAGCACTTCATCATCGTCGCGCGACGACAGATGCCCCGCATAGAGCGTCAGCTCGACCGCGTTCACCTCGTCCCAGGTGAAGATGCCGCCGCTCCCGAGCGGCGCCGTCAGCACGCCGATCCCGGCATTGGCCGGCAGCGTCGCCAGCCGCGATCCGGTCAGATCGTCGGTCACTGCGATCGTCCCCGGCCATGGATCGGCGAAGGCGCCCATCGCCAGCCGCGCGCGTGTCGCATCGTCCGGGGTCGGCGGCAGTTCTGCGTAGTCGACAACCGGCACGGCGCGCGGCGTCGCGGTGCTCCCTCCTGGCGCCTGGCGGCCCACGATGGTGGTCACCACGATATCCGGCGCAATGCTTCGCGCCGAAATCTTCCGGGCCACGCCGTCGCTGATCCCGGTGACCTCGAACGCTTCTCCGTCCACCTCGACCGCATCGCCCACCTCGAGCGCCAGCGCCGAGGGTGGCGCGACGAACTCCACGCCGTCCGGCCGTGCCAGGTCCGCCGCCAGTAGCCGCTCCGCGGTATCGCGCGCGCCGAACACGTCCAGAACCAGCCCGGCATTCACCGCATCGAGCGGCCCGCTGCCGGCGCTGATCGCCGTCACGCTGCCGGCCTGGTAGTCGCGGGCGCGATCGACATAGCTCAGCGCCACCTGCCCGATCGCCTCGCCCGGGTCCGGCCGCCGCCGCGACAGCATCGGCAGCGCGTCCGCCACCGGATCGTCCACGACCAGCGGATCGCGTCCGTCGCTGCGGCCGATGCTCAGCCCGGTCGCCGTGTCGTGCACGTCGAGGCCGGTGGCATCGAGCAGCGGCGCCAGCGCCGCCCGTCCCGTCATCGGCTGGTCGATGACATAGCCGTGAACGAACGGCCGCATCGCCGCCACTGTGTCGAGGCCAACACCGAAATCTGCCGCCACGGCGCGCATCAGCTCGTCGCTCGCGGCGCTGCCCAGCCGGCCGGTCAGCCAATGCCCGGTCGCCCAGTTGCCGCCGTCGCTCCACACATCGGTGAGCGCCGGAAACGCCGGATATGGCCGTGCGTCCCACGTCCACAGCGTCGTACGCAGCACCATGCGCCCGTCATAGACGTCCGACGCCGGGTTGTTGGCGGCGGCGGCCCAATGCTTGAGTGCGGCGCGCAGCACCTGCCGCTGCGCCAGCGCGTCCGGGGCGCCGGTCGAAAAATACGGGACGCCGCTCTCGGCGCTCTTGGGATCGACGAACACGTTGGGCTGGTTGGCGCCCTTGTCCACCGCGGCACAGCCGAGCTCGGTGAACCAGATCGGCTTGCCCTTCGGCACCCAGGCCGTGGCCGTCGCACTGCGCACGCCACCGGGCCGGTCGTGATGGGCATTGCTCCACCAGTTGACGAGATCCTTGCAGCGCCACACCCACGGCTCGCCATAAGTGCCGTCGGTGATCGGCGTGCGCGTCCCAGCCGTGCGATCGGCATCCGAGGCGTAGTACCAGTCGAAGTCCTCGCCGCCCGCGATGTTGGCGTCGAGATAACCGATATCGTATGGCCCGTCCCAATCGGCGGCGTCCGGCCCGCCGCCATCGCGCCAGTCGGCCATCGGCATGTAGTTGTCGATGCCGACCGCATCGATGTTCGCCGACGCCCACAGCGGATCGAGGTGGAACAGCTTCTCGCTGCCGGTCTGCACGCCCGAATATTCGCTCCAGTCCGCGGCATAGGTCAGCGTCGCATCCGGCAGCGCCGCGCGCACGTCCGCCGCGAGGCTCACCATGGCCGACACGAACGGGAACGCACCGGTATCGTCGCACGCGGTGGTCAGGCCGCGTAGCTCCGAGCCGATGATGAACCCATCGACCCCGCCGGCGCTCGCGCCCAGCGAGGCGTAGTGCAGGATGAAATCACGGTAGCGGCTCGCCCACGTCGCGAGCTCTGTCGTCGCCGCGGCCGTCCCGGCCGATCCGTCGTTCACCGAAATCCGCCCGCGCCAGGGATAGGCCGGCTGGCCGAGCGCGTTCCCTTCCGGAATGTCCATCAGCAGGATCGGATAGAGCGTCACTCCAATCCCGCGCGCCTTGAGGTCGGCAATCGCCGCCAGCACCGCGGCATCCGAGGGCGTGCCGCCATAGGCCGGGCCGCCATCGTGCGTCGACACCACGCCCACGTCGCTGCGGCCGAGCCCGGCCACGGACCAGTCGGTGCCCTGCACCGTGCGGCTCGCCGCCTCGACCTTGGGGGCGATCGTGCACGTGCCACAGCGCAAATCGTCGCCGAACCACGCGACCACCAGCGATACCTGCTTGAGGTTGGGGCACAGTGCCGTGAGCTCGTCGATCGACAGCGTCCAGTCCGACACGTCCGGATCCTGGTGCGCGTTCTCGCTCACGGTCGTGCCGGGCGAGACCAGCCGCAACCGCGCCACCGGGTCGTAGCCGAACTCGGTGGCGCCGGGGATCACGGTGATCGCCTCGATCAGCGGCTCGAGCTCGCCCACCACGCGGCAGAGCTCGACCGTGATATTGGGGATGCGGTTGCCGAACGCCGTCAGCGGCAGCCGCTCGAATACGATGTAGCAGAGCCCGCGATAGGCCGGCGCATTGGCGCCCTGCTTGGCCTCGATCAGGCTGTCGGCCGTCTGCGTTTCGCTGCCGCGATAGAAGCGCCAGGTCAGACTCTCCAGCTCCAGCGCTTGCCCGTCGGCCCACACCCGGCCGAGCCGGTGCACCTCGCCCTCGCACAGTCCGATCGCGAAGTTTGCGACGATTGTCGGCTCCGGCGTGTCGGTGGGCTGGCTCGTGCCCTTGGCGCCGGTCGCCGCCGGATCGATGCGCTCGAGCTCGGTCGCCCAGATGATGTTGCCACTGAGCCGGCTCCAGCCGTAAAGCTTCGGGATCGGAGCGCCTTCGCTCGAGCCCTGCAGCCGGATATCGGCGCCGGCCACCGCCGGCTTTGCCGCGCTGCCGCCGAACAGGCTGCTGTCGATGGCGCTGCCGGCGAGCGCGCCGAGCGCCCGGCCGATGGTCGCGCCGATCGGCCCGCCGACGGCGCCGCCCACCACCTGTCCGGCCAGCGAAAGTGCCAGCGTCGCCATCAGTCGCTCACTCCCGGAAAATCGTAGCGGGCCGCGATCCGCCGCGCCCAGCCTTCGGTCAAATTGCCCTCGATCACGCCCAGCCCTTCCTGCGCATGCACGAAGCGGCCGGCCTCGACCGCGATGCCGCAATGTCTCGGCGCGCTCGTCCGCCCCAGCCGGAACAGCAAGACCTGCCCCGGCCGCAGTTCGCCCTCGGCGCGCACCAGCAGCGCATCGGCCGCGGTGTGCAGCGCGTCGGCGTGCCGGTCGTCCCGCCCGTCGGCGCGATAGGCGGGCACCGCCAGCGGCTCGTCGCCGTAAAACTGCCGCCACACGCCGCGCAGCAGGCCGAGGCAGTCGCAGCCGGCCCCGAGCGTCGCCGCCTGGTGCCGGTACGGCGTGCCGAGCCACTCCCGCGCCGCCGCCACGATCGCCGCGCGCTTCATTGGAACAGCGGCGCGCCGTTGAGCGCGTCGCCCTGGCGCGGATAGCGCAGCACGAAGTCGTTGCCCGGGATGTGCGGGAAGCCCCGGAAGTTCGCGACATTGGCGAAGCGGTCGCGGCAGGTCGCAAACGCCCGGTCGCAGCCGAGCCCGAAATTCGGATGGTCGTGCGCCACCGTGCAGCGCGCGTCGCCGAGCACGGCGTCGCAATAGAGCGAATAGAGCCGCCCGTGCGTGGTGTTCAGTGCCTGCTGCCCACTGCGCAGCTCGGCGCGAAACTGCCCGTCCTCACGCACGATCTCGCCGATCGTCGCCCGCCTGAGCAGCACGCGCTGGCTCACATCGCGCCAGTTGACGCGCCAGGTCTCGACCAGCGCGCCGTCATAGAGCCCGGCCTCGATGTCCGCCTCGGTGATCGCGTCCGAGCTCAGCACGCCGAGCACCTCGGCCGTATCCGCCTGCGGCCCGAGCTTCTGCGGCACGTCGGTGCCGTCGAGCCCGGTCACGGGGACATAGTCGGTCCCGTCAAAACTCAGGGTCTGGTCGTGATCGGTGAAGCCGAGCACCGCCGCGTCGGTCCGGGTGAGCTTCCAGCAATTGCAGAGCGTCGTCGCGCCGCTCGCGATGTGCGCAGCCAAGCCCGCATCCAGCGTCCTCATTCGCGCACCTCGATCAGGGGAATGGACGGCGCGTTGGCCGCGTCGAAATTCGTCAGCTCGATGTCGAGCCGGTCGATGTCGAAGCGCACCGGCACGTCGAACAGGAAGCCGGCGGTCACCGCCTCGCCTACTGCCGGCGCCGCGGCCAACGTCACCAGCCCGGTCAGCACGTCCACCGAAAATCCGGTGGTCAGCTCCGTGCCGTCCACGGCCACGCGCACGCTGCCCGCCACCGGCTTGGTGATCGGTCGCGCATAGGGGTCGAAGCTCGCGCCGTAGGTCTTGCTGAGCTGGAACGCCGTTGTGGTGCCATCGCCCGCGCCGATGACCTGGTCTGTCGGTGTCGGCGTGCCGTCCCCGCCATTGCTCGACTGGTCGAGCCCGTCGCGCCACAGGAAGGAATGGAACCGTCCGCGCCGCTCCTCGAAGAACGCCAGCACCGCCTGCATGTCGGCGCGCGACTTCACGCCATAGCCGGCATTGTAACGCCGCCGCGACTGTGCCCAGCGCGCGTTGCGCTCCTCGCGGCCGCTCGACAGCGTCACGATATCGGTCATCCGCTCCGGCCCGCCGCGGGCGCCGAGCGCAATGTCGAGCGGGAAGCGGGTTGCATGAAAGGCCATCAGCTCGCCCTCGTCCCGCGCTTTACGGCCCTCAGCAGCATCGCCGAGATCTCGGCCTCGCTTGCGGCAAAGCTCCGCGCGTCGGTCGCCGTGACATTGAACGTCACGTTGACCGGCGCCGCGTTTCCCGCGAGTCCGAGCGTGCCGTCGGCCCCACGCGACAAGGGCAGGATCGCCTCCGGTCCCGCCTCGCCGGCCAGCGCCGTGCCGGTGCTGGTCGGAAAGTAGGTCGGCGCCGCCACCACGCCGCCCCTGGCGAAGGCCGTCACCCCGCCGGCCGCCGGATCGAGCGCCGTGAACAAGCTGTCCACCGCCCCCGAGATCAACGAGCTCACCGGCTTGAGCGCGGCCTTGAGCGCCATGTCCGAAAACGCCTTGCCGATGTCGCCGAGCACGCCCTGCAGCGACTTGCCGTCGGTCACCGCGCCGCGGAACGCGCTGGTCAGCGACCGGCCCACGCTGTCGGCCAGGCTGCCCACCCGCGCGAGTTCGACGTTCACGTCGCCGAGCTGCGCGGACAAGTCGTTGAAGCCATCATCGGCCATCGGGGAACCGCTCCATCATCTGTTTCAGTCGAGCTCGGTCCGGCGCGCCGCCGCGCGCGCCGCTCAGTGCCTCGAACGCCGCCGCCAGCTCGCGCGGCGTCAGGCCCCAGAATTCCTTGCTGCTCAGCTTCAGCACGCCGAAGCCGAGCTGCATCGCGTCGCGCCAGGGGAACGGCGTCATGCCGAGCCTCCGAACGTCGCGCGCAGCAGCCGCGCCGCGATCTCCGCCGCGCCCTTAAGGCCGCCTTCGATCGAGAGCCGCGCCAGCTCGTCGTCGGTCAGCGCGTTGCCGCCGCCGCGCAGACCCGCGCCGAGGATCGCCAGCAGGTCGCGCGCCGACACCCGCCCCGCCGCAAAGCGCTCGCTCAATCCCACCAGATCGCCGGCACCGAGCCGCGCCTCGAGCTCGGCCAGCGCCCCCAGCGTCAGGCACAGCACCCGCTCCTCGCCGCCGATCACGGCCGCGATTTCGCCACGTTGGATGTTTGGCATAGTCACTTGTGCTCGCTTGTGTTAGGATGTGTACAAGTAGCGGTTGGGCGTGCGGACCGGTTCGGGCCGATCGGCTGGACCGCTGACAAACCTGAGGCGACCATGGCCGAAACCACGACGATTACAGTGCGGATTTCTCAAAAGGCACGAGACAAGCTCGACCGTATGGCAGAGCTGACGAAGCGGAGCCGTTCCTACCTGGTGGCCGAGGCTCTCGATACATACCTTTCATCCGAACTTGAAATCGCCGAGAGCATCCAGCGGGGTATTGAAGACATCCGCGCCGGTCGCACCATTCCGCACGAACAAGTCATGACGGAGCTCCGGGCCATCATCGATAGGGCGAAAAAGCGTCAGCAGCGGAAGCCTGGGAAGGCGGCATGAGCCGACGCGTCGTCTGGTCCGTGGACGCGCAGCGTGATGTCCACGAACTGGTCTCGTACGCGGCGGACCTCGACACCGACTTCGCCGACCGGCTGTATGGCGAGCTGGAGGACACGGCGCAGAGTCTGGCCGCTTTCGACACCGGTCGCCCGGGACGCTCGCGTGGCACGCGCGAGAAATCGCTGACCAAGCGAAGACTGATCATGATCTATCGGGTGGAGCGGCATCGCCATGAGGAACTGGTGCTCGTCCTTCGCGTCATCCACACGGCACGCAGCCGGCCGGCCGACGAATTGCCAGACGACTAGTCCGCCGTGAACGTCACCTCCCCCGCGCTCTCCAGCGAGATGTTGAACGTCACCTCGCCGGCGTGATCGCCGGCGAATTCGAGCGCGGTGATCTGAAACGGCCCCGCGATGGTGCCGAACTCCGGCAGGATCAGTTGCCAGTTGCGGATCGTGCCGGCGAAGAACAGCGCGCGGATCTGCTCGTCCGACGCCTGGTCCTTGAAGATGCCGTTGCCGCTCACCGAGGCGCGCTTGATGCCGGCCCCGTCGAGCAGCTCGCGCCAGCGCCCGGCGCTCTCGGCGTCGGTGACGTCGATGCTTGCCGCGTTGAGCGCCAGCGAGCGCGTCTTCAGGCCGGCGACCGTCAGGAAGCTGCCGCTTCCCGTCTGGTCGAGCTTCAACAGCATGTCCTTGCCGCTCTGGGCTGCCATGGTGTCCTCAGTCGTTGGGTTCGGAGTAAAACGTCATCGCAATCGCGGCGCGGGCCCGGCCCGTTGTGGCGTCGATCGCGGTATCGGTACGGTCGTGGCGCCGCAGCGTCACGCGCAGATCGCCGGAGTCGAGGTCGGCTGCGAGCGCGGTCGACACCAGCGTCTCGGCCAGCGCCACCACCGCCTTGCGGCTCGCATCCGCCACCCAGGCGTGAAGCAACAGCCGGTGCTCGAAGCCCGGCGTGCCGTCGCCGTCGTGTGCCAGCACATCGTGCCGCGCGATCGTCAGATAAGGCGGCAGCACGTCTGCCGGCGGTGCATCGAACACCGTCAGCGAGGCCGCCCGCAACGCCGCCACCAGCGTCGCCTGCAGCGCGAGGATCGGATGGGTCATCCGGTCACCGCCCGCGCCGTGCACTGGCAGCTCAGATAACTCCGCCGGCCGTTGAGGTCGCCCACCGCCAGCACATCCAGCGTCGTGCCGCGATAGGCGATGCGGTCGCCGGCCTTGAGGTCGGAGCGGAAGCGCATCACCACCGAATGGCTGATGGTCTGGCCGCGCCCATCGCTTTCCAGCGCGGCGCGCGCCGCCAGCGGCCGCACCCGCGCCCAGGTCCAGGCGAGCGGCGTAAAGGTCACCACCTCGCCGCCCTCGTCTTCGCCGGCCGTCACGCGGCGGAGCAATTGCACGCGGTCGGTCAGCGTGCCGATCGGCGGCACCACGGGGTCGCTCATACCGCCACCTGCCGGTAGCCGCGCAGCGCGGCCTCGAGGCCGGCCGGCCGCGAGGTGAGGCCGTCGCGGTTGTCGTACCAATAGGCGACGAGCATCAGCACCGCCTGCTTCAGGTCCGCCGGCACGTCCGCCGCGGCGCCGTAGCCGGCGGTGTAGTCGATGCTGAGCGTCTCGTAGCCCTCGTCGGGCAGCAGCGCCGCGTCGCCCTGCAGCGTCACGGCGATATCCTCGCCGTCCGCGGTCGCGGCGGTGATCGCGCTCACCGGGATCACCGGGAGCATCACGACGGGCCCGGGCGGGCACTCGAGGCTCAGCCGCCAGCTCTGGGTGATCAGCGCGCGGCCGGTGAAGCTTTCGACCTCGAGCCGCGCCGCGGCGATCAGCGCCGTCACCAGCGCGTCGTCGTCATCGGTGTCGATGCGGCACCAGGCCTTGGCGTCGGCGAGCGCCACCGGCTCTTCGCCGGGTCCGGCGATGAGGGTTGATGTCATGAGTGTCCTCGAAGAGGGAGTAGGGGATAGCGAATAGCGGGTAGTCGAAGGCGAATAGGGAGGGAGGAGCCCTATTCGCTACTTCGCTACTCGCTATTCGCCCGCTTCAGCCCCGCTTACGCGGTGCCGAATTTCAACAGCTTGATCGCTTCGAAGTTCTGCACGCCGCCGCCCACGCGCTTGGTCGTGTAGAACAGCACATAGGGCTTGGCGGAGTACGGGTCGCGCAGCACGCTCACGCCCTGGCGGTCGACGATCAAATAGCCGCGCTTGAAGTCGCCGAACGCAATGCTCAGCGCGTTCGCCGCGATATCGGGCATGTCCTCGGCCTCGACCAGCGGGAAGCCGAGCAGCGTGGCGCGCCCGTCGGCGGTCGCCGCCGGCTGCCACAGATAATTGCCGCTGTCGTCCTTGAGCTTGCGCAGCACCGCCTGCGTGCGGCGGTTCATCACCCAGTTGGCGTTTTGCCGGTACCCGGCCTTCAGCGAATAGACCAGGTCGATGAGCACATCGCTCTTGTCGCTCGCCGGCAGGTCGCCGGAGACGCCGGTGACGAGATAGCCCAGCTTGCCCCAGGCCCAGCTCGCATCGGCGATGGTCGTCGCCTGCAGGAAGCCCTTGGGCTTGTTGGTGCCGTCGCCGTTGACGAAGGCGGCGCCCTCCTGCTGGGCGAAGGCGATGTTGACCTCGTCGGCGATCCACTGGCCGACATCCACCGCGGCGTCGTCGAGGAACGCGGTGGTCGCCGCCGGCATGGCGTAGAGTTCGGCGGTCGGAAAGCTCAGCGCATCGATCGACTGGCTGTCGGTCTCGGGCCGCGAGGCGGTCTCGGCCACCCAGCCCACCGCCGGCCCGGTGATCGTCACCGGCTTCTTGTAGGTCGAGGTCGAGACCTGGCGGACGCTGGCGATCGAGCGGATCGGCGAGATCGCCGTCATCAGGTCGGTGATCTGCCTGTCGGTCTCGACCGGCACGACGTAGCCGCCATCCGGGTTGGAGCCCACCGACAGCGCCTTCTCCTCGCCGCGCTTCACATAGGCGGCGAAGGCGTCCTTGTACTCGTCGCGATCCCCGGCATGGCCACCTTCGAGCCGCGGCCGCGCCCGTTCCAGATTGGCGCGGTCGATCGCGGCCTTGGCGCCGTCGAGCGCCTGGTTCAGCCGGGCGATCTTTTCCTCGGTGAGCGCATCGGCCTGCCCTCGCTTTTCGAGCTCGCCCAGGCGCTGGTCGTTGCTGCGCTTGAATTCCTCGAACGCCCCCATCAGTTGCCCGACGAGAGTTTCGGTGTCGCCGGCGCTGCCGGTCCCGGCCTTGTGCTCAAGGCCGCTGGTCGCTTCAGTCATGGATATCCTCAGTGTTTGAAGACGGAGATGGCCGCCTCGAGCGACCGGTCGAGCCGGGACTTCCCGGCCGGTTTGCCCGGAGCGATCCGGGCGAG
>Ga0134126_10008856_pt1 | contig 12673 bp, 9 predicted proteins | sample KB31752_FD_96881 | JGI IMG/M metagenome (GOLD analysis project Ga0134126, IMG submission 96881) | Terrestrial soil microbial communities with excess Nitrogen fertilizer from Kellogg Biological Station, Michigan, USA - KB3-175-2 | ecosystem: Environmental > Terrestrial > Soil > Unclassified ...
CGCTGGACGGCTCGTTCCCGCAAGCCGGCACGGGCGCGCTGAAGTCGTTGGCCGGCTGCTTCGGCTTCTCCGGCGACGATGTCGAGAAGCCCTGCCGCGTGCTGTCGGGCGGCGAGAAGGCGCGGCTGGTGATGGCCAAGATGCTGTTCGACCCGCCGAACTTCCTGGTGCTCGACGAGCCGACCAACCATCTCGACATGGCCACCAAGGAGATGCTGGTCGCCGCCCTGGCGGACTTCGAGGGCACCATGCTGTTCGTCAGCCACGACCGCCACTTCCTGGCGGCGCTCTCGAATCGGGTGCTGGAACTGACGCCCGAGGGCGTTCACCAATACGGCGGCGGCTACACGGAATATGTGGCCCGGACGGGCCAGGAAGCGCCGGGTCTTCATCCGGGCGGGTGAGCGCCCGTGGCGCTCATCCCGAGCACTTGCGAGGGATCTCTCATGGCACCCACCAAGGGAATCACCACCGGCCGATGCCTCTGCGGCAAGATCTCTGTCGAGATCGGCGTTCCCGCGCGCTGGGCCTGGCACGACCATTCCCCGACGAGCCGGCGCGCTCACGGCGCGGCCTACGCGACCTATGTCGGCAGCTGGCGCAGCCGCTTTCGCATCGCCAAGGGGGCCAGGGCGATCGCGCGATTCAAGGACGAGGCTGGCGACGTCCGGGCCTTCTGCAGCGGATGCGGCACGCCCATCTCGTACGAACGCAAGCGCTCGCCGCAGATGGTGAACGTGCCGCGCGCACTGTTCGACGGCGGCGCCGGCCGCGAGCCGCTCTACCACATCGCCCTCGAGGACTCGCCGGAATGGGCCTATCGCGGCGAGGCGCTGAAGCCGTTGAAGGGTTACCCCGGCGTCCTGTGGACCGGCCCGCGCCGCCGCCGCCGCTCGGGGCTCGAGGCGTTGTTGGAGGGGTAGTGTGCCTTCCCGTGGCCTACGGCTGTGATCGAGTCATGTCGATCTCGGAGTGCGCTCCAAGGTCCGCGTACGCCTTCGCCAGAAAATCGATCAGCGTTCGCACCGATGGCAGCAAGCCCCGCCGCGTCGGAAACACGGCGTGGATGATGCCGGCTTTCGGCGACCATTCCGGCAGGATGTCGATGAGCCGTCCTGCCTTGATATCATCGGCAACGAGAAAGGTCGGGAATTGACAGACGCCGGCGCCTCGTAAAGCGGCGAGGCGCAACGCCACCATGTCTTCCGTGACGAAGCGCGGTCGATGGCGCACGGTCGCCGTTGCACCCTCCGGACCGTCGAGGTGCCATTCGTGCTCGAGCTTGTCGGGATCCCACGCAAGGCTCGGCAGCGTGGTCAGGTCGGCCGGGACAGGCGAGCGCGAGAGTCCTTTCATCACGAGCGGGCTTGCGACCAGGCGCTGTGCGCTGTCCGCCAGCTTGCGAGTCACGAGGTCGCTGTCGTCGAGCGGCGGAAAGCGGACGCGGATCGCCAAGTCTAATCCTTCGCGGATGACGTCGACGCGGCGGTTGGTGCTTTCCAGCAGGACTTCGACCTTGGGGCATTGCTCCATGAAGCGGGCGATCATCTCCCCAACCTGGAAATAGATGATCGAAGGCGGGCAGCTCATTCTCACCCTGCCTTGGGGCTCCGACCGCAGCCGGTCGATCGCCTCCTGTGCGGCGTCCGCCTCCACCATCATCGCCACGCAATGACGATAGTATTCCCGGCCGATCTCGGTGACCGCGAAGCGCCGCGTCGAGCGCTGGATCAGGCGCACGCCCAGGCGCTCCTCCAGGAGCCCGATCCGGCGGCTCAATCTGGACCGCGGAATGCCGAGCTTGCGGGCCGCGGCGGCAAAGCCGTTCTGCTCCACCACCTCGCCGAAGAAGCGCAGATCGTTCAGGTCCTGCATGGCCCATTGTCCTAATTCCAGGACATAGTGGCACAAGACTGCCATCTACTGACAGGTTTGTCCTGTTTCCACGTTGGTCTCGACGCAGACTGCCGCAAGGCTCAGCGAAAAGGAGAAACACGATGAGGAAGATTCTCGGGGTTTACAGCGCCCCGCGCGGCCATTGGGTCGGCGATGGCTTTCCCGTCCGGTCCATGTTCTCGCACGCCAGTCATGGCGAGCATGTCAGCCCGTTCCTGCTGCTCGACTATGCCGGTCCGGCCGAGTTCACGCCGACCGACAAGCCGCGCGGCGTCGGCTCCCATCCGCACCGCGGCTTCGAGACCGTGACCATCGTCTACAAGGGCGAGGTCGAGCATCGGGACTCGACTGGCCAGGGAGGCGTGATCAGTCCGGGCGACGTCCAATGGATGACCGCCGCGGGCGGCATCCTGCACAAGGAGTTCCACTCGGAAGCGTTCACCCGTCAGGGCGGGCCTTTCGAAATGGTTCAGCTGTGGGTCAACCTGCCGGCGAAGGACAAGAATGCCCCGCCGAGCTACCAGACGCTGCTCAACCGCGACATTCCATCGGTCGAGCTGGCGGGCAACGCCGGCACGCTGCTGGTCATCGCCGGCGCGTACGAAGGCCGGCAGGGTCCCGCCCGTACGTTCACGCCGGTCGATGTCTGGGACGTGCGGCTCAATCGGGGCGGCGACGCCTCGCTCACCTTGCCCGAGGGCCACACCGCCGCTGTGGTCGTGCTGAAGGGAACGGTGCGGGTCAACGACGATGCCATTGCCCGCGAAGCGCAGCTCGTCCTGCTCGATCGGCAGGGGGGCGACATCAGGCTCGAGGCCAACAGCGAAGCCTCCGTGCTGATCCTGAGCGGAGAGCCGATCGACGAGCCTGTCGTCATGCACGGTCCCTTCGTCATGAATACCGCCGACGAGATCCGGCAGGCGATGGTCGACTTTCAGAGCGGGAAGTTCGGGTCAATCCCCGCCTGATGCGCTGATGCTGATCGCCGGCTCGTTCAGGCCGGCGATCGGCCGGCCCCGGCTTGCTCGCTGCGGGCCACCGTCGTTGCGACGCTCCACCGGAGCGTCGCAACATCGCCCGGCCCCAGGTCGAGCGTTGCGGAGTCGCCGCGGTGCTGAACACGAAGGCGCCGCGCCCCATCGGCGTCGTTCATGACCACCATCACCAGCCGCGACTCCGGCGTCAGGCACGTCACGTTGGGAAGCCGATCGACCTCGCTCGAATGAACCCGCACCGACCCCGGCCGAATGAACTTCGCCGAGTGCGCCATCAGGTAGTAGCCGGGGTTTCGCTTGATCGTGGCCGCAATGGCAACGCCACCCGAAGCGTTCGCGGCGCCGCGGTGGTGCTTGATCGTGGCGCCGATGGTGATGCCGCCCAGGGCGCCCACGGCGCCGAGGCGCGTGTGCAGGGCGTAGCGGGGATCGGACGCCAGGTTCCACTCCAGGGCGGTGCGGCTCCAGTTTCGCAGCGTGCCGATGATGACGTTCTTCGTATGCCAGCGCAGGGCGCCCATGAAATCGTCCTTGGCGGACACCCATTGTTCGGTGAAGTAGACCTTCTTGTCCGGATACTGCGCATGCACGAACGACATCGCCTCCGGCGATCCGTTGTAAAGATGCCACGCCACGCCGGCGGTATAGGCGCGCGCCTCGGCGTCGCCTAGCACCGCGAGCGGATAGTCGGCGCCGTCGCAATTGTGGTCCCAGCAGAGGATGTCCGTGTCGGGTGCGCCCTTGCGCAACGCCGGCCCCAGGTGGCCCTTGATGAAGGCCGCCTGTTCGGCGGCGCTCATCACCATGCTCGGCTCGTTCTTCGGATTCTGCGGCTCGTTCTGGGGCGTCACCGCGCTGACATGGATGCCGTGCGCGCGCATCGTGTCGATGTATTTGACGAAGTACCGTGCATACGCCGCATAGGAGTCGGGCTTCAGCCGTCCCGCCACGTAGCTGCCGTTGCTCTTCATCCACGGCGGAGCCGACCACGGCGAGGCGATGATCTTCACCGTCGGATTGATCTGCAGGATCTCCTGCAGGACGGGAACGACCTCCCGGTCGCCGGCGGAAAGATTGAAGTGGACGAGGTCGGGGTCCTTCGTGCCGCGACGCAGGCCCCAATAGCTGAAGTCCTTCCGGCCGAGATCGGAGGCGCCGATGCTCACGCGCAGGCAGCTCAACCCGACCGACTCTTGGGTCAGACCAAACAGCTCCCGCAGCAGGTCCGCGCGCTCGGCCTTCGCCATTCCCGCCAGCAGGTACGCGCTGCCGCCGGTCAGCGAGAACCCGAAGCCTTCGATCGGCTGAAAGGTCCGGCTGTCGTCGACTTCGATCGTGGGGAGCCCATCGTGCGGCATCGATTTGGAGAAGGCCGCCGGCGGCAGGGGTTGCAGCAATGATTTGGCACCCCGCGTGACCCAGCCCTCGATCATTTCTTCTGAGCCCGGATCAAAGCTGCGAACCAATCGAAGGACGCCTTGGGAATCCGCCGCTGGGTCGGGTAGTCGACGTAGACGATGCCAAAGCGGTTCGCGTAGCCCGCACCCCACTCGAGGTTGTCGAGGAGCGACCAGAGAAAATAGCCGCGCACGTCGGCGCCGGCGGCAACGGCCTGCTCCACCGCCCTGGTATAGTCGGCGAGATAGGCGATGCGCCGGGCATCGTTCACGCCGCCCGCTGCGTCCAGCGTCTCGTTGGCGCCGTAGCCGTTCTCCGTCACGTAGATCGGAAGCTTGTAGCGCTTATGCGCCAGGATCAGCTCGTTGCGGAACGCGGCCGGGTCGATGCGCCAGCCGACGCCGGTCAGGGGGACATCATGCGGCGCATCCGCCCAGGCAAAGCCCAGCGGGCCCGGATCGGCCCGTGCGTAGATCGGGCAGTAATGGTTCAGCCCGACCCAGTCGATCGGCTGGGCGATGCGCGCCATGTCACCCGCCTGGATGAATTCCTGCAGGCCTTCGATCAGCTCGGGTGGATATTCGGCGTGGATTTGCGGGTCGGCATAAAGCCGGTTCCAGCAGGCGTCGAGGAGGCCGGCCGCGACCGCGTCTGCCGGCGCGGCGGTTATCGGCAGACAGACTTGCCTGTTGTAGATGGCGCCGAGAAGAGCCCCCGCCGCGGACGCCCTGAGGGTGCGGACCGCGTCGCCATGCGCGAGGTTCACGTGGTGAGCCGCCTGCAGGAAACTCCGCCGGTCGGCGATGCCGGGCGCGTTCCAGCCCATGCCGTAGCCGAACAGCGTGCACACATTGGGCTCGTTGAAGGTGGCGAAGTGGCGGACCCGGTCGCCATAGCGGCGCGCCACCAGGGCGGTGTAATCGGCAAACCAACCGGCGATATCGCGGTTCTGCCAGCCGCCGAGATCGTCCAGCGCTTGCGGCAGATCCCAATGATACAGGCACAGCCAGGGCTCTATGCCGTTGCCGAGCAACTCGTCGATCAGGCGGTCGTAGAAGTCGAGGCCGAGGCCGTTGGCCCGGCCGCGCCCTTGCGGCAACACGCGCGGCCAGGCCACGGAGAACCGGTAGACCTGCAATCCCAGGCGCTTCATCAGCGCCACGTCTTCGCGGTAGCGATGGTAGTGGTCGCACGCCACGTCGCCGGTGTCGCCGTTGGCGATGCGGCCTGCCTGTCGGCCGAACAGGTCCCAGATGCTGGGCCCCCGTCCGTCCTCCGCGGTGGCGCCCTCGATCTGATAGGCCGCGGTGGAGACGCCCCATTTGAACGATGCCGGCAGCGCCAAAGCGGAAGGCTCAGGTCTCTCAGGCATGAGTCGCCTCCACATGCAGCACGCGCTCGAAGAATTTGTCGAACAATCCGGGCCGGCCGACGGCAACGACCGCCGCCGACGGAAGTTCGGCCACCAGCAACTCGGCCATCTCCCGTTGCGCCGCGGCATCGAGCGCGTTGGTGGCCTCCGCCAGGAAAATCCAGTCGGGCCGATGCAGCAGGATGCGGGCAAAACTGAGCCTCTGCTGCTGCGCCGAGGAGAGCACGTTCTCCCAACTCTCGACCACACCGAGATGGCCCACCCAGTCGCCGAGGCCGACGCGACGCAACGCCGAATTGATGTCGTCCGGCACGCACTCGCCCCGTTCCAGCGGATAGCAGACGGCTTCGCCCAAGGCGCCTACCGGCAGATAGGGCCGGTCACTGGCGATGAAGATGTTGGCGTTCGCGGGCAGCGTGATCTTTCCGGCGCCCCACGGCCACAGCCCGGCAACGGCCAGGATGAGCTTGTGGCAGACCTGAGTGTCGCCTTCGATCAGCACATGCTCGCCCGGGGCGATCTCGGCGGTCAGTTCGTGCATCAGCGGCACGGCATCGTGCTCCATCACCGCCGCGCCGACGAGCTGCAGCGATTGGCCCTCGTGCCTCACCTCGATGCGGTTCTCGCCGAGCTTCTCCTCGAGCTGGCCCATCGCATCCTGCAGCGCCATCACGCGTTCGACGGAGGCGCGCCACTGGGCGATGCCGGATAGATTGTCGACCGGAAACGACAGCGCGGCGGTGACCTGCGAGAAGGCCTGCGCCATCTGCATCAACGTGCCGAGCGTGATATAGCCCAGGATGTAGCGCGGCGCCGCGACCAGCAGCGGAAACGGGTTGGCCAGCACGCCGTAGGCCGTGGTGAACACGATGATGCGCACCAACCCGTAGGTCTGGCTCTCCCAGCCGCGTCGGACGCCGCGCAGCAGCTCCTGGAGATGCGTCCGCTCGTCGGCATCGCCGCGGATCAGGGCGATGCTTTCCGAATATTCCCGGGCGCGCGCCAGGCCGAACCGGAAATTGGCTTCGACCGTCTGTCGGAGATTGGAAGCGCCGACCAACGGGAACCCCGCCCACAAAGCCAGGGTGGTGCCGATCGCCGAATAGGTGAGGGCGATGAAGACCATGAAACCGGGGATGGCAATGACCGTCTCGCCGATCGTGACGTGGACGACGCCGGACAGCCGCCACAGCACGTCGATGAACGTCACGAGGAGCAGGATGCAGTAGAACAGGGACTGGCCGAGATCGACCGCCGACTCGGTCGTCACGCGGATGTCCTCGGCGATCCGCCCGTCGGGATTGTCATGGTCGCCGGCGATCAGGCCGAGCTGGTAGTGCCGTCCTTCCGCCATCCACACCGACAGCGTGTTCTTCGTGAGCCAGACACGCCAGGCGAATTGCAGACGCCGCCTGACGTAGAGCGACAGCGAGAACACGGCGATGCTTGCCAGCAGCAGAAGCGCGAACGTCACGATCTGCTGCAGGAAGGCTTCGAGATGGCGGGCTTCCAGCGCGTTGTAGAGCCGTGCCGACCAGGCATTCAGCTCGGCCTGGACCGCGACCTGCGCAACCGTCAGGACCGCGATCAACGCCAGGCGGCCGCGATTGATCCATTTGTGCTCGGCCGACCAGAACGGCAGGGCAAGAAGGATGAAGCGCCAGAGAAACTGCCCATGACCGCGCACCCCCATCTTGAGACGGGGCGCGTCGGCCGCCGCGCGTCGCAGCAAGTCTTCGCTCACGTTAGGCATCAAGAACCATACGCGGTGCGGGCCGCTTCCTCGCTGACCTTGCCGTTGCGCACGTCCTCGCGCACCCGCTCAGCCGACCGCGCTCGCGGATCGCCGTAGCCGCCGCCGCCCGCGGTCTCGATGATGAGGCGGTCGCCCTTGCGCAACGTCGTGACCATCTTGGACGGGATGACTTCTTCGTCGCCGCCGGCGCGCCGGATGACCGAATGGGCCGTGGCGCCTTCCGACCCGCCATCGAGGCCGGGGGCACTGAAGAAGTGGCGCTCGCCGCGGTGCGAGAGCGACACCTCGCCGTCGAGGATCTCGTATTCGCGCACCACGCCAAGGCCGCCGCGGAACATGCCGCCGCCGCCGGAGTCCTTGCGGAGCGCGACCCGGTGGACGCGGATCGGCGCCTCCATCTCCATGGCTTCGGCCGGCAGGTTCATGCAATTCGTGGCATCGGTCTCGATGACGTCGACACCGTCGAGGCCGGCGCTGGCGCCGCTGCCGCCGGCGATCAATTCGCCGACCACGTAGCGGTTGCCGGCCGGCGTGCTGCCGCCGAAGGCGATGACCAGCAGCTCGCCCGCCGAGGCCGCCGGCACGCGCTCGGGCAGGATCTGGGCGAGCGCGCCGATCATGCAGCCGGTGATGCGCTTGATGGTCGAGGTCCGCGCGTTGACGGCGGCCGGTTCCCGCGGGTTGACGATCGTGCCCGCAGGGAGACGCAGCTTGATCGGCCGGAAGCAGCCGCCATTGGTCGGGATGGTGGGATCAGTGAGGGCACGCACGGCGAAGCATGCCGCCGCCAGCGAGCCGGATGGCACGCAATTGAGCGGCCCCTTCACCTGCGGGCTCGTGCCCTCGAAATCGAACGTGATGTCGCCGCCCTCGACCGTGACGGCGACCTCGATGCGGATCGGCTTGTCGAGCTCGATGCCGTCATTGTCGAGGTAGTCGACGAACCGATAGGTGCCCTCGGGGATGGCGCCCAGCGCCTTGCGGGTCATCGTCTCCGACCGCTGCAGCAGCTCGTCGAAGATCGAGGCCAGCTGGTTGTGGCCGTAGCCGTCGGCGAGTTCGGCGAGCCGGCGCGTCGCGACCGTGCAGGCCGCGACCTGGGCATTGAGATCGCCCATCACCGTGTCGGGGATGCGCACGTTCTGGCGGATCATCTTGACCAGGGTATCGTTGAAGACGCCGCCGTCGCGCAGCTTCAGCGGCGGAATCCGCAGGCCCTCCTGGTAGATCTCCGTGGCGTTGGTCGGCACCGATCCCGCCGACATGCCGCCGACGTCCTGGTGGTGGGTCATGGCGCCGCTTAGCGCGATGACCTTGTCGCGATGGAAGACCGGCATGATGACGGCGATGTCGGGCAGGTGGGTGCCGCCGGTGTAGGGGTCGTTGAGGATGTAGAGATCGCCGTCGCGCATGCCGTCGAGCGGATAGGTTTCGAGCACCTTGGCGACCGCCGGAATGAGCGTCGCCAGATGGATCGGGATCGAGCAGGACTGGGAGAGCGTGGTGCCGTCGGGGGTGAACAGGCTGGCGGACGCGTCGAGCCCTTCCTTGACGATCGGCGAGAAGGAGCTGCGCAGCAGTGTCGACTGCATCTCGTTGGCGATGCCGTCGAGCTTGTAGCGAACGACTTCGACGGTGATGGGGTCGAGGGATTCGGTTTTTGCCTGGGTGGCCATGGCTCGTTTTCTCAGTCGGCAGTGATAACGAGAGTGCCGTCGGCGACGACGGTCGCACGCCAGCCCGGCTCTATCAAAGTCGTCGTGTCGGGTTGCTCGACGATCGCCGGACCGCGAATTTCGAGGCCGACGGCCATCGTCGAGCGATCGTAGACATCGGCTGGAATGAATCGCGCGCTTTCGGCGGTGAGGATGTCGCGCGTGCCCTTGGCTGCGTTGGTGCCGTTGGGACTTGCAGCGGTCGCCGTCGCCGGCCGGTTGACGATGCTGCGATGGATGCTGCGTAGATTGACGATGCGGGCCGGCCCCTCGGTGCTGTGGCCGTAGATGCGGTCGTGCGCCGAGAGGAAGTCCCGGTAGAGCGTCTCGATCGGGTTGGCCGCCTCGGTCTGAAGCGGGATCTCGAGATGGTAGGCTTGGCCGACGTAGCAGACATCGGCGAAGTAGAGGATGTGCGTGTGCTTGGCGGGCACGCCCTCGCTGCGCATCAGCTTGGCGCAAGCCTGGTCGCGGTCGGCGAGCGTGCGTTCCACCTCGGGCCAGTCGAGACCCGCGAGCGGGCGGGGGAAGGCAACCGAGCTCTCATGCTCGATCGGGGCGGAGAGCAGGCCGGTCGCCGACAGCACCCCCGGATGTGGCGGCACGGCGATCCGCCGGATGCCCAGGTCGCGCGCCAGCGCGGTCGCATGAAGCGGTCCGCCGCCGCCCAGGGGCAGGAGGGTGTAGCCCCGAGGATCGATGCCGCGGCCGATCGAGACCAACCGGATCGCCTCCGCCATCTGGGCGTTGAGGACCCGATGGATGCCCAGCGCGGCATGCTGCAGCGTGAGGCCGAGCGGACGGGCAATCGTCGTCTCGATCGTCCGGCGCGCAAGATCGGCTGAGAGCTTGAGCGACCCTGCCGCGAAATAATCCGGATCGATGTAGCCCAGGATGACCGAGGCATCGGTCACGGTCGCCTGCTCGCCGCCGCGGCCGTAGCAGGCGGGACCGGGTTCCGAGCCGGCGGAGTGAGGGCCGACGCGCAGCGAGCCGGCGCCGTCAATCCAGGCGATCGACCCGCCGCCCGATCCGATCGCATTCACGTCGACCATCGGCATGCGGACCGAATAGCCGCTGATCTGCCCTTCTGCCCGGATGAGCGGCTGCCCGCGGCTGATCAGGGCGATGTCGCAGCTCGTCCCGCCGATATCGACGGTGATCAGATCTTCGATCCCGGCTGCGCGGCCGACCTCCAGGCCGCCGATGACACCGGCCGCGGGCCCCGACAGGAAGAGGCGCACCGGACGTTGCCGGGCGATGCGGGAGGAGCTGATGCCGCCGCGCGACTGCATGATCTGCAGCGGCGTGCGGACGCCGTCTTCCGCCAGGTCGTGCTCCATGCTCTCGAGATAGCGGCCGACCACCGGCTTGATGTAGGCATCGAACGCCGTCACGCAGGTGCGTTCGTACTCGCGGAAGGCAGGATCGACCTCGGACGACAGAGAGACCATGATCTTCGGATGGCGCTCTGCGACGATCTCACGCGTTCGCCGCTCATGCGTTGGATTGAGGAACGAGAACAGGTAGCTGACCGCGATCGCTTCGACGCCCTCGTTGACCAGCGCGTTGACCGCGTCGACGACCGAGCGCTCGTCTAGGCCAACGAGAACATCGCCCTTGGCCGTCAGGCGCTCGACGACCTCCTTGCGCAGCGCACCCGGCGCCAGGAACACCGGAGTCTCGGGCTTGAGGCGGAGATCGTAGACGGAGTGCCGCATCTGGCGGCCGATCTCGAGCACGTCCTTGAATCCGGCGGTCGTGAGAAGGCCGATCTTCGCGCCCTTCGCCTCGATCACGGCGTTGGTGGCGACCGTGGTGCCGTGCACGAAACGGGCGATCTCATCCGGCGACACCTTCCATTCGCGCCGCATATAGTCCATCGCGGCCTTCACGCCGGCGCTCGGATTGCGCCGCGTCGTCGGGATCTTGACGAGCCGTGTCACTCCCGTGCCGTCGCGGCAAACGACGTCGGTGAAGGTGCCGCCGATATCGACCCCAATCTCGAATTGCCCCGTCGATTCCACCATCCCCTCCAGCTTGCCGCCGCGCGCTGGAGTATGCCACGCTGAAATGTCAGGAGGCGCACATGTTGGAGACGCGTCAAGGCGGATGCCATTGCGGCCGAGTGAGGTTCCGCGCCGAGGTCGATCTCGACCTCCTGTCCCACTGCAGCTGCTCGATCTGCACCAAGAAGGGCATCTTGCACCTGGGGACCGACCCCGCCACCTTCCAGCTGCTGAAGGGCAAGACCGCGATCAAGGCCTACACCTTCGGCACCGGCGTTGCGCAGCACACCTTCTGCTCACACTGCGGGATGCACGCCTTCTATATCCCGCGCGCCAACCCGCACCGCATCAGCGTCAACGCCCGCTGCCTGGACGACATCGACGCTGGCGCCCTGACGCCCAAGGGATTCTTCGACGGCCGCCACTGGAAAGACGCCCAGCGCCAACGCATCGCCGAGACCGGCCGGGCGCCGCCGCCCGGCGCGCACGGCGCAAAGACGCTGCAAGCGATCCTCGATCGCGCGCCGGAGTGACCCACGACTTCCTCCCCATCTGAATGGGGAGGGTTTCTACTCCGCGGCCTGACGGTCCCGCCGGTAACGGCTTGTCACCGGGCGCAGGCCGAGGTTCTGCCGCAAGGTGCTGCCATCGTACTCGATGCGAAACAGGCCGCGGCGCTGCAGCTCGGGAACGACCATCTCGACGAAATCCTCGCCGCCGCCGGGCAGGGTGGCCGGCGTGATGTTGAAGCCGTCGCACGCCTCGGCTTCGAACCATTCCTGCATGGCATCGGCGATGTCGTTCGGCGTGCCGATCCGCGCAGAGCCGGTGAGACCGGTGTGGAGGTACAGCTCGCGGATCGTCGGTTTCTCCCGCTTCAACCGCTCGACCAGCAGGGCGCTCACGCTGCGCAGCTCCTGGCTGCCGAGCGCGCCGTCGGGCAGCGGACCGTCCAGCGGATAGCCCGACAGGTCGCCGAAGGTGCTGTAGAGCGAGCCGAGGCCGGCCAACGGGTCGATCAGCGCCTGCAGCCGGTCATACTTCGCCTGCGCCTCGGCGCGCGTGCGGCCGACGACCGGACAGAGCGCCGGCAGGATCTTCAGATCGTCCGGCTCGCGGCCGTATTTCGCCATCCGTCCTTTCACGTCGGCGTAGTAGCCGCGCGCGCTGTCGAGCGAGCCGGAGATCGCGTAGATGACCTCGGCGGTCGCCGCGCCCAGCTCGCGACCTTGTTCCGACGCGCCGGCCTGCACGATCACCGGATGGCCCTGCGGCATGCCGGCGACATTCAGCGGGCCGCGCACCTTGAAGAACCGTCCGTCGTGGTTCAGCACGTGCATCTTGGCTTCGTCGAAGTATCGGCCGCCCGCCTTGTCGAGCAGAAGGGCGCCGTCGTCCCAGCTGTCCCACAGTCCTTTGACCACCTCGACGAACTCGGCGGACCGTGCGTAGCGCGTCTCATAGTCGAGCGTCGTCAGGAGCCCGAAGTTCTGCGCTTCGAGCGCCGACCAGGACGCGACCACGTTCCAGCC
>Ga0134126_10008858_pt1 | contig 12671 bp, 11 predicted proteins | sample KB31752_FD_96881 | JGI IMG/M metagenome (GOLD analysis project Ga0134126, IMG submission 96881) | Terrestrial soil microbial communities with excess Nitrogen fertilizer from Kellogg Biological Station, Michigan, USA - KB3-175-2 | ecosystem: Environmental > Terrestrial > Soil > Unclassified ...
CCCGGTAGCCAACCAACGCAACCAGCAGAAAAATCAGCCCCCATTTCGGTTCGGCGCTAATGGACGGATCGAACAAGACCCGCGCCAGCAAAAGCATCCCAATCAGGAGAACCAGTCCCAACCGCCACTTCGAGGGATTCTGGGATTGTTGCGAACGGAGGCGGACACTGCCGCGCAGCAGCTTAGGAGCGGCGAGAACGTTCGCCTCTTGAAGTTCCTCCACTGTTATGGGGCCGGCGATTTCCACTGGGTCAAGGTAGCACGGCTGTGGCGTTGCCGTGCCTGTTTGGGCCGTGCCTCCCGGAGGCCGTCGGCAGATATTGCGTTTCCTTCGAGGGATGGCCGCGCTGCGGAGAGCCGATACTCGCAGGGTACCTCTAGCCCGCTCCCGCTTTGGCTTTTTTTATCTCTTCAATCAGGGGCGGCACCACGTCGAACAAGTTGGCCACTACGCCAATGTCCGCAATCTCAAAGATGGGAGCTTCGGCATCTTTATTGATCGCGATGATCATGCGCGAGCCCTTCATGCCGACGATATGCTGGATCGCTCCGCTGATGCCAAGCGCGATATATAACCTGGGCGCGATCGTTTGGCCGGAACTGCCGACCTGCCGATCGAGCGGCAGCCAGCCCGCATCGCAGATCGGCCGCGAGGCGGCGATATCCCCGTCCAGCAGCTCTGCCAGCTCTTCTGCAATCGCCAGGTTTTTCTGTTCCTTGATACCCCGCCCCACTGCGACGATAGTTTCCGACTGCGACAGATCCACCGCCTGCCTGGCTTCTTTGAAAACCTCATGCGGCTGCACTCGGATCACGCCATCTGGAACTGTTACCTGGAGAGTTTCGATGGGAGCGGTTCCCGGTTCGGCTGTGTCGCCGCGAAACGCTGCATTCTGAAAGGTCGCCATCCACAGCGGTCCCGGGTCGCTGAAGGAAACATCGGCGGCAAATTTTCCCTGAAACATTTGGCGCGTGAACAGCAGCTCTTCGTTTTCGTATTTGTAGCCGATTGCATCCGGGATGACGGTCGTTCCAAGCGCCAATGCCAGCCGCGGAGCAAAATCGCGCACCTGGTACGTGTGCGGCATCAGGATCAGCTTCGGCTGCCTGCCAGAGAGAAATTCCTTCAGCACATGGACGTAGCCATCGGAGGTGTACGCCGATAGCTGAGGGCATTCGATGGCGTAAACTTTAGCGGCTTTTCTGGTCGCCAACTCTTCCGCAATTGCGGCGATATCGTGGCCCAGCACCGCAATTTCCACGGCCCAGCCAGTATCTCTGGCAATCGCCTGCGCCGCCGCAACGGTCTCCATCGAGACGCGGTTCAGCCTGGACTGCTGCTGCTCGACGACAACCAGAATGGTTTCGTGCATAGGGCTCTATTTAGAAAGCTAAGGCATTTCACAATCACTGTAGTGTGGGCTTCGTTCTATCCCACCTCGCCGCGGCGAGATGGGGCACCCATGACATTACACTATCCGTGAAAATTCTCTAGAAGCGACCGGGACAGAGGAGTCGGCGGCTGGAAATCGCACTCCTAGTCGAATTCTGGGGTGCCCTTGCGCAGCACGGTGCCGACAGCGATGCAGACGATCGAGAGCAACGCGGCGAGGATCATGTAATACCCCATGGGATGAATCCAGCTTGGATCATAGGTGAAATCCTGGCCCGCCCACACCGTGAGGAGGATTGCCATGATCGCGAGGATTCCGCCCATCACTTGCAGCAACAAGCCACGATGGCGGCGCTGGTCAAGGGCGACCACCTGATCAGGTGTGAGATTACGTTCTTCCGGGGGCAACAGCATGTTTGGCATCGGTTCAGTTCTCCCTTGCAATTCTTGGGCGACAGGAAGCAGGCTTCCCGGTCCATTGTCCACGCATTCTTATTAAATCACGCGAGCTTGATTGCGAAGTACATCGACCAGCTTTTTTGCGATCTCGGCGGGCGAACCCTGCAGCATCTCGGTTTGTTTCTGTTTGGCTGGTACGTACAGCCGCTCAATCGTCTGTAGATTCGTTCCCAGCTTGCCTTTCAGATCGGCGTGCGTCAGTTGCAAAAGCGGCTTATTTCTGGCCTGTTTAATGCCCATCAAGGTGGCATAGCGCAGTTTATTGATTCCACTTTGGATGGTCAGCACGCAGGGCAATGGCATATCGATCCACTGATACTGGCCAGCTTCCAGTTCGCGCTTCAGGCGCAAGCCAGTCTCGATTTTTTCGATGCCGATGATGATCGTAGCGTGCGGCCAGCCAAGAATTTCTGCCAGCAAAACGCCGGTTTGGGCGAATCCGTAGTCATCCGACTGAAGACCGGTGAAAATCATATCGAAGGATTGGCCTTCGATGGCTGCCGCAATCGCACGAGCTGTACTGACGGCATCCATAGTGGCAAAGGCATCATCGACCACGTGAATGGCGCGGTCGGCGCCTTTCGCCAGCGCTTCGCGCAACACCTGCTGTGCGCGGGCTGGGCCTACGGTCACCACCACAACTTCGCCGCCATGTTTTTCCTTCTGGCGCAGAGCTTCTTCCAGCGCGTAAGCGTCCGGCTCATTCGCTTCGTAGGAGACATCCTCGCGAATCCAGGTGCCCTCCGCATTCAGCTTGAGCGGCGCGTCCTTCTGCGGAACCTGCTTGATGCAAACCAGAATTTTCATGGTCGGTGGATTGTGCTCGCCGAAAAAAAGCCGGCGAACAATAAGTGTAACGGAGGCGATCGGGCATGGTCGAGGATGAACGCGACAGGGTTGCCGATCCGCGGGCAGTACGGGCATCCCTCAGTGAGGGTGCAGCAGGATCATCTTGGCAATCGAGAAATAAATTACGAGTCCGGTGACGTCGACCAGAGTCGCTACAAACGGCGCGGAGGCGCTCGCCGGGTTCAGGCCGCAGCCCCGCAGGATGAATGGCAATGTCGCCCCGGCAAAGGAGCCAAAGGCGACGACGCCGATCAACGCACACAGGATTGTGAGCGACAGCAAAAACGTTTGCGCTCCGTACAGATGGAAGAGGACCTGTCCGGCATAGATGCGAATCAAGCCGATGCACCCAAGAATCGCGCCGAGCGCCAATCCAGCAAATAGTTCCCGGCGAATGACCCGGAACCAATCGCGCAGTCGAACATCGCCTACGGCCATCGCCTGAATCACGAGCGTAGTTGCCTGCGATCCAGAATTTCCTCCACTGCTAATGATTAGCGGCAGGAAAAGCGCGAGAACCACCGCGGCTTCAATCTCTTTTTCAAAGTAGCCCATTGCCGTTGCGGTAAACATTTCGCCAATAAACAAAATCATCAGCCATCCGGCACGCTTCCGTACTAGCTCAAAAAACGGGGCATGCAGGTATGGCCCATCGAGCGCTGCCGTGCCGCCCATATTCTGGATGTCGCGAGCGCTTTCCTCTTCCACCACATCCACAATGTCATCGACGGTAACAATGCCGACCATGCGGGACTGGTTGTCAAGCACAGGAACCGCCAGCAGACGGCTGTCGCGCACCAGGGCGGCCACCTGCTTCTGGCTGGCCTCTTCGGAGACGGTGATGAGGTCGGTGTGCATGATCTCGCGAATTGATTTGCCTGTGTCTGCCGAGAAAAGCTCACGCAGCGAGATCACGCCCAGCAAATGCTGGTCGTGATCCAGCACGTACGCGTAGTAGATTGTCTCGACGGTCGCGGACTGTTTTCGCAGGTAGGAGATTGCTTCCTCCACGGTGGAATCGGGCCGTACGCGCGCAAAACGCGGGCTCATCAAGCCACCGGCTTCATCCTCCTTATAGGCCAGCAGGGCGGAAACTTCTTTTCGGGTGGGTTCGTCGAAGAGCGCCAGCATTTCATCGCGATGTTCGGGCCCGGCCTCTTGTAGCAAATCCGCGGCATCATCCGGCGCCAGCAGGCGAATCCAGACGAGACGCTGCTCCGCCGGGAGTCGTTGCAGCAGATCGCACTGGTCGTGAGCGCTCAGCTCGAGGAAGAAGTCCGCCTTCTCGGCGGTGTGCATTTCTCGAAAACGCTTCAGGCGCTCGGCATGTCCCAGCGCAGGCCAGGCTTCGCGCAGTTCTTCGGTAGCCTCGGCTAGTTGAGTGGTCATATCAGGTCCTGTTGTCGATTCGTTCCGGCGTCGCTTGTCTGGGACGGTCTTAGGGCTGCGGTATAGCTCGATCCGGAGTGGCGCGGCGTCACGATCGCCGCTATCGGATCAATGATCCCAAGATACAGGCATGCCCTCAGAAAGGGTGTGAAAAATTCAATCCTGCTGAAAGCTCCGATTGCGAATCCGGTTTAGCTTGCGCCGCGAAATTTCTTGACGATGCCGATGTACTTCTGTGCGTTCTCAGTAATCACACTGGTTCGACCTTCGCGGGCAGCCTTGGCATCCACCAGGTCCCCGCCTACACCCAGTGCAAACGCGCCCGCGGCAAGAAATTCTTCCGCCGTCGCCAGCGAAACGCCGCCGGTGGGAATGAGCTGAATCTGCGGCAATGGCCCCTGCAGCGCCTTCAGATATTTCGCGCCGCCCAGAGCGCTGCACGGAAACACCTTCACGACCTCGGCCCCCGCCTGCCATGCGGAGACAATCTCCGTGGGCGTGAGCGCGCCGGGCATGATGGGGACGCTATAGCGGCGGCAAAGCTCAATGGTGCGCAGATCAAGTGCTGGACTGACGATGAACTGTGCTCCCGCGAGGATGCAGTTGCGAGCGGTCTCCGGATCGAGAACTGTTCCCGCGCCCAGCAGCAATTTCGACCCATGGTGATTCGCGAGCTGCTCGATGACGTGGATCGCACCGGGAACCGTCATCGTGACTTCCAGGATGTTCACGCCGCCGGCCAGAATGGCGTCCGCAATCGTGATGGCCTCCTGCGCAGAGGAGGCGCGGAGCACTGGAACCAGGCCCAGTTCGTGCATATGCTGCATGATTTTCGTTTTGCTCATTCCACTCTCCCTGGTCGATCCAATGTGTGTGGATCGATTGCTAGCGAATCACGCGCGCTCGCGCCCCCATAGAGCCAAGCTCAGCCGGTCTGCAAGGTTGGGTTTCCACTCGCCGAGTCATTCAACGCATCGCGATATGCTGAAATTCCAGCGAGCAACCGTTCGCCGATCATCTCCGCCTTTCGGACAAAGAGAGAGGCGGCAGGTTCGCTGCAGATCTCCGTAGTTGTTTGCCGCCATAGTCCCAGCCAGCGATTGAAGTGTTCGCATGTCAGTTGGGGCAGATTCATATGGGCGACCATCGGATTGCCTTTATACGTTCTAGAGGCAAGCATGACCGTGGACCAGAAGGCCTTCATCTTATGGAGATGCGGACCCCAGTTGTCGCCGATCGCCGAGGCAAAGATGGGGCCCAGGAGGGGGTCTATCCGGATTTTTCCATAGAAGTCATCCACGAGTTCGGCAATGATGGATTCGGTAACTAGAGGCATTGCTTGCACCTTTCCTGTGCTGGAATATGCGCTCAATTGGGATACATCTAGGATACATCGCGGATCGACTGTACCTGAGTTCTCCTTGCTTGGGCATACCTGGTTCCAGAACTATCGAATCACTCGCGCACTGGAGCCGCGCATCAATCGCTCGACTTCGTCCAAAGTCGCCATGGTTGTGTCGCCGGGGGTTGTCATTGCCAACGCACCATGGGCGCAACCGCAATCGACCGCCCATTGCGGACCTTTCCCGCACAGCAGGCCATAGATCAATCCAGAGGCGAAGGAATCGCCGCCGCCGACGCGGTCGAAAATCTCCAGATCCGGCATGGGTCGCGCTTCATAAAATTCGCCATCGTAGTAGCAGATCGCACCCCAGTCATTACAGGTGGCTGTTTTGGCGTGACGCAATGTTGTTCCTACGACACGGAAGTTCGGATACTCGGCGACGGCATGGTGAATCATGGCGCGGAACTGGGCCGAATCCAGGTCAGAGAGGTTCTCGTCGACGCCTTTGATTTCAAAGCCCAGTGCGGCGGTGAAGTCCTCTTCATTACCGAGCATCACGTCGACCAGGCTGGCCAATTCGCGGTTTACTTCGCACGCGCGCTTCTTTCCGCCAATCGATTTCCAGAGTGAGTCGCGATAGTTCAGGTCATAGGAAATGATGGTGCCGTGCCGATGCGCAGCCTGCATGGCTTCGCGCGCCACCAGCGGCGCGGTTTCTGAAAGTGCGCAGAAGATGCCGCCGGTATGAAACCATCGCGCTCCTTCGCGGCCAAAGATTTCATCCCAATCGATCATGCCCGGCTTCAATTGCGACACTGCCGTATGGCCGCGGTCGGAGCAGCCGAGCGCCGCGCGCACGCCGAATCCACGCTCCGTAAAGTTCAACCCATTGCGAACCGTCCGGCCAACACCGTCATAGGGAATCCATTGCAAATGCGAAAGATCAACGCCGCCCTGGAGCATCAGGTCCTCAACCAAACGGCCGACGGGATTGTCAGCCAGGGCGGTTACGATCGCGGTGCGCAGATTGAAGCAGCGTCGCAGGCCGCGGGCAACGTTGTATTCGCCGCCACCCTCCCAGGCTCGAAAGTTTCTGGTTGTAGCGACGCGATCGTCGCCTGGATCCAGACGCAACATGACCTCGCCCAGACTGACAAGGTCCCATCGGCAGGTCTCACGCGGCTTGATGTCGAGTTGCTTGGTCTCGTTCATTCCTTACTTTTCCTTTCAAGGTCTTCCGAAGTCCGATCCTTCTTGTCGAGACGCTACTTCGTTGAATGCACGCCATCTCTTGCGATTCTTTGGACTGCTCGCATGATAGTTGACGTTCAAATGAAAACGAAATCAGGCTGTAGGTTATGGGTGATTCTGGCGCGGCCAGCGCCCGTTTCCGCCGCAAATGTGAAAAACTTAAGGTAGATATGATTTCTGTCAGCAATGTAAGCATGCGCTATGGTTCGAAGATTTTGTTCGAAGATGTATCCACCACGTTTACCGCGGGTCGCCGATATGGTCTGACCGGTCCTAACGGAGCCGGCAAAACCACGTTTATGAAAGTCCTTAGCGGTGATCTGGACCCGCAAAAGGGCGTGGTGGTGCGCCCGAAAAAGCTGGGCGTTCTGCGGCAGGATCAGTACGCTTTCGATGCCTATCGAGTGATTGATACCGTCATCATGGGCAACAAAGGTCTGTGGGCCGCCCTGGAAGAGCGCGACCGGATTTATGAGAAGCCTGAGTTGGACGACAACGACGGCATGCGCCTGGGCGAATTGGAAGGCGTCATCGGCGAGGAAGACGGATATACCGCGGAGAGCGATGCTGCGATTCTGCTGCAGGGCCTTGATATATCGAATGACGTGCACGAGCGCAAGATGGGGGAGTTGCAGGGTGGCCAGAAGGTACGTGTGCTGCTGGCGCAGGCGCTATTCGGCAATCCGCAGGCGCTGCTGCTGGATGAGCCGACGAACTATCTTGATCTTGACTCCATCCACTGGCTGGAAGATTTTCTTACGCACCGCGAAGGCACGCTGATCACGATTTCGCACGATCGCTATTTTCTCAACAACGTTTGTACCCACATCGCCGACATCGATTATCAGACCATCATCACCTACACCGGCGGCTACGACGATATGGTGCTGGCCAAGACGCAGGTGCGGACACGCCTGGAAGCGCAGAATGAGGAGCGCGAGAAGAAGATCGCGCAACTGAATGAATTTATCGCGCGGTTTTCTGCCGGTACCCGTTCGAGCCAGGTGACTTCTCGCAAAAAAGAAGTCGAGCGGCTGCAAACCAGCGAACTGGCGCGATCGAACATCGCCCGCCCCTATATTCGCTTCGATCAACTCCGCCCGTCCGGCAAACATATTCTGGAAGCCGAAGGCGTTCGCAAAGCCTATGGCGACCACGTGGTCATCGATGGATTCAGCGCTTCCCTCATCCGCGGAGAGAAGATTTGCCTGATCGGTCGTAACGGTCAGGGGAAAACGACGCTGGTCAAAGCGCTGCTGGCGCATGCCCCCAACATGGATCACATGCCGGGAAACGATCGCAATGAGGATATCGACAGCGGCAAGGTGAAGTGGGGGCATGAGGCGCAGATTGGCTATTTCGCGCAGGACCACACCTCGACGATTGAGAAGGGAACCACAGCGGCGGACTGGCTGCATCAGTTCGATCCCAAAGCGACCAAGGAAGATATTCGCGGCGTGCTGGGACAGATGCTCTTCAGCGGAGAGGAAGGCTTGAAGCCGACCGAGGCGCTATCGGGAGGCGAAGCTGCCCGGTTGTTGTTCTGTCGCCTGATGATGCAGAAACCGAATTTCCTTATCTTCGACGAACCGACAAACCACCTTGATCTGGAAGCCATTAACGCATTGAACCAGGCCTTGCAGAAGTATGAGGGGACAGTTCTACTGGTGACCCACGATCAGGAATTGATCGACGAAGTGGCGACGCGTATCTGGAATTTTGAGGACCACAAGATTCAGGACTTTAAAGGTCCGTATGCGGAGTTTTTGCAGAGCCGCGAAGCCGTCTCGCGATGAATTAGAGCAGTTTTCCTGTTGCTATATATTGCGAACTTCATCGAAGTGCCGTTTTTCTTAAGGAAAAACGGCGTCGATATTTTCGCTTCGATATATATCTACAGGAAAACTGCTGTAAGCCAGCATTGCGGTGAACTCCAAGCCTGTGCGACCCCGCCGTGAAGGGAGACTGCTTGAGCTTGCTGAACTGCCATGCCTCCTGGCGGCTGATTGTGTTGCATCATGTTGGTGATCGCCGCATCTAAGAGAATGCTCGCCTTATTCAAAGGATGAGCTAACTATGTCGAAATTGATTGCATCCCTGGAACCTGCCGCCCAAGCCTTTGACCCAGCGCCAATGCTGGGTGGCAAATTTGTTAACACAGTTCCAACGAACGTGATGGGAAGCGCCAGAGCTCCCCGCATGATTCGCCGCTTGCTGTTTGAGCGGCGGCGTGGAGATCCGAAGGAGCCGATCGGACCCTTTCGCACGGACGTTTCCGCTTACATTAAGCCTCCGTTAGACGGCCTTCGTGTCACGTGGTTGGGACATTCCGCTCTGCTGCTTGAAATCGACGGATTCAAGATCTTGACCGATCCTGTTTGGAGTGAGCGCGCGTCCTTTGTCTCCTTTGCCGGCCCAAAGCGCTTCTATCCTCCCACGTTGGCATTGCGAGAACTGCCGCCGCTCGACGCGGTTCTGCTCTCGCACGATCATTACGATCACCTGGATCGCGCCACTATCGAGCAGCTTGCCATCCTGCTGAAAGACGACCGTACGCGCTTTGTTGCCTCTCTTGGACTTAGAAAAAATCTGGAGTCATGGGGAGTCTTGTCGCACAGCATTACAGAGTTGAACTGGGGCCAATCCATCACACTCGGTCCCGATTGCAGCATTACGGCGACACCTGCGCGCCATTTTTCTGGGCGCAGTTTGTGGGGCAGGAACGAGACGTTGTGGTCCTCGTTTGTGATTCGCGGACCCAGGCACAATATTTTTTTTGGAGGAGATTCCGGAATGTTCCCGGGCTTTCGCGCTATCGGAGGCGCCCACGGTCCATTCGATCTAACGATGTTGGAGATCGGCGCTTACGATGCGGACTGGCCGGATGTACACATGGGTCCTATCCATGCTGCACAAGCACACCTGGAGTTGCGCGGTAAATGGTTGCTCCCGATCCATTGGGGTTTGTTCAATCTGGCATTTCATCCCTGGCGGGAGCCAATTGAGCGTTTGATGAAGGTTGCCCGGGAGAAAAATGTTTCGCTCTTTCTTCCGTCTCCAGGCGCGCCGCACGACGTCACCGGGGAAACTGCACAAACCTTCTGGTGGGAACTATAAGAGCGCAATGGCATTTCTTTTCTCATAGATTTTAAGGGCGTCGTAAGCGGCAACAATTTGGCAGTTTTTAGCCTCTTACTTATTAGTAGAGGTGAAGTCATGGACAATCTTTCTGGAAAGAAAGTCGCGATTCTCTCCACGGATGGGTTCGAACAGGTGGAACTTACGGAGCCCAAAAAAGCATTGGAAGCAGCGGGCGCCAAGACTGAAGTGATCTCTCCCCATGGCGGCGAAATTAAGGGATGGAAGTCGACTGATTGGGGCGAGAAGGTGACAGTGGACCGGGAGGTAAAGACGGCCAAAGCAGACGACTACGATGCGCTGGTGCTTCCGGGTGGCGCGATGAATCCGGACAAATTACGCATGGATCAGGACGCCGTGGATTTCGTGAAGAAGTTTTTCGATTCCGGCAAGCCGGTTGCCGCCATTTGTCACGGGCCGCAAATCCTGATTGAAGCGGGTGTAGTGAGAGGCCGTAAGTTGACATCGTGGCCTTCGCTGAAAACCGACCTGAAGAACGCCGGTGCGGAATGGACCGATCGGCAAGTGATCGTCGACAGAAATTTGACGACCAGCCGCAAGCCGGACGATCTTCCGGCCTTCAATCAAACGATGATCGAGCAGTTTTCTGGAGTGGCGGCGATGGCCGGTAAACACGCCTGACCGCACAATTTGAAAAAGGGTTTTCGTAGGGATACAGGGAGTGCAGAGTAAGTTTTGCACTCCCTGCTTTTTTTATTCCGGAAGCGGCTTTAACAGGATCGTACGGCCAGTCCGTGCTGACTCGCGAGCGGCACTCAAAATCTGCACCACGATGATGTTGGTATCAAGCGAGGTCAAATCTCCCTTCGGAACCAGCTTCCCTTGTAGGACTGCAACCAGGTAATGCAGGGAGTCGTCTTGCGGCGCGACCAACGGTGGCGGAGTTGTCAGTGAGGACTCACCCTGCCCTTGATAGCGCACTCGCAATTTATCCGATTCCACGGTCACCGCCGATCCCTTGGTTCCGTACAACGCCATATCTTTCACATTGAATGACCAGTCCCACGAAGGCATCAGCACCGCCTGCATTTTGGGATACCGCAGGATGATCGTGGCATCGTCATCGACCCGCGGATAGAGTTTTGGCTTGTCCGTCTGCGCGACCGCCGTAACGCTGATGGGCGTTTCGCCATGCGTCAGCCATGTAACCAGATCGGCCCCATAGCAGCCAAAATCGAATAACGCTCCAGCGCCATTTTTCTGGGGATCGGTCAGCCAGCGCAGGAATTCCGGACCCACTCCAATCTCTTTCGGACCCTGATGCCCGTCGCGAAAGATGACCTTATGGAGTTGGCCCAGCTTCCCTTGCCGCAGTTCGTCATAGGCTCCGCGATTGCTCGAATACCACGTCGTCTCGTAATTCACCAGCACATGAATGTGGTGCTCGCGCGCGTTTTTTCTAATTGCCAGTGCGTCGTCCAACGTCGTGGCCAGCGGCTTCTCCACCATCACGCTGATGCCGTGACTGGCGGCTGTCTCAATCACTTTTCGATGATCGCTAATCGGCGTGTACACCAGCAGCGCCTGCGGATGTGTCTGCTGGATCATCGCATCGATGCTGGTGTAGAACAGCTTGCGGTCGAGATGAAATTGATTCCCGTATTTCTTTGCGAGCGCCGTGTCGGGCTCTTCAATGCCGACCAGTTGAATTTCTGGGTGACTTTTCAGCGAAGGCAGAAAGCCTGCCACATGCCCATGTTCCAGCCCGACGACAGCCACGCGAATTGCAGCGGGAGAATTTGAATTGCTCTGGGCTTGAGAGGGAAGGGTGACTGCAGAAACAAGAAAAAGCATGAAAGCAAAACCCAGGGTCGCGCGTCTTTGAAGCTTGAAACAGTCCATCGCGACAAGAACCTCCAAGTTAAGAAAAGACGATTTTACGCCGCGCTATTTCAGCTTGGCTTCAAGTTCCGTCCATCGCAAATACAGTTCATCGACGCGTCCTTCGGCTTGGGTAACATCGGCCATCGCCTTCTCAAGGCGCGCAGCATCCGTAGCGATTGTGGGATCTTCCATCGTCTCGCGATGCGATTGCAGCCGCTGTTCGGCATCCGCAATTTCCTGCTCGATGGTCGAGTATTCTCTTGCTTCCAGGTAGGAAAGTTTTTTCTTAATCTGATTGGAAGATGTTTGTGACGTATACGTCGCTGCATTGCCGGCGCTGTCTGTCGATCGCGGGGAAAGTTCTGAGTTTTTTTTCTGGCCGCGTTCGTTCTTCCACGCATTCCACTGCGAATAGTCGGCGAAGCGTTCCGCTCCGCCGCGACCATCCAAGCCGAGCACAGTTGTGGAAACGCGATCCAGCATGAATCGATCGTGGGTAACCAGCACGAGGGCTCCGCGAAATTCCAGCAGGCTTTCTTCCAGAATTTCCAGTGTGGGAATGTCAAGGTCGTTGGTCGGCTCATCCAGCAACAGCAGGTCTGCAGGTTGCAGCATCAGCTTGGCGATCAACACTCGCGCCCGTTCACCGCCAGACAATAGTTCGACCGGCTGGTTCAACTGCTCGCTGGTAAATAGAAACCGCTCCGCCCATGAGGCGACGTGCTGCACGCGATCCTGATAAATGACGGAATCGCTGTCTGGCGCGAGGGCACGGCGCAGCGTCAGGTTGGTATCGAGCTGGCGATTCTGGTCGAAGTAGACGATGCGCAGATTTTGCGCACGACGAATTTCGCCGGCGCTGGGTTCCAATTCCCCGCGCAGCAGGCGCAGCAAGGTTGTTTTGCCGCTGCCGTTCGGTCCAACCAGGCCCAGGCGCATCCCGGCGGTCAGGATGAAGTCCAGCTTGGTGAACAATAGCTGCTCACCCATCTTGCAGGAGAC
>Ga0134126_10008859_pt1 | contig 12671 bp, 9 predicted proteins | sample KB31752_FD_96881 | JGI IMG/M metagenome (GOLD analysis project Ga0134126, IMG submission 96881) | Terrestrial soil microbial communities with excess Nitrogen fertilizer from Kellogg Biological Station, Michigan, USA - KB3-175-2 | ecosystem: Environmental > Terrestrial > Soil > Unclassified ...
CGCCGCCCATCGCGGCTCCCATTGCCATGTGCCGCCTGTTCATCATTGGCCCCCGTGCGTCCGCCATTTCGCCCCCCTGGCGCTCCGCGCCCGCCTCGTTCGAATCAAACATGCAGTTTTTCAAGCAACGCTTCAAGCGCCCGGCCGCGATGGCTCAGTCCGAGCTTTTGTTCGAGGCCGATTTCCGCCATGGTGCAGTCCAGTTCCGGCAGATAGAACAGCGGATCGTAACCGAACCCGCCCGTTCCCCGCGGAGCCTGAAGGATGACGCCCTCGACCGCGCCCTCGGATACGTGCTGCACTTCGCCGTCGCGCGCTGCCGCGAGCACACAGCGATAACGCCCGGCACGCCGGTCCTCTGGAATGCCGACCATCCGCTGCAGCAGCACCATGTTGTTCCACACGTCCGTATTGTCCAGCGGGGCATCCGGCGAGTCGGTCACACCGGCGTCCGCCGCATAACGGGCCGAACGCACGCCGGGCGCGCCTTCGAGCGCGTCCACTTCCAGTCCCGAATCGTCTGCCAGAACCAACTCGCCGGAAGCGAACTGCGAGTAATACACTGCCTTGAGCCGCGCATTCTCTTCGAATGTTGCTCCATTTTCTTCCGGGGCTGGAATATCTTTCAGTCCCGGCAGCGGAGCGAGTGCAATTTTGTGCGTTGCCGCGGCGGTATGAAAATCGCGCAGCTTGCCCTGGCTTGAGGTGGCTGCGAACAGACGAAGAACCATGGATCGAGTGTAACGGAGCCCGGATGGCAAACATCGCAGCAGGCATCGGCTGGCACATTCTCGGCGCGGGTATGGCCGCAACCTTTTACGCGCCCATCGAGAAGGTAAAGAAGTGGTCGTGGGAGACGACATGGGCCATCGCGGGCCTATTCTCCTGGATTCTGCTGCCCATCGGAGTCAGCCTCATTCTGCTTCCCCATTTCGGCGGGTTTTATGCATCGCAGGACCCGCACCTGCTGCTTAAGATCGCCCTCTTCGGGGCCATGTGGGGCGTGGGCAACGTGAGCTACGGACTCACCATGCGCCATCTCGGCATGTCGCTTGGCATCGGCGTAGCAATCGGCGTCGTGCTGGTAGTTGGCACGCTGGTGCCGCCGCTAATGCACGGCCAGGCGGCAAGCCTGTTCGATACGCGAAGCGGTCTTCTTACTATCGCCGGAATCCTCGTGGCGCTGATCGGCATCGCCATCATCTCCTGGGCCGGGCATAAGAAGGAAGTTCAACTCAAGGGACATCTCCAGGAATTCAATGTCGGGCGCGGCCTTCTGCTCGCGGTCATGTGCGGCATCTTCTCATCCGGCATGTCGTTCGCCATCGACGCCGCGCAGCCCATGCAGGCGGCCGCGCTGAAGGTTGGAGTGAACCCGCTCTACGCGGCGCTCCCCAGCTACGTCTTCATCATGGGCGGCGGCGCACTCGTCAACCTGGCGTATTGCTTTATCCGGCTGGCGGCGGTTCCGAGGCTTTCGCTGCGCGCCGACATGCGCCAGCCGAGCCCGACCCTGGTTAAAAACGGCTTGCTGGCATCGGCCGGCGGGATCATGTGGTACCTGCAGTTCTTCTTTTATGCCTGGGGCGCGGCGAATATCCCGGTCAACATGTCCTATGTGAATTGGATGCTCCACATGAGCATCTACGTGCTGTGCGGCGCGATCGTCGGCCTCTCGCTTCGCGAGTGGACCGGCGTGCGGCCGGCACTCATCCGGATGCTGTGGGCCGGAATCATTGTGATCATCGCCGCGGCCAACCTGGTCGGCCTGGGCATGGCCGCGGCGCAGTAGCGGCTATTCTTCGCGAAGCACTGCCAGCGGATCCACCCGCGTTGCCCGAAGTGCCGGGATAATACTCGCCGCCAGTGACACCAGGATCAGCAGCAGAGTAACCACCGCGAACGTGGTGAAGTCGCGTGCGCTTACGCCGTAGATGATGCTGCTCACGAGGCGTCCCAGCGCGAACGCTGTGGCAAGCCCGATGGCGATGCCAATGAAAGTCGGCTTGAGCCCCTGTACGATCATCAGCGCCGCCACATCGCGCATTTTGGCCCCGAATGCCATGCGAAGGCCGATCTCGCGCATGCGCCGCTTCACCGAGTACGCCAGCACACTGTAGATGCCGATGGCGCACAGCACCAGCGCGAGCGCTCCGAATATAGTGAGCAGCTGCATGTTGAAGCTGTGCTGCGCGAGCGTGCTGTCAACAAACTCATCCAGCGAGATCACCTGGTCGACCGGAATGTTGCCGTTGACCTGAGATACCGCCGACGTGAGCGCCGGCCCCAGGCTCTGCGGCGACGTCGATGTGCGCACCACGATCGACATGCCAAACGAACGCCAGGGTCCCTGGGAGGAGTCGCCCACCTGAGCAGCCGGCCAGTAGAGCGATGGAATCCCCGACGAATCATCCAACCCGTTTTGCCTTACGTCTCCAACCACGCCCACTACCGTTCGCACCTTGTCTGGCGCGAACGTAAGAGTGAGATGTTTGCCAATCGGGCTCTCGTCGTTCCAGAACTGCCTGGCCAACGATTTGCTGACAACCACCACGGCCGGCGCGCTGGCTGCATCGCTGTCGGCAATGTCGCGTCCTTCCAGCACCGGAATGCGCATCGACGGGAAGTAGCCAGGCTCAATGACGCGCACGGAGACTTCCGGCTGCTCTGACATCGGCAATACGGGCTGACCTTCCACTGCAACCGGCTGGTTCGATCCGCCCTCCAGCGGCAGGGCGTCAATCGCTCCGGCTGAAACGACGCCCGGTAGCGCGCGAACGCGAGCCAGTGCGTCGTTGAAGAACTGTGATTCCTGCCGCGGTGTCGAGAACTGTCCGCGTGGTACCTCCAAAGCCGCGGTAAGCACATTGTGAGCATCGAAGCCTGGATTTTCGTTCTGCAAGTTCCACAAGCTGCGCACCATCAGTCCTGCGCCGATCAACAACACGAGAGAAGCCGCCACCTCGACAACCACCAGCGTCGAGCGCGTCGTGCTGCTTCCGGTGTCCACGTCGGTCCGCCCGAGTCCCTGCTTGAGCGAGTCGTTCACGTCGCCCCGTGTCATGCTCAAGGCCGGCAGAAGGCCTGCCAGGATTCCGGTCAGGACGGAGAGCCCAAGCGTGAACAGGAGCACCGGGCCGCTCAATCCAATGGCGCCCATCCGCGGCAGCTTGTCGGCGAAGAACTTGAGCAGCAGTTCGATTCCGTAATGCGCGGAGAACAGTCCAAGCGCGCCGCCCGCCATGGCGATCAATAACGATTCGAGAAGTAACGGTACGATGACCCGCGTACGGCTAGCGCCCAGAGCCGAGCGGATCGCGATCTCCTTCTTGCGGGCGAACGTACGCGCGAATAGCAGGTTCGCCACATTCGCGCAGGCAATGAGCAGCACAAATGCCACCGCGCCCATCATCATCAGCAGCGCCGGCCGCACGTCGCCCACCATGTCGTCGCGCAAGAGACTCACCGACGCGCCCCAGCCCTTGTCATCGGCCGGATACGCCTGCGCCAGGCGCAGCGAGATCGTGTTCATCTCCGCCCGCGCCTGCTCCACCGTTACACCGGGCTTCAGCCGCGCAATCGACAGGAAGTGATGCTCGCCGCGCACGGCAGCTTCCTGCGCCGTCATGCCCATGGGCACCCAAACCTCCGCGAACGACGGAAGAACCATCTTTGGCCCCATCACGCCGACGATGACATACGGCGTCCCGTCTAGCGTGATGGTTCTGCCGGCCACGTTCGGGTCGGAAGCGAATCGCGACTGCCAGAGCTTGTAGGTCAGGACAAGTTCGTGATCCTTGCCGGGCTGGTCCTCTTCCGGCGTGAACACCCGTCCGTGGATCGGCTCCACGCCCAGTATTGAGAAGAAGTTTGCCGTGACCTTTCCGGCGCGGATCGACTGCGGCTTTCCCTGGCCGGTGATGTCATAGGACCCGAACGTGTAAAGCGCCATCCCCTCAAACACGGTGTTCTGTTTTTGCCAGTCGAGGAAATTTGCAGCCGAAATCGCAAACCGTGTGATGCCCGGAAAGCTCGATTGCGGCGGAACATGCCAAAGGCGTACCAGCCGATCAGGCTGAGAGAAGGGAAGTGGCTCGAGGAGCACCGCGTGCACCACGCTGAAAATGGCGGTGTTTGCGCCGATACCGAGAGCCATGATGAGGACCGCCACCGCAGTGAATCCGGGGCTTTTGGCCAGGTGGCGCAGGGCGAATCTCAGGTTTCGCAGCATGATGGGGACCTCCATTGCTGTCGCTGCACTCTGCGCGCCAATGTCATGGGCCGAGCCGGAGCTTGTTTTCAGAGGGTTGGCGGTTACTCCCTGACCTGAGAATGTTCGCAGTAGAGAACCGGTGTCCGCAAACGGACACCGGACCATACGCAGAAAAGGGCTGGGGCGACTGCCCCAGCCCTTTCCGCCAGATCTCCATTCTCCCTATTCGAGTTCCTGGTGCAGCGGCAGGTTCCGCGACGAGCCGCCCACGCTTACCATGCGCCTCGCCGTGACTGTCACCCATTTGCCGTCCTTCGTCGACCAGTACTGTAACTGGCGCTCGGGAACGTGCAGCGTCACCGTCTTCGTTTCGCCCGGGGCAATCTGCACGCGATCGAACGCCGCCAGCGCGCGGACAGGGAACTGCACGCCATCGGGAATCTCGCTGGGAGCGCCGATGTATACCTGTGGCACTTCGTCTGAAGCCATCGAACCCGCGTTCTTGATCTGCACCGTCACGTCGAGCCCGTTATCAGCGGTCTTTGCCACCTTCAGGCCCGAGTAGTCAAACGTGGTATAGCTCAGGCCATGGCCGAAGGCAAACAGCGGCTCGATGTTCTCCTTGTCGAACCAGCGGTAGCCAACGTTCACGCCTTCGCTATAGATGGTCTTCTTGTCCGGAGCGTGCTTGCTGCGCTCGGGATGCTTTGGATCCGTTGCCGGATAATCGTCCAGGCTCTTGCCCCAGGTCACCGGCAGCCGTCCGGCAGGACTCGTCTTGCCCAACAAAATGTTAGCCGTCGACCATCCGCCTTCGTCGCCCGGCCACCACATTTCGAGCACGCCTTTCACCTTATCGACCCAAGGCAGCGCGACGGGCTGGCTGGTGTTGAGCACAATGACGGTGTTGGGATTTACGGCGGCGATCTCTTCGATCAGCTTGTCCTGGTCTCCGGGCAGCCCGAACACCGGCTGCAGGCGCGTCCATGCAAACACGACGGCGGTTTTGGCGTTCTTTGCGGCGGCGATGGCTGCGTCGTGATCCGCCTGCCGCTGTTCCGGCGTATACCAGTTCAGGCGCACCTGCACCGGCGCGCTGGAGGTGTCGGACGACGTCTTGATCTCGATGGCATGCGGCCCGGCTTTTATCTGGACCGAGCGCCGAACGTTGTCGAGGCCGTCGGTTGTGGGAACCACGTTGTCCTGGTTGGCCTGCAGAATGTCACCGTGGACGCCGCCCTGGAATGCTCCTGTTGCCGACAGGCGCTTGCCGTCAAGCTTCATCACCGCATTCGTGCCGAGTGCCTGAAGGTAGATCCAGTAATCGCCGTCGTGCGGCACGTTCAGCGTGCCCGTCCACGTCACAGTCGAGTTCGGCGGAAGTGCATTCCCGCCTTTGGTAGTGAAGTTGAGCTGCGCATCGGTCTTTTCTTCGCCGCCGCCCGTGCGCGCCAGACCCGGCTTGCCGTCATGGCTCAGCAGGTTTGCGGGAATCGGCGAGCCCGTCATGTCGTCTGCAACGGCAAACTGAAGGTCGGCGTTACCGGAGATCTTCCGCATAGCCGCGAGCGGGCCCACCTGTCGCCACGGCAGGCCGACTGAGCGCTCGCCGTTGATTCCGATCGCATCCACCTGCCCTGCTGTCGGCCCGATCAACACCACCGATTCCAGTTCGTTCGATTTCAGGGGCAGAATGTTGTTGTCGTTCTTCAGCAGCACCGCCGCATCTTCCCCGGTCTTCTCGATGACTTTGGCGTTGGCCTCGATGGCCTGCTGGGTCACAGCGTGCTTATGCATGCCGTTCATGTATCCGAAGTGCACGATCTCGTAGAGCACGCGGCCCGCGGCACGCGTCACCGCGGCCTCATTCACCGTGCCGTCCTTCAGCGCCTCCGGCATCTTCTTCGGGTCGAGTTTCACGCCCCAGTTGCCGCCATTGAAATCGTTCTTCGGCGTCGGCTCCTCGGGAATGTGTCCGCCAAACATATCCCCGATGTCCCCGATCGCACTCGGCGGCGGAGGCGGCGGCACCGGTTTCGAGTCGAAGAATGACGGAATGTTGAACCCCGCCTTGGGATCCGGCTCGCCCGGCATCTCCATATCCAACCCCGCATTGATAAAGTCCACCGAGTGCACGGCGCCCCAGTCCGACGTCACGAATCCCTTGAAGCCGAGCTCGTCGCGAAGGATTTTGGTCATGGTGGCTTTGTTGCCGCAGGCAAACGTGCCGTTCAGCCGGTTGTACGAACACATGATCGACGAAACGCCCGCCTTGATCGCCGCGTCGAATGGTGCCACGTAGACTTCGTGCAGCGTCTGGTCATCGATAAAGGTGTTCTCGTTATCCGAGTCGTATCCGACAAAATGCTTCACCTGTGCCATGACATGCTGCGACTGGATGCCCTTGATCTCCGCCGCGCCCATCACCCCGCTCAAGTAGGGGTCTTCGCCGAACGTATTGTAGCCACGCCCGAATTCAAGGTCGCGGTCGATATTCACGAACGGCTGAAGCGACACGTCTATGCCCAGCGCCCGGTCCTCGCGGCCGATTACGAGGCCATTGTCCTCGGCATCCTTCACGCTGAAAGTGGCAGCCACGCCCATGGTCGCCGTTTCGCCTGAAGACGGAATTCGCGTCAGTACCCCAGGAGGTCCATCGGCAAAACGCAGGCTGGGAATTCCCAGCCGCGGGATCCCCGTAAGATAGCCCGCCTGGCCCTGGTACACCTTTGGATCTTCATGCGCGCCATGAATCAGCGTCAGCTTCTCCTCGAGCGTCATTTGGCTCAGCAGCTTGTCTACGCGGGCGTCGCCGGTGACCACTGGCGCCGACTGCGCTAGGCTAATGGCGCTTATGCTGAGCAGTGCAGCGGCCAGCCACCCGTGCCTTGCCAGGTTTTTTTTAGATGAGTGCATCTCTTCTCCTTCAGCTTTGAACCACTTTGGGGTGGCGCTGCCGGCAAAACCCCTGAAAAACTTGCGGGCCGCGGCTTACAAAACGGTTGAACGGACATTCCAGAATCGGCAAGCAGTGTAGCCCATGGCACCCCCGGGTGCGAATCGCCTGGCGACGTGTTCCCTGGTGAGTGTGCTCCTTCGAGAAGAAGAACGGTCGTCGCCTCTGGGGTCGCGCTGACACGGGATATTCCCTCCGATATCCCGTGAGTCAGGAATTGGATTCTCCCTAAGACTTCCGGAACCTCCCGCGAGTTACCTGCGTACCGGGAGTTATCACATGGACTTACATGACCCTCTGCTACACTGCTGCAAAGCCTCTTCCCGCCATGTGAAGGCCAGCCGAATCCAGGAGTTCCCATGCCTGTCGTTGAACTCGCCTCTGTTACCAAGGCATATGAAAGCAAGGTGGCGGTCAATAATCTGAGCCTCTCAATCGAATCGGGGCAGATGTTCGGGCTTCTCGGTCCCAACGGCGCCGGAAAGACGAGTTCCATCCGGATGATGATGGGCATCACCGTGCCCGACTCGGGCAAGGTGAGCCTGTTTGGGAAGCCTTTCGATCGCAAGAATCTCGACCGCGTGGGGTATCTGCCCGAGGAACGCGGCCTCTACAAGAAGATGAAGGTGCTCGATCAGCTCGTCTTCTTCGGCGAACTGCACGGGCTCACACCGCAGGAGTCGCGGCGACGCGCAGCCGACTGGGCGAAGCGTATCGAAATTGCCGATTCGCTGGGAAAAAAGACTGAAGAGCTCTCCAAGGGCATGCAGCAGAAGATCCAGTTCATCGCGTCGCTGCTCCACGATCCCGCCCTCATCGTTATGGACGAGCCGTTCTCAGGACTCGATCCCGTGAACGCCACGCTCCTCGAGCGCACCCTGATCGAGCTCAAGGAGCAGGGCAAGGCCATTATCTTCTCCACCCACCGCATGGACCAGGTGGAGAAGCTCTGCGACACCATCTGCCTCATCAACAAAGGCGAGGCGGTGTTGAGCGGCAAGATGCGCGAGATCAAGTCGCGCTATGAGCGCAACCGCGTCATTGTGGAGTTCGAAGGCAACGCGTCGTTCCTTGAAAGCGCCGAGATCGCCGAGGCCAAAAACTTCTCAGGCCACGCCGAAATCCGCCTGCATCCGCATGGCGATGCGCAGAAGCTGCTTCATGAAGCGTCAGCGGTGGCGACCATCTACCGCTTCGAGCTGGTTGAGCCGTCGCTCGAAGAGATATTCATTCAGACGGTGGGAGGCAAGTCCGATGCGTAATCTTATGCTCGTGGCCAGGCGCGAATACGTCGAGGAGTTCGTGGGCGGGCTTTTCGCATTTCCACAATTCTGGTGCCGGTGCTATTCGGAGTGTTTATCGCCGTAGCCTATCTGGCCGGTCGCAGCTCTGGGGGCGGCAAACACATCGTGATTGCAGGCCCGGATGCTGCTCTCGCAAACAACATCGCTTCCGCAATCACAAAGGACAAGGGCTCCAATACCACAGTGGAGGTCAAGGCTCCCGCCACGGCCTCGGATCGCGACTCCCTGGTAGCGCGAGTCCGCGAAAAGCAGGTTGACGGGCTTCTCTGGATCGATACGTCGGGCGCCGATCCGAAGGCTACGTATACCTCCCAGTCCTCTGGCGATATCGTGGTTGCGAGCCGCCTGCAATCGGCGCTCAACCAGGCCATCGTCGCCGAGCGGCTCGCCGCCCGCGGCCTGACCAGGAGCGATGTCGATCGGCTGATGAAAGACGTCAGGTTCGATACGCTTCAGGTCGACAAGGGTGGGAAAGAGGTAAAAAGCAGCGGCATCGGCTCTTACCTGAAGGGCTACATCATGGGCGTGCTTTTGGCCATGACCACCATGATCTACGGCATGAACGTAGCCCGTTCCATCATCCAGGAGAAGACGTCGCGCATCTTTGAGGTCATGCTGGCCACGGCGAAGCCCTCTGACCTGCTCGGCGGAAAGCTGCTCGGGGTGGGAGCAGTTGGCCTCACCCAGCTTGCCATCTGGGTGATCGTGGGTGGGGCACTGGCAGGAAGCGCCCTGGCCGGCCCAGTCATCTCAGGCCAGCTCGCAATCCACTTTTCGGTGAAGGAAGCGATCCTGTTCTCGATCTACTTTGTCCTCGGTTATCTTCTTTATGCCTCGCTATTCGCCGGCCTCGCGGCAAGCTGCGAAACCGAGCAGGAACTCCAGATGTACACTCCTCTTGCCGCAGTGCCCATCTGGCTTAGCTTCTCGCTCATCTGGCTCGTCATCAACAATCCCTCATCCTTCTGGTCCATTGTGGCATCACTCTTCCCCGCCACCGCGCCCATCATCATGATGCTGCGTATGGGGTCGCAAATGCCGCCAGACTGGCAGTTTGCCGCCTCCATCGCCCTCATGATTGCGAGCGTCTGGGCCGTTCTATGGATCTCAGCGCGTCTCTATCGCGTCGGCATTCTCATGTACGGCAAGCGGGCCACGCTTCCCGAACTGGTCCGCTGGCTGCGCTACTCCTGAGCGAAGCGAAGGATCTGCATTTCGGTCCCCTCACGGTGGTGCGCGAACTTATCCTTGTTGACCGGGGCGACCGCCTTCCCAGTGTGCGGCCCCAGTAGAATCAGAGAGTGCCCGAACAGGAGAACCCCGGATTCACGCTGTCGCAGCGCATGGTTCTGGCCATCGTGCCGCGCATCGTTTGGGTGCTGCTCTGGATCGTCGGCTTTACGTGGCGCTATGAGGTGATCGCCGAGGAAGGCGTAACGCCGGTCCGATTCGGCCAGAAAGCCGGGGGCGAGATTTACTGCTTCTGGCACCAATGCGTCCTGCCCTGCACCCTCTATTTCCGCCGAACTCACGCCGTCATCCTCATCAGCCGCAGCTTTGACGGCGAGCTGATCACACGCATCCTGCGCATGTTCGGCTTCGACGCTGCACGCGGATCGAGTTCGCGCGCAGGCCGCGAAGGACTGCTCGGGCTCAAACGCGTAATCGAAAGCAGCCGTCCCGCAATCTTCACCGCCGATGGACCTCGCGGTCCCATCTACCAGACAAAAATGGGGCCCATCAAACTCGCGCAACTCACCGGCGCCCCCGTCGGCGTCTTCCACCTGCAACCCGAGCGCGCTTGGGTCATCAATTCTTGGGACCGCTTCCTGGTTCCCAAGCCGTTTACGCGCATCGTGGTCAGTTGGGCGAAAGGCCTCTCCGTCGCCGGCGACATCTCTGAAAGCGAGCTCGAGCCGAAACGCGCCGAGCTGAACGCAGCCATCGAGCGGGCCCGAACTCGCGCCCTCGAACATCTCTCTGGGAAAAGCGCATGACCGAGGAACTCGATCCCGTTCGCGCCCTTCGCGTCAGCGATTTCGCTTTCAATCTTCCTGAAGAGTTGATCGCGCAGCAGCCACCTCCCGAGCGCGGCGCAAGCCGCATGCTGGTGATGGATCGCGCGACCGGCGTCGTGCGCGATTCCACGTTTATGCAGCTCCCGTCGTTACTGCGGGCAGGCGACCTGCTGGTGCTCAATGACAGCAGAGTGATTCCGGCGCGTCTCTACGCCCGCCGCACGCTGCGCCGTGAGAAAGAAAAGCCCACCGGCCGCATCGAAGTCATGCTGACGGAACCGCCCGGCGAAAATCGCTGGCATGCATTGGTGCGCCCCGGTCGCAAGGTAGCCATCGGCGAAATCCTCGAATTCCCCAACCCAGCCGGAGGAATCGAGCTGAAGGCAGAGGTGCTCGAACGCGGTCAGTTTGGCGACCGCCTGCTCGAGTTCGAGGCTGTCCCTGATTTCTATGCGGCTCTGGAGCGTATCGGCCACATCCCGCTGCCGCCTTACATTCATCGCGATGATTCCGCAGCCGACCGCGAACGCTACCAGACCGTCTACTCACGCGAGCGTGGATCGGTGGCTGCGCCAACCGCCGGTCTGCACTTCACGCCTGCCATGCTCGATACGCTCGCCGCGTGCGGCGTTCAGATCGCCCGCGTCACGTTGCATGTGGGCCTCGGCACGTTTGCGCCCTTGCGCGTCGAACGGGTCGATGAAGTGCAACTGCATCGCGAGCGCTACACGCTCGCCGCGGAAGCCGCCGATGTCATCAATCGCGCGGTGCAAGAGGGCCGGCGCATCGTCGCCGTGGGCACTACCGTGGTGCGAACCCTTGAATCCGCCGCGGCACAAGCTGCCGGCGCACCGCTCGCGCCCCACTCCGGCGAAACTGAGATCTTCATTTCCCCCGGTTTCCACTTTCGGCTCGTATCGGCCCTGCTCACCAACTTCCATTTGCCCCAATCGAGCCTGTTGATGCTGGTCAGCGCCTTTGCCGGACGCGAATCCGTCCTCGCCGCCTATCGACATGCCGTCGAGCAGCGCTACCGGTTCTTCAGCTACGGCGACTGCATGTTCATCGCCTGATACCGTGCGCCCTCACTGTTAGACTCTATCCGTGCCTGACCAAACCAAGCCGCCCGTCTTCCTTCTCGACACCATGTCGTTCATCTTCCGCGCGTACCACGCAATGCAGCGCTCGCGCCCCATGTCCACGCGCTCTGGCCTGCCCACCGCGGCCACGTATGTGTTCGTGAACATGATCCGCAAGCTGCGCCAGGACTTCTCGCCTCACTACTTTGCCGCGGTCTTTGATGTCAGCGGCAAGGTGTTTCGCGACGACCGCGCAAAAGACATTGGCTCGCTCCGCAAGTGGAATTCAAAGACCCAGTGCTTTGAAGAAGTCGGATACGAAGGTTACAAGGCCAAGCGCGAAGCCATGCCTGAAGATCTCGCCCGGCAGATTCCGTACATTCGCCGGTCGCTCGAAGTGTTCCGCATTCCCATCCTTGAGGCCGAAGGCTTCGAGGCCGACGACGTGATCGGAACGCTTTCCTGCCGCGCCTCCGAGCAGGGGCACGATGTCTTTATCGTCTCCGGCGACAAAGACATGATGCAGCTCGTCAACGAGCGCGTGAAGGTCCTCAACCCGCAGAAGGACAACCTCATTCTCGATGCGGCCAAGGTGGAAGAGGTGCTCGGCGTTCCGCCCGCAAAGGTCATCGACGTCATGGCCCTCCGCGGCGACACCATCGATAACATTCCCGGCGCTCCCGGCATTGGCGACAAAGGCAGCGTCGAACTCATTAAGGAATTCGGCACCGTGGAAGCTGTACTCGACCGCGCCGAAGAGGTGAAGCGAAAGACCTATCGCGAGTCGCTGCAGCAGAACCGCGACGCCGTGTTGCTCTCGAAGGAACTGGTCACGATCGATTGCAACGTCCCGCTCGCACTCGACCTCGCGGCCATGCTGACGCAGGCGCCCGACCTGGAAGGATGCCGCGAGCTGTTTACCGAGCTCGAATTCACGTCGATGCTGAAAGAGCTTGCGCCGGCGGATAGCGCGGTCAAATTCGAGCTGATCGAAAACCCGACGGCGGCCCAGCGCTCCGCGTTCCTCGCGGCCGCGCACCGAAGCGGATTCGCTTTCGCGCTCGACGCTGCTCCGCCCGCGCCGGTCGAAGAAGACGAAGA
>Ga0134126_10008861_pt1 | contig 12670 bp, 7 predicted proteins | sample KB31752_FD_96881 | JGI IMG/M metagenome (GOLD analysis project Ga0134126, IMG submission 96881) | Terrestrial soil microbial communities with excess Nitrogen fertilizer from Kellogg Biological Station, Michigan, USA - KB3-175-2 | ecosystem: Environmental > Terrestrial > Soil > Unclassified ...
AGTCTCCATAGAGGCGATGGCCGATCTCGATGTCTTGGGTATCGCCGTCGATGAGCCAGGCCCGGATCGCGCTGCCATGGCACGACAGGATCTGCACCGTTTGCAAACAGCGCTCGGCCAACTACCGGAAGATTGGCGCGCCGCAGTTCTGATGCGCAAGATCGATGGCCTTTCGCCACGTGAGATCGCGGTGCGCATGGGCGTGGGCGAACGCACGGCCTTCCGTTACCTCTCGTCCGGCCTAGCGATGCTCGCCGACCTTTTCCACGACGACAATGTTGGAAAAGCGCCATGAGCCGGCACGCACATTCCCTTTCTACCACCGCCAGCGATTGGGTCATCCGGAAGGAGTTGCCGGATTGGACGGCCGCCGACCAGGCAGATCTCGACAGTTGGTTGGCGGAATCGGTGCATCATCGGGTGGCCTTTCTTCGCGCAGCCGATGTCTGGGACCGCGCGAACCGTATGCGTGCGCTCAACAGGCTGACCTATCGCCGCTTCTCTTTCCTGCGCGACCGCAAGGCATTTCCGATATTGCTGCGTTCCGCTGCGGTCGTGTGTCTGGCGATCGTCGTGGGAATAGGCGCATTGAATTGGCTCGGCCAGCCACAGGAAGCGGTTTATACAACGGCCGTTGGCGGCCACGAAACCGTGCCGCTTGCCGATGGTTCGCAAGTCGAGCTCAACACCAACACCGTGTTGCGCGTCAGTGAATCCACTTCGCAGCGGGTGGCAAAGCTTGAACGTGGCGAGGCCTATTTCAATATTCGACACGATGCGAAGCGTCCTTTCTTCGTCTATGCCGCCGGGCATCGCATCGTCGATCTCGGAACCAAATTCGAAGTCCGCGACGAAGACGGCACGCTCAAAGTCACGCTGCTCGAAGGAAGTGCGCGGCTGGAATCAAGCCAGGCCTGGGCGCCGGCGCACAGTGTTGTGCTGAAGCCGGGAGACGTCGCATTTGCCTCGGTTCAATCATTGCGTGTTGTTCGTGAACACGAGAAAGCGCTGACCAACGCTTTGGGTTGGCGGCGCGGTGTCATCGTTTTCGAACATACCACGCTGCAAGACGCCATCGCCGAACTCAATCGCTACAACCACAGACAGATCGTCATTTCCGACGCCGGTGTGGGCCGCATGAAGATCGATGCCACGCTGCCGATCAACGGCGTCGATGCCATCGTCCGTGTCGCCGAAGATGTGTTCGGCGTGCGCGCATCAAGCCGGCCGGACGGAACAATCGTGATTTCGCGTTAAGCGACCAAGGGGGGAAGATGAAAAGATCTGCTTATCTCAATTCGGCTGCCGCAAGCGTTTTGCTCGGTCTCATGGCATCGGCCGCCTCAGCAGCCCAATTCGATATCCCTGCAGGCACGCTTGAGGGCGCGCTGACCGTCTATATGCGCCAGACCGGCGTGCAGCTTCTTGTCTCTGGGGACGCCGTTAAAGGCGCACATACCGGTGGGGTGAAAGGCGATCTCACCAGCGAGCAAGCACTGGATCGCATCCTCAGCGGATCTGGGTTCTCCGCCCGCCGCGACGCGTCCGGAATCACCGGAATCGTGCGCGACCGTTCCTCCGCAAACGATATTGTCATCCCGAGTTTTCAACTGGCGCAGGCGACCCCGTCTCCTCGCGCTTCGGTTGAGACCGTAACAGTCACATCTTCAAAGCTTGGCGGCGCAGATGTGCAAAGCATCCCCATCGCCATCACGGCCCTTTCGCAGGAGCAGCTAACCGCCACACAAACCGCCGGCGGGCCTGATCTCGTGAAGCAGGTGCCGAATCTCACGTTCACAAAAACCAACTTCAGCGGCTACAGCATTCAAATTCGGGGCATCGGCACACAGGCGATCTCGGTAACGACCGATCCTGCCGTCGCTGTCGCGTTGAACGACGTACCGTTCATCCGCAATCATTTCTTCGAGCAGGAATTCTTCGATCTCAGCCAGGCAGAAGTGCTGCGTGGCCCGCAGGGCACGCTCTATGGACGCAATGCAACAGCAGGCGTCGTGAATCTCATTACTGCCAAACCGACCGACCAGTTCGAAGCGATGGCGAGTGGAGATATCGGCAACTACAAGAACCGCCGCTTCGAGGGCATGATCAATCTGCCGCTGGTGGATGATCGTCTAGACGTGCGCCTCGCCGGCGAATGGACCAAGCGCAACGGCTACTCGATTAACGGAATCACTGGCAATCCCATCGATGGTCGCGACCTCTGGTCTGGCCGCGTCTCGATGTCGTGGAAGCCGCTGGAAAATCTCAAAAGCACAATTGTCTGGGAACACTTCTCCGAAAACGACGACCGGATGCGCACTGCAAAACAGCTTTGCAAGACCGATCCGACCAAAACCGAGGTTGCCGGTGTACCAGTGCCCGACAACGATACGTTGGCCTATGGTGGCCAACCCTATTTAAGCCAGGGCTGCATCCCAACATCGCTTTATTCGCCAGATGCGTTCGAGGTGCCCAATGGGTTAACGCTGGCTTATTACGAACCACTCGGACAATTAGGTGTGCCGGTAATGGCCGCTCACTTTCCGTTCAATCCGTACGCCAACACCAGCCAATCCACAGATCTGCGTGTCATCGAGTCGACAATTGATCCACAATACAAAGCCAAAAACGACACTGTAGAAGTGAATGTCGACTACAACATCACGTCCTCGCTCTCGTTCACCTCCCAGACTGGATACAATCGCGACTTTCTCTGGTCTACAGAAGACTACAATCGATTTAACACGAGAGTTGGGGCTTTCATCGCCGATGGGCCCGGCGGCGCAACATCCCCCACCGATCCCAACAACGGCATCTGCACCAAAGAGCTCGGAAGTTGTATGGCGGTTTATCAGCCTTGCACCGGCGCCACTTCGAGCTTCAATGACATCAACAACAACCTCACGGCCTGCGCCGCGGTTGGTACGTTTTGCGATCCGCAGCTCGGTTGCAGCGACAGGCTTGTGGCACAAGATCTGAATGACGAGCACTCCTGGCAATTGAGCCAAGAATTTCGTCTAGCGTCGAATTTTTCGGGACCGCTGAACTTCAGTATCGGCGGGAACTATCTCCATTACGAAACCGAAGAGAATTATTACGTATTCATCAACTCGCTCACTGCAGCCGCGTATTCTGCCGCCCACAGCGACGGGGTAACCGGATTTGGTCCGCCATGGGTTCCGGGTGTGTCGAGCAATTCGGATTGTGTACTTGGGGGTCTCCACGTCCGCGATCCAAATCTGCCCAATCCTTTGTCCAGCATCGAAGGAGCGGGTCAGGGGTGCGCCTATATCGATCCCAATCCTATCACCGATTTGGACAATGCAGGCCACAACTACTTTTTGAGCCAGAACCCTTATGTTCTGAACTCTTATGCGGGATTTGGCGAAGTCTATTACAACGTCGCGCCCGACCTGAAGTTGACGGGTGGCTTACGTTGGACCGACGATCAAAAACACTTCGTGGATATCCCCAGCGAACTCTTGGTCACGGGTTATGGTTACGGCATCACGGGCACCGTCGACCAAACGTGGAAAGAATTTACCGGCCGTTTTGCCGCCAACTGGTCGCCGAAGCTCGATTTCACCGAGCAGACACTGGTTTATGCGTCGTTTGCACATGGTTACAAGGCCGGCGGGGCAAACCCGCCAGGCGCGCGACTTTTGACCTTTGGCGGTGCCTTGGGCACGGCGGGCATCTCAGATCCCATTCATCCGCTGACGTTTAAGCCGGAATTCATCAACGCCTATGAAGTGGGTACTAAGAACACCTTGTTGGACGGTGCGCTGACATTCAACGGCAGCGCTTTCTTCTATGACTACAAGGGTTATCAGATATCGCGCATCGTCGACCGTACGGCAATCAACGACAATTTCGATGCAACAGTGAAAGGCGCAGAAATTGAAGCGACCTATGAACCAACACCGGGATTGAGGTTCAAATTCGCCGGTGGCTACGAAAACACCCGGATAAAAAACGGGCAAAGTTCAATCGATTTGATGGATCGTGCCGATGTGGCCAATCATCCCGATTGGATGGTGGTGAAGCCGTTCGTAACGCAAGCGTCAAATTGCATCCTGCCGGTCGAGGTTGTTGCCGCACTTTTGATTGTCCGGCCGCCGGTTAACCAAGGACAGGGCACTGCGAGCATACCAGGGGTGTGCGACAACGCTTATGGGAAGAATTTAGACCCGGTTACATTGTATCCCTATAAGCCCAATCCTGTTTTTCCGTCAGACTACAATGCCGGTCCCTCCGCGGCCAACTTGATTGATCCCGGATACCAATATCCCGGGTTCGATCCAAATCAGCCGGGTATCAATCATGGAGAAGGCTGGGCCAAGAATTTGGGCGGCAACGAGTTGCCGAACGCTCCGCCGTTCACGATCTCGATGTCAGGCGATTACACAATCCCACTTACTTCTGATTGGGCCGGAACATTCCACGTCGACTATTACTGGCAGGATTATTCCTGGGCGCGCGTTTTCAACGACAATCCATATGACCGCCTACGCGGCTATACCAACGTCAATCTTGCGCTGATCCTGACAAGCCAGGGCGGTTGGCAAGTGATGGGGTACCTCAAGAACGTCTTCAATGTCACCGATATAACCGGAACGTTTCTCAATTCGGACGACAGCGGTCTCACAACAAACGTGTTCTTGACCGATCCGCGCCTGTTTGGCGTACGTGTCACGAAAAACTGGTGAGGGGGAAACAATGAGCGAACTGATTCAGAAAAACGAGAATCGTGATTTCCGGTGGAAGCTTTTGACGCAAGCCTCGGCTACCGTGCTTATGAGCTACATATCGGTAATCCCAGCAGCAAAAGCGCAAGACGACGATAAGCCAACGGTCTGGATTGAACTCGGTGGCCAACTCAGCCGATGGGAAAATAGTCAGGAGCCGTATGCCCCACCGTTTGCCGCTCTGACGCCTTCGAATCTTTCACCCCCGCAGGTGTCCGAAAAGCCTCCGCGGTATGGCGTGGATGAGAGCACGTCGCTGATATTTCAGCCGAAAGATTCGGATTGGACGCTTTCCGCATCCATTCGTTATGGGCGATCAGGAAACTCAAAGAAAGTTCACCAGCAAAGCAATCCTGACAACTACACGGCGTACGTCAAAATCCATCGCAGCAGGAACGGCAGAGTTCGTGATTTCAAGAATTACTATACGAAATACCCTCTTTCTCCGCGTTTTGTCGATGTTGCTGCGAAACAAAGCGAAAGCCACACACTTCTCGATTTCCAGGCTGGGAAGGATTTGGGAATAGGTCTGTTTGGGCGCAATGCATCATCGACTCTGGACGTCGGTGTACGCTTTGCGCAGTTTACTTCGAAATCCCGAATCAAGCTTAGGGAAAATCCCGATTGGCAGTTCAAGACGCATATCACGACGTTTCATACATCTTGGACCTACACCAGCAGCCATTATAGTCTTCAAAGAACGATCAAGAATGTGTACCAACCATTTCACAGCTTTGCCGGCTCATTCTTGGCGAGCCGCAGTTTCAATGGATTGGGGCCCTCTATTTCCTGGAATTCGTCAGAGCCTGTTAGTGGGAGCTCTGGAGGAGGTTCATTGACAGTCGACTGGGGGCTAAATGCGTCACTTTTGTTCGGCCGCCAGAAAGCAAATGTACAACATCAAACGACGGGCCGATTCCATTCCACTTATGCGGCGGGCACGAGTCTGCCTATTACCTATCAACGTCCCGCAACTCTCGATCGCGTCCGTTCCCATAGTGTCGTCGTTCCCAATATTGGTGGCTTTGCCGGCTTTTCCGTGAAATATCCCAACGCCAAGGTCAGCTTCGGCTACAAAGCCGACTTCTTCTTCGGCGCGATGGATGGCGGCATCGATGTTCGTCGAACGGAAGACATCGGCTTCCATGGTCCCTATGCATCCGTGAGTATCGGGCTGGGCGGGTAAGCGGCCGACACTTTTCGGGGTCCAATTGCAAAAGGCGGCGGAGCAATTCGCCGCCTTTTTGCGTTTGGCGTGGCCGCCCACCCCGCAATTTTATTGCCACGCTACACGCAAAAATTTTTGCGCTGCCACCCTCAGCTTTTCACGCGAAGTTTGTCTCATCGAGGTGAGGTAACCCTGAACCCTCGAACGGTGGGGCCTGCGGGGGATGATCGAGACACCTGATTTCAGTCGTGAGGAAGCCGTGCCGCATCGCTCAGGTGAAGGCCCGAGCGCGTCTGAGGTCATGGCCTGGTTCGCGCGCGAAGTTCTGCCTTTGGAGCCGCTTTTGATGCATTTCCTGCGAACCAACTGGCGCAATAGCGGAGACATCGAAGATCTCCGGCAGGATGTTTACCTGCGGGTTTGCGAAGCAGCGCAGGAAGAATACCCCGCGCAGGTCAAGCCGTTCGTGCTGGCCACGGCGCGGAATCTGCTTATCAACCGTGCGCGTCGCGAACGCGTGGTGCCCATCGAGGCCATCGCCGATCCCGAAACCCTCAACCTTCCGGCGGATGTCCCCGGACCTGATCGCACAGTCGTCGCGCGTGACGAGTTGCGCCGTTTGCAAGCTGCCATAGACCATCTGCCGCCACGCTGCCGCGAAGCCATCGTGCTCGGCCGCATCGAAGGCTTGAACGGCCGGGAAATCGCCGAACGCATGGGCATTGCCGAACGCACGGTTTCCGAACACCTGGCCAAGGGAATTGCCGCTCTCGCTGAAATATTGCACGGGCAAAATTCTCTCACGGAGGGCAAGCCGTGAGCGAGCATTTCTCCGACGACGCGAGCGATATCACCGCGCAGGCCGCAGACTGGTTGCAACGCCGTGAATTTTGGAATTGGAACGAAGCGGATCAGGCCGCTTTGAATTCGTGGCTGGATCAATCCCTCTCTCATCGCATCGCCTATACAAGGCTTGGGGCTGCGTGGACCCGCACCGCGCGTGTCGCTGCCCTGAAAACCCATGGCCCGAGAAGCAATGTCGCCGAATCGCTTTCGCGCTCGAAGACCTTCTTTCGCCTGGCGGCAGCTTTCGCTTTGGTGGCCGCTGTGGGTGTCGGGGTTGCGAGCTATTTCCAAGCTCCGGCCGAAAAGACATTTGCGACCGCACTCGGCGAACGCAAAATCATCACTCTGGCTGATGGTTCGCGCATCGAACTGAACACCAACACCGTACTGCGCGCCCAACTGGGCGACGGACACCGGCACGTAACGCTGGTGCATGGCGAGGCCTTCTTCGACATCCGGCATGACGCCATCCACCCATTCTCTGTCGTTGCGGATGGTCACCGGATCACCGATCTGGGAACGAAGTTTCTCGTGCGCGCACAGTCGAACCGGCTGGAAGTTGCATTGATGGAAGGCAAGGCCGCCTTCGATGCCGCCGATGGACGCATGAAATCTCCCATCGTGCTGGTGCCCGGCGACGCGTTGGTGGTTTCCGACAATCAAATTCATACGATGCAGCGCACAGCGAAGGGCCTTGCCAACGAACTGGGCTGGCGGCGCGGCATGCTGATCTTTGACAACGCCACGTTGGGCGAGGTTGCGGCGGAGCTGAATCGTTACAACAGCCACAAACTCGTGCTCGCCGATCCGCGTACCGCAGCAATTCGTATCAGCGCATCCTTCCGCACCGGCGGTACGGAAGATTTCTCGCAACTGGCTCACGTGCTTCTGGGACTGAAAGTGGAAGAACGCAACGACGAAACCGTGATCTCGCGCTGAAGCGGGGCCGCGCTATCGCCGTCATATCGAAAAGGGGGGATTTGATGATCAAAAGATTGAAATCGGCACTGATGATGGGGACATTCGCCGCATTGGCCGCAACCTGTGCCAATGCGCAGGATTTCAACATTCCACATGGCGACCTCGGCACGGCACTTGATGCCTATATGCGCCAGGCCGGTGTGACGGTGATGTATGTTCCTTCCGCAGTGAAAGGCATCCAGTCGAAAGGAGCTGAAGGCAATCTCAGCGCGGAAAGCGCGTTGACGCGGCTGCTGCAGGGCACGGGGTTCAAGCCTCACCACACGGCTTCGGGTGCCATCGGCATTCTGAAGGAAAGCGAAAGCCAGGTGATCGTCGTCCCTTCCATCGAACTCGCGCAGGCGACGCCGGCGCCTAGAGCCTCGGTTGAAACGGTAACCGTCACATCCTCGAAATTGGGTGGGGCAGACGTGCAAAGCATCCCCATCGCCATCACCGCGCTTTCGCAGGAACAGCTGACTGCAACCCAAACGGCGGGCGGGCCGGACCTCGTGAAACAGGTGCCTAACCTGACCTTCACCAAGACGAATTTCAGCGGTTATAGCATTCAAATCCGCGGCATCGGCACGCAAGCCATTTCGGTGACAACCGATCCGGCCGTCGCCGTCGCGCTGAACGACATTCCCTTCATCAGAAATCATTTCTTCGAACAGGAGTTCTTCGATCTCAGCCAGGCCGAAGTCCTGCGCGGCCCGCAGGGTACGCTTTATGGGCGCAATGCGACCGCCGGCGTTGTGAATCTCGTTACAGCCAAGCCCACCGATCAATTCGAAGCGATGGCAAGCGGAGACATCGGTAATTATAAAAACCGCCGTTTTGAAGGTATGATAAATTTACCGTTGGTCGATGACCGCCTCGATCTTCGCATTGCAGGTGAGTGGACCAAACGTAATGGCTATTCGACCAACGAGATCACAGGCGATCCGATCGACGGGCGGGACTTGTGGTCAAGTCGTGTTTCGCTCGCGTGGAAACCGCTGGAAAGTGTCAAGACCACGTTGGTCTGGGAACACTTCTCCGAAAAAGACGATCGTATGCGAACAGCGAAGCAGCTTTGCAAGACAGATCCAACGCCGACTGAAGTTGGTGGCGTGCCGATAGACTTTGGAGGCAGTTCTAACAGCGTTCAAGCCTATGCCGCTGAACCATATTTGAGTCAGGGATGTAGCCCTACGTCTCTGTATTCTCCTGATGCGTTCCAGGTACCGAACGGCTTGACGCTGGCCTATTACGAACCGTTGGGTACCGTCGGGGTTCCCGTAATGTCGACCAACATTGCGTTCAATCCATATGCCAATACCGCGCAATCGACCAATCTGAGAGTGATCGAATCGACCATTAATCCGCAATACGAGGCTAAGAACGACACACTCGAACTGAGCGCCGACTACGCAATTACGCCTACGCTGATCTTCACATCGCAAACCGGATACAATCGGGATTTTCTTTGGTCCACGGAAGACTACAATCGGTTCAATACGAGGCCGGGAGCATTTCTCGCCGACGGCCCACTCAATTCGACTTCGCAAACCGATCCGAGCAATGGTATCTGTATCTACGCCACCGGTAGCTGTTCGGAAATTTATCAACCCTGCACATCGGCCACATCAAGCCAAGGTCAATTGGTTAACGGGTATAATTGTGCGGCAGTCGGAACGTTTTGCGACCCGCAGCTCGGCTGCAGCGACCGTCTGGTGGCTCAGGATCTGAACGATGAACACGCTTGGCAAGCCAGCCAGGAGTTCAGGTTGGCGTCAAGTTTGGGTGGACCGTTTAACTTCAGCGTCGGCGGCAACTATCTGCACTACGAAACCGAAGAAAACTACTACGTATTCATCAACTCGCTGACACTGGCATCGTACACCTGGTCGAGACAGGGTCTTTCCCCAGACCAAACACTTCCCTGGGTGCCCGGTGTTTCCGACAATTCCAACTGCATAGTCGGCGGTCTGACGGTCATGAACCCGAACTTTCCGTCAAACTTCCAGACGGCTACTGAAGGTGGACTCGGCTGCCAATATATAGACCCAAATCCGATCACCAGCCTGGACAATCAGGGACACAACTACTTCCTCAGTCAGAATCCTTATACCCTCAATTCCTACGCGGGCTTCGGCGAAGCATATTACAACGTGCTGTCGGATTTGAAGTTGACAGGCGGATTGCGCTGGACTGACGATCAAAAGCATTTCGTGGACATCCCAAGTGAATTGCTTGTTGCCGGTTATGGCTATCCCATTACGAGGATTGTCAACCAGCAATGGAAAGAGCTGACTGGGCGGTTCAATGCGAACTGGACCCCAAAGCTCGAATTCACGGACCAAACATCGATTTATGCCTCCTACGCACACGGCTACAAGGCTGGAGGCGCCAATCCTCCCGGTGCCCAACTCATAACGTTTGGGGCAACTGGGGTCGCCAGCCCCATTCATCCGCTCACCTTCGCACCTGAGTTCGTGAACGCTTACGAACTCGGCACCAAGAATACACTTTTGGATGGCGCGCTGACCTTCGATGGAAATTTCTTCTTCTATGACTACCAGGGATACCAAATCTCTCGCATCGTGGATCGCACAGCGATCAACGACAATTTCGATGCAACGGTCAAAGACGCTGAAATCGAAGCAACTTACGAGCCGACTCCCGGGCTTAAGTTCAGATTCGCTGGGGGTTACGAACACACACGGATCGACAGCGGTCAAAGCTCTATCGATTTGATGGATCGCGCGGATGTGGCCGAGCACCCGGACTGGATGGTCGTGAAGCCCTTTGTGACCCAGGCATCGAACTGCATCCTTCCGGTCTACGTTGTAGCTGCCATCCTTAAGACCTATCCGCCGGTAGGGCAGGCAAATGGTACCGCAAGTGTACCAGGCGCATGCTCAAACGCCTATCAATACGGCGTAGATCCCGTCACTGACCTTCCTTACAAAGCCAATCCTGTCTTTCCGACAGACTACCATCAAAATGGACTCGATTTTAACGATCCGGGGCCGTATCCTGGCTTCGATCCGCATCAACCGGAAATTAACAACGGTGAGGGTTTTGCCAAGAATCTAGGTGGCAATGAATTACCCAATGCGCCTCCGTTCACTGTGTCAATTTCTGGTGACTACACGATCCCGCTGACATCGGATTGGGCTGGGACGTTCCACGTTGACTATTACTGGCAGGATTACTCCTGGGCGCGAGTTTTCAACGACAATCCATATGATCGCCTGCGTGGCTACACGAACGTCAATCTCGCGTTGATCCTTACCAGTCAAGCCGGTTGGCAAGTGATGGGTTACGTCAAGAACGTGTTCGACGTGACTGACATCACTGGCACGTTCCTCAACAGCGATGATAGCGGTTTAACGACAAACGTGTTCCTGACCGATCCGCGCCTTTTCGGCGTGCGTGTCACGAAAAACTGGTGAGGGGGAAACACCAATGAGCGAACTGATTCAAAAAGATGAAGACAGCAGTTTCCGGTGGAGGCTTCTAACGGAAGCTTCGGTACTGGCGCTGATTGGCTATGTCAGTGCCGCGCCCCTTGCCAATGCCGAAGAAAGCGACAGGCCGACGGTCTGGATCGAACTTGGCGGCCAACTCAGCCGGTGGGAGAATAGTCAGGAAGCATACGCTCCGCCCTTCGTGACATTGACACCATCGGGATTTACTTCGCCGCTAAAGGCTGAAAAACCTCCGCGGTACGGCTGGGATGAAACCGCCGCTCTGCTATTTCAGCCGAAAGGTTCAGATTGGACTTTCTCCGCGTCGCTTCGCTACGGGCGATCAAGCAATTCCAAGCACGTTCGTCAGCAAAGCAGCCCCGCCTACTACACAGTATATTCCAAGTTTCACCGCAGCAGCTACGGCGTCTATCGCCATCATACAAACCATCAGCAAGTTAAGCCGGCCGCTGCGCGATTTGTGGACGTGACAGCACAGCAAAGTGAGAGCCACACGATTCTGGACTTCCAAGCAGGAAAGGATCTGGGGATCGGATTGTTCGGGCGTAGTGCGTCATCAATTCTGGATGTTGGTGTGCGCTTTGCGCAGTTTACTGCCAGATCCGTGATCAAGCTCAAAGAAAATCCAGATTGGAAATTCAAGACTTTCTTTACAGGGTTCGCCACCGCGTACGACAGGTACGGTTATTTCTATAGCGTCTCCAGAAAGGCTCAGCGCGCGGGGCAACCATATCACAGCTTTGCCGGAACATTTCTGGCAAATCGAAGCTTTAACGGGTTGGGCCCTTCGATTTCGTGGAATTCGTCGGAGCCGCTTGTGGGCAATTCGGAGCGTGGTGCCTTGACATTCGATTGGGGCGTGGATGCAGCTTTATTGTTTGGCCGCCAGAAGGCGAAGATTCGCCACCAAACCACAGCGCTATTTCATTCGACCTATGCGGGTCTGGGAGACAAAATGACGGCCTATCGACACCCGGCAACGCCCGATCATATCCGCTCCCGTGGCGTCGTCGTACCCAACCTCGGCGCCTTCGCCGGCTTCTCGGTCAAATACCCCAACGCCAAAATCAGCTTCGGTTACAAGGCCGACTTCTTTTTCGGTGGCATGGACGGCGGCATCGATGTTCGCCGCACCGAAGATGTCGGCTTCCATGGTCCTTATGCGTCCGTGAACGTCGGATTGGGCGGATAAGCAGCGCCCGTTCTGTTCGTTCGACGAAAGCGGCGGAGAAATCCGCCGCTTTTTTGTTTTTTTAAGCTCGATGGTCAGGGCCTTGGCCGGCAATCGCCCCGCAATTTTCTTTCCCGGAAAAAGACCCGGCCGATTTGCCCTGCCACTTGTCTATCCCGATGTAGCGACTTGAATCGTCCCGTCGAAAGGCAGGCCGGGATGACCGATAGCACCGACACCGGGCGCGATGGCACCGAGCAAAGACTTCTAGGCATGGCACCCGCCACCCCGGAGGTTGATG
>Ga0134126_10008862_pt1 | contig 12669 bp, 11 predicted proteins | sample KB31752_FD_96881 | JGI IMG/M metagenome (GOLD analysis project Ga0134126, IMG submission 96881) | Terrestrial soil microbial communities with excess Nitrogen fertilizer from Kellogg Biological Station, Michigan, USA - KB3-175-2 | ecosystem: Environmental > Terrestrial > Soil > Unclassified ...
CGAATAACCCGGGGATGGTCATGATGGCTACTACGATAAGCCCAAGGCCTATCATTTTACCCCCAAATACGGTGGCGCCGAGCGCCCATTTCTCACGCGTCAGTTGCCGGATCGAACTGAGCAATTTTAGCTTTGTAGAATTTACTTTCATCATTTGTTTGTTTAGTTAAGTTAGTTTGATGTTTAGTTAAGTTAATTTGATTAAATATGGTCGATTTTAGCCTTAAAAATAACGTCTAACGAAAACACATGATTAAATATTAATATTTTGAGTTGTTTTTTACAAAAAATCTAATAATTCCAAGTGTTTTATAAAATTTTGCATGAAAATATCGATGTTTTTTATAAAAAACAAATTTTTGAACAATAATTTAACATTGAAAAGGACATTTTTATGAAAATTGTAAATTATCTGATAAAAAATCATAGTTTTTTAAAATTTTTACAACGAAAAATCTAACGTATCTATTTATTAGTACTAATTATTAGAAATAATTGATCGTTTTATAAAAAGACTCCCCATTTTGTTAATATTCTGATAAAACAGATAAAAATTCCATTAAAAAAACCATCTTTATGAGCACAAACAGTAAAAAAACAAGGGATTGTTAAAAATTCTGCAAAATTTTCCAAAAACCAGGATGATTTATTTTATATTAATTAAAAATATGCTCATTATTAAAGGATAGTTCTTATTTTGGTCTCCAATGTTTATTTAAAATTCCATTATGGCGAATATTCGATTCCAGGCACTACAAGCGGTATTGACCAGGACAATCCCTGAGGTTAAAACACCAGCTCAAAAAATTTCAGATTTCTTTGCTGCAAATGTGTTCGACAAAATGAAGATGAAGGAGTATCTTTCAACGGAAGCTTACGCCGGCATTGTAAATTCTATCGATAAAGGCGAGCCTATTCCACGGGAGCTGGCAGAGCAGATTGCTTCGGCGATGAAGTCATGGGCAATTAGCAAAGGCGCCACGCATTATACACACTGGTTTCAACCGCTAACGGGATCGACAGCTGAAAAACATGACGCCTTTTTTGAGCCAGGCGCTGAAGGAGGCGCACTTGAACGTTTTTCAGGCGATGCGCTGGCCCAGCAGGAGCCTGATGCCTCCAGCTTTCCAAGCGGGGGTATCCGCAATACCTTTGAAGCGCGGGGCTATACGGCATGGGACCCCTCCTCCCCGGCTTTTATTATGGCGCGCACGCTTTGTATCCCTACAGTTTTTGTTTCGTACACCGGCGAGGCCCTTGATTATAAGGTCCCATTATTAAAGGCATTAAGCGCCTTAGATAAGGCTGCGGTTGATGTTTGCCATTACTTTGATAAAAGCATCGAAAAAGTTAACGCCTCATTAGGCATTGAGCAGGAATATTTCCTGGTCGATATTGCCTTATTTAACGCGCGTCCCGATCTTTATTTAACCGGCCGCACGCTGTTTGGCCATATGTCGGCAAAAAACCAGCAGCTTGAAGACCATTATTTTGGCTCAATACCCGAGCGGGTATACGCATTTATGCAGGATATGGAGACCGAGGCCTTATTATTAGGCATACCCCTAAAGACCCGGCATAACGAGGTCGCCCCCTCGCAATTTGAATGCGCCCCTATCTACGAGGAAATTAACCTGGCAATTGACCATAACCAGCTATTGATGGACCTGATGGACAGGGTAGCTAAAAGGCACAATTTTAAGGTGCTGCTGCACGAAAAACCTTATGCCGGGATAAACGGATCAGGCAAGCACAACAACTGGTCTATGATTACCAACACGGGCAAAAACCTGCTATCGCCTGGTAAAACGCCCAAAAACAACCTGATGTTCCTGGCTTTTTTCGTAAACACCATTAAGGCTGTTTATGAACATGCCGATCTGCTGCGGGCTTCCATTGCATCGGTTAATAATGACCATCGTTTGGGCGCCAACGAAGCGCCGCCGGCCATTATATCCATATTCCTCGGCAGCCAGCTAAGCGATGTACTGGATGAGATCGAGACGTCGAGGATCAGCAAAAAAATAAAGGACGACGCCTCCTTATGGCAGGGCATACCAAAAATACCGTTAATATTGAAAGACAATACCGATCGTAACCGCACCTCTCCCTTTGCCTTTACCGGGAATAAATTTGAGCTGCGGGCGGTGGGCTCGTCGCAAAACTCAGCCAGCCCGATGACAATTTTAAACCTGATTGTCGCCGATCAGCTTAAAAAATTCAAATATGATGTAGATAAGCTGATGAAAAAGGGCGAGAAGAAAGACGTAGCCCTGTTGATGGTGATCAAAAAGTATATTAAAGAATCGAAAAACATACGGTTTGAAGGCAACGGCTATAGCACGGAATGGGAAAAGGAAGCGGCTGACCGCGGCTTGCCCAATATAAAAACCACGCCAAGGGCGCTGGACGCACTGTTATCTGACAAATCGGACCTGCTTTTTGCAGAAACCGGCGTATTTACCAAACGCGAAATACATGCCCGCCACGAAATATTACTGGAAAGTTTTTATAAAAAGCTCCAGATAGAAGCCCGGGTGATCGGCGAACTCGGTATTAATATTATTCTGCCTTCGGCCCTCGCCTATCAAAGCAAGCTGGTTGAAAACGTGAGGGGATTAAAAGACCTCGGTTTGGGCGAGGCAGCTTATTCGGCCCAGTTGGACATTATTAATAAAATAGCCGAGCATGTAAATTTTATAAAGTCGGATATTGACAAAATGATTGGCGAGCGCAAGAGAGCCAATGTAATTGATGATCTGCGGGAAAAGGCAATCGATTATGACGAAAAGGTAAAGCCCTTTTTCCAGGCCATCCGCTATCACGTTGATAAACTTGAACAACTGGTTGACGACTCGTTATGGCCGCTGCCAAAATTCAGGGAGCTGCTTTTTATCAAGTGACACGAATTAAATAAGACACGAATTTTAACGAATAAAAACGAATTAACACAAATTCGGTAATGATGACAAAAATAGTTGGTGGAAATGATTGAGAAATTCACTAATTAGCCGATGCAGATATAAGAGGAAACAAGCTCTCCAGGAGTGCAACTTGTCAGCAATATGATCTGTAAACGATAACCGTAGCTGGGCGAAAGTCCAGCTTTTTTTACATGGTTAGAGTTAACGACTACTGTCAGTATTAAAGCTTTTTTCATTAATAAAGTCCTGATGTTGATTATACCACTTCACAAGGCCAACTACCCAATAGTCCCGATCTGTACAAACTCTTTGCAATTTAAGGCAATATGGTATAAATGGCTGTTGTTTTACCGGCGCCGTTGCATCCCGCTATGATGTACAAGTTAGGCATTAACTATTTGCTTTAGCCATTACTTTTCCACCGAAAACTTATAAATAGTTACCGTTTTATAAGTTTGGCCGGGCTTAAGTACCGTTGATGGAAATTGGGGCTGGTTTGGCGAATCAGGATAGTGCTGGGTTTCCATGGCAAAGCCGGTGCGGTAGTCGTCGGTTTTACCGCCGAGCATGGTATTGCCGCCATTCATAAAGTTGCCGCTGTAAAACTGCAGACCTGGCTCATCGGTAAATATTTGCAGTTTAATGCCGCTTTTATCGCCTGTTACTGTTGCAACCGGGGTGGTAATATCGTGTTTATCGAGCACAAAATTATGGTCGTAGCCTTTGCCGTTCTTTAACTGTTCGTCTTTTTCATTTATCCTGCTGCCTATCGTGGCAGGTTTTGTAAAATCAAAAGGGGTACCTGCCACAGGCGCTATTTTACCGGTTGGGATCAGCGTCGAGTCAACCGGAGTGTAATTTGCAGCCTTTAATTGCACCGTATGGTTTAGTATAGTACCGCTGCCTATGCCATTGAGGTTAAAGTAAGAGTGGTTTGTTAAGTTGACAACGGTAGTTTTATCTGTGGTGGCCTCATAGCTTATTTTCACAGCATTATCATTAGTAAGCTCATAAGTTACACTGCAATTCAAATTACCCGGGAAACCTTCTTCCATGTCCTTTGATAAATAGGTAAAGGTAATGGAACTGTCGCTTGTTTGTTTGGTGTCCCAAACCACATCGTTAAAACCTTTTTTACCGCCGTGGAGGGTATTAGGCTTATTGTTTATAAAAAGATCGTAACGGCGGCCGTCGAGCACAAAATGGCCTTTGGCTATGCGGTTTCCATACCTGCCGATGGTTGCCCCGTAAAATGCCATGAGTGATTTTTTATACTTATCAATATCATCAAAACCGATAACTACATCTGTAAGCTTGCCGGTTTTATCGGGAACGGCCAGGCTGATTAAATGCGCGCCATAATTGGTGAACGAAGCCTGTACGCCGTTTTTATTTTTTAATATGTAAAGATGTGTTTGTTTACCGTCAATTGTTTTTTCGAACCCGGAAGATGGTGGTAAAATTACAGAGGCAGAACTGTCTGTCATAGTTGATGCAGTGGTTGATTTTTTTGCTGACTGATTACAAGCTGCCAAATATAGGGCACAAACCGGTAAAAATATTGCGAAAAAGCTTTTAAATAGTGAATTCATATACTGTCTAAATTATTTTTATAATTATTTTCCGTTCAGTTGTTTTATCAGGTCAACTTCTTCCTGCTTGTAAGGCTGGCCGTCTTTCCTGAAAATATCATGGAACCATACTTTAGGTTCCGAACCATCGGGTATCGGCGTATCCCAGGCGTAAATAGTATTTGTTTTGCCGCTTACAAAGCCCCAGTTTATAGCGCCCACGTTTTCTTTTTTTAACATCGGCATGGTGTTGGCAAAGGTGCTGTTGCGCGGCCGCGCCATATATTCTGTACATATCAGCGGGCGGTTATACCATTTCAATAATTTTAAAATGACTCCGTGTATTTCAGGCACATCATAACAATGATACGTGATGACATCCGAATATTTGATCTGGATATTGCTTAGCTCTTTTAAATCCCAGTTCCACAAGCCGGCGCTAACCGGCTGATCAGGATCAACAGCATGCGCCCATGTAAATACGCGGGTCAACAGGTCCGCCGACTTTAAATTTTTGTTGCTGTTGCCGGGCTCGTTATATAAATCCCAAAGCAAAATGCGCTTGTCGTGCTTAAAAGTGGTTAAAATGTCATCTACATAGTTTTTTAGCTCCAAAAAATCGGCCCGGGTGGTCAATGGCCTTCCAGGGTCCTGCATCCAGCCGGAATTATGGACACCCGGTTTCGGCTCGGGCTGTTTACCTGGTTTCGGATTAGCATTCCAGCAATCGTCAAAAAACACGAAAATGGTTTGAATGTGATGCCTATCCGCAATAGCCAAATATTTATTTACGCGGTCTTTAAAGCCTTTGGGGTCTTCTTTCCAAACTACGCTGTGCAGGAATACCCGCATTGCGTTAAACCCGATGCCTTCCGCATAGCCAAGTTCACGGTCGATAGTTTCAGGATCAAAGGTATCAGCCTGCCACATTTCAAGCTGGTTAATGGCTGTACTGGGCGTGAAGTTTGCGCCGTTGATCCATTTGTGCTTCGCGTACCACGTGTTTGCCTTTTCGGCAGACCAAACATTCGAAGCATTCCCTTTCAATTGCTGGGCATGTGTTGCAGCAGACAAAAATATAAGGAAAATAATTGCAGATAATTGATTTCTAATGTGCATTGGCGATGACTGGCTTTAATTGGCAGCCTTAAAAGTGCAAAAAAACAATCGGAAATAATACGAAAATAAATTTTCTTGCCCTCTCCAGCGCAATGCTGCTATTTCAATTCATATACCACCGCTTCATACGGCAACAGGGTATTAGTTTTAGACGCATTATTATAATTGCTTATCAATAAAGTTGCGTTGCTGACATTTGTTCCCGTGTTTGCGATGGCTGTTTTGCTGGTAAAATTCAACATTATTAGCAGCTTTTTTCCATTCAATTCCCTTGTATAAGAATATATGGCCGGGTTTTGTTTATCTAAAAGTGTGTACTTCCCATACACCAGCGCCAGGTTGTCTTTACGTAATTTCACAACTTTCCTGAAATAGTTCAGCGGTGAGTTTGGATCCTGTTCTTCGGCCGCTGCATTGATGGTTTTATAATTCTTATTTACCTGTATCCATGGTGCGCCCGTCGAAAAACCAGCGTTTGACGTGTTATTCCATTGAAAAGGGGTGCGCCCATTGTCGCGGCAATCAAATTCAATGCGCTTCATGAATTTCCGCAGGTCGCCGCCGACGTTCTTTTGGTGCTTGTATTCATTGAGCGTGGCCATATCCCTGAAATCTTCGATCTTAGTAAAACCCGGGTTGGTCATGCCAAGTTCGTCACCATAATAATAATATGGCGTACCGCGCATCGTCATCAAAAATGTTGTGAGCATCTTGGATGATACTTCCCTGAATTGCGGGCTATCATTTCCAAACCTGCTTACCAGCCTGGCCTGGTCATGATTGGCGAGGAAAATGGAAAGCCATCCTTTTTTGGCGAAAGTGCTGTCCCACCTGCTAAAAACGTCCTTAAAATGCAGCAGGCTATAGCCTTCCGGTTTGGCAATATCAACACCGTCGAATGCGTAAGCCATGTTTAGTTCGTGCCTGTCGGCGTCGACCAAATTATGCGCATCTTCATTTGAATTGCCCGCGCCTTCGGCTACGCTCATCACATCGTATTTACTTAGGACTTCCCGATTCATCTCCTGCAAATAGCCGTGCAGGTTTCCCTGCATGGCGTAATAACGACTAAAGTTTTTTTCAAAACCCCGGGAAAAAGCCGGAAACGTTGTGTCCTTCGCTGCAAACTGAAAAGCATCGAGCCTGAAGCCATCAATGCCTTTATCCGCCCAAAATTTCATCATATCATAAACCTCATATCTTACTTTCGGGTTTTCCCAGTTAAGGTCCGGCTGCTTTCTTGAAAAATAATGAAGGTAGTAGGCATTGGTGAGCGAATCGTATCGCCACGCATCGTGGTTTACGTCAAAAAGGCTGTAACGATACGGCGGCTTTCCCTGCTCTGCATTCCACCAATGGTAATAGTTGCGGTATGGGTTAGTCCTGGAACTGCGGCTTTGCTTAAACCATTCGTGCTCATCGCTGCTGTGGTTTACCACCAAATCCATCACCAGCTTAATGCCCCGCTCATGCAAACCTTTTAACAACAGATCAAAATCGGCCATCGTACCAAAATCTTTCATAATATTACGATAATCGCTTACATCGTAACCATTATCGTCATTGGGCGAGCTATAGATCGGGTTAAGCCAAACCACATCGATACCAAGGCTCTTTATATAGTCAAGTTCTGAAATGATTCCTTGCAGGTCACCAATGCCATCGCCGTTGCTGTCTTTAAAACTACGCGGGTATATTTGGTAAACCACTGCTTCTTTCCACCATTTCCTGTCCGGGATGTGCTTTTTATCCGCATCCTGCGAATAGCCGGAGGAGGTTATCAAAGCTAGTAGTATAATAGCAATTGCCGTTTTAGGGTTGGCCATAGGTAAAATATTGTTAGCGCCTTTAAAAATCGTAAAATAAACAATCAAAAACCAAGCTCTCCAAGCTCAACTACAGCGCTGTCGCAAATGTAGGTCGGGGATATGCCGGTAGCTGTGATCCTGGTTTCCACATCGTGGGGCAAAGTATTGCCCGATAAAACCAGCACCGTATCCAGGCCAAACTTATTCCCCCCCAAAATATCAGTTTGCAGGGTATCCCCCACCATCACTATTTCTTTTTTGCTTACCGCCCCCATATCGCGTATCAGATCGTAGGCAAACATAAACATCTGCGAGTCAGGTTTCCCGAACCTGATAAACTGCTTGCCCACAACACTCTCGATCATTGAAGCAATCCCCCCTATCGCGATAGAAACATCATGCACCGAAAGCGGGTAGGCGCGGTCTGTATTGGCCACAATAACCGGGATAGTCCGTTTGCGAAGAATGTTTACCGCTTTATTAAGGTCCTCCTGCCAGTTAAAACCCTCGTCATCCAAAAAGATCAGGGCATTTACCTTATCAATATTCGTACTGTTGATCTGGTGGACGGGTAAGGTATGCAAGCCTGAAGATTCAATATAATGGGCAGAGTCTGTTGTGCCGAGGTAAGCCACTATCCCATCGAGCACCTTCAGGTCCAGGTACTCTTTGGTAAGCATCCCCGACGAAATAATGCGATCAGCAGTTATGGCCTTTAAACCCATCCGGTGATAGCTTTCCGCTAATTGTGCCGGACTGCGCGAAGCATCATTGGTGACGATATAATATTCTTTACCTTGTTCCTGCAGGTACGCAAATGTCCTTTCAATTCCCGGCACCAGGCCCTGGTAGGTTTTCACCACCCCAAACGCATCGAAAAAGATGATCTTATACTTATCAATTATGGATTTAAAGTTATCGACGCGTTTCATTGTTGGTTGATTGAGTTGATTAGGTTGGATTAAGTTGATTAAGTTAAATGGTCATTAAAAAAATATTGATTTAAAATAGAACTATGCAACATTCGTTGGAACCGGGAAATTTGCAACCCAATCAACCACTCTCTTAATCAACTTAATCCACCAATTTACTTTATCCCCAGCGCTGCAATGAGCCTTTCTGCATCAAAATCCCTGTCGACTGACGGCAGATATATCTCAAAGGCTTCGGATTGCAATTTTTTGGCATATTGTTCATTGAAAAAGTGCTTCCCGTCCTTGATCACGTAATTTAATATAAAAAATCGATATGCTTCCTTCAAAAACCTGATCTCATCCGCCGTAATAGGGTTTATTTTATGATACTCTTGCAAAAACAGGATAAACCTGTCTTCCATCATCGTGCCGATATAATAACTGAATACTGTGCGGTCGCCGGCATTGGATACCACGCGGCTAAAAAAGTAAAAATCAAGTATGCGGTAACTCATCCTGAACCAGTCGTAATCCCAGCGCGAATAGAGCTCCAGGTTTGGTGTGACTGAGAAATTACCTATGTTCCAGTCGATAAAAACAGGGATGATCTCGAAGGATTTCATGTTGTAATTCGACCGGTTTTTAAGGAACAGTTCGCAATGGTATTTCAGAAAATCAACCTGCATAGCCGAGCCGAAGTTCTCTTCGTTAAGCTCCAACTGCTGCTGTAGCGCGAAAATATCGGTGCGCAATGTTTTGGACGATTTTGGCAATACATTTTTTACCCGCGAACAGGCCTTGTGAAACTTGCCGAACTGCTGGCCCAGTTTTATAATATGGTGCTCCTCCAGCCTCCGCGGCAAGCTCTCGAGTATGCGGCTTGGGTTATAAAAAACAACCCAGGCATCGGTTTTTCCCTGCCTGTGCCGGTAAACATAAACCCTGTTGTTTTTTAGTAAGGATTTTGCCAGCAGGTTTTCAAAAGGATAAAGCAGGTTATTGGATAGCGCATGGATGATGCGATGGTCTTCTTTAAAATGCTCGTATTTGCCAAAATAAGAAAGCTTGGCAATAATTATATCATCATCATGAAAAGTAATGCGGAACACATGGTTCGTTGAAACCATCGCGCTGATATCTTCGATCTTCCTGATGGATTTTGAAGCATCATAACCCTCCCACGCTCTTTTTATGATAAAGGTAAAATCCAGTTGCGTTTCAACCTTTGACGCCCTGACCGGGAATTGCGGGTATATTGGGTTTTCGGGTTGTATATCAATCTCTTTCATTGACCGGGATTACACAGATTTGAGGGATTTTTGGATGCCACTTTATTAAAAATTATTGTAGTTTAAACTTTTTATTTAGCAGCCTTTTATATGTTAAAGATTTGCTCCCGAAGTTAATAAGTAAGCCAATCTCCGCATTATACGCTTCAAGATAATTTAAACCTTGTGCTAAATGGACATCCTCCATTTCAATTATTGCTTTCAGTTCCACCAATATCAAATTTTCTACGAAAAAGTCGACCCTTCTTTTTCCAACTTCTATTTCGCGATAAAAAATTTTCATTTCTTTCTCTTTTTCAAAAATAATTCCTGCCAGGGCCATTTCAATTTCTAAAGATCGCTGGTATATAATTTCCTGAAACCCATTTCCGAGTTTTGAATGGACCCGCATAGCGCAACCAATTATTTTATGCGTAATATCTTCGTATTTTAGTTGTTCTGCCATCAAGTCAACTCCTATCCAACTATTATCATCCAAAAAATCCTTAAAATCTCTTAATCCCGGTCTTATATGATTTCAAAATACCGCTTCAATTCCCAATCGGTTACACTCTTCCCATATTGCCTGCACTCCCAAAGGCGCGTCTGTGTAAAATGTTCAACAAAAGCATCGCCGAATAATTCTTTTGCTATGGCCGAATCTTTCATAATTGTTGCCGCGTCAAACAAACCTGATGCAAGGCTGCCATTTCTCTTGTCCTGGTAGCCATTACCAACTGTTGGCGGTATTGTTAATGGCAACTTATTTTTTATCCCATACAGACCGGATGCCAGTGCGGCAGCCATCGCCAGGTATGGATTGGTATCCGAACCGGGAATGCGGGTTTCAAGACGGGTATAGCCTTCCGACGGGTGCAATACCCTTAAAGCGGTCGTGCGGTTATCAAAGCCCCATGTTATTGTAGTCGGCGCCCATGCGCCTTCGACCAAACGTTTATAGCTGTTTATAGTCGGGGCGTACATGGGTAAAATATGCGGCAGGCAGTACAATTGGCCGGCAAGATAATGCTTGTGCAGGTCGCTCATATTGTACTGGCCTTTTTCGCTGTAAAACAGGTTTTTTGATTTATCGGTATTCCACAAGCTTTGGTGAATATGGCCGCTGCAACCGGGCAGGTTTTCGTTCCATTTGGCCATAAACGAGGCCATGATGTTATGCTTAAAAGCAATCTCTTTTACCGCGGTTTTAAACAATACCGCTTTATCGGCAGCCTGTAAAACATGGTCGTGCAATATAGCCGCCTCGTAAACGCCCGGACCGGTTTCGGTGTGGATGCCTTCCAGCGGTACATTAAACTGGTAAAGCAGATTAAACAAGTCATTGTAAAAGTCGCCCTCCTGCGATGTGCGCAAAATGGAATAGCCAAACATTCCCGGCGTGAAATTTTGCAAGTTGGTAAAGCTTTTTTCCTTTAAGCTTTGCGGCGTTTCCCTAAAATTGAACCACTCAAACTCTTGCGCAAATTCGGGATGATAACCCATTGCTTCGCACTGTTTGGCAATCCGCTTAAGCAGGCTGCGGCTGCAGGCCGGGAGATCGTTGCCGTCTGCTTTGCTAAAATCGCCCAAAAAGAAAGGGATATTTTCCTGCCAGGGTACTGTTCTGAAAGTAGAAAGATCAATACGGCATTGCTGGTCGGGGTAGCCGGTGTGCCAGCCGGTTAGCTGTACATTATCATAACACGCATCGCTGCTGTCCCAGCCAAAAACCACATCGCAAAACCCGTAACCATTTTGCAGGCCATCGATAAATTTTTTATGATGAATCACCTTTCCCCGCAAAACACCGTCGATATCGGCAAAGGCAAATTTTATTTTTTTTATCCCGTTTTCTTCAAGGTAGGTGATGATCTGATCTTCATTCATGATGTAAAGAATAATTACCGGTGGCAAGTTAAGCAACTTAAACGTAATGTTTAAAACAATAAAGGAAACGCATTATGCAGTAGCACAATACTTTGTGGCAATATTCCGTTCCATTATACAATATAGCTATTAAATTTGCTGATAAAACCTAAATAATCTGATGCCCGGTACCAGTATCTATCTATTTGTTTATGGAACCCTGCTGGATGAACGTAATCCGTTTGCCCTTTATTTAAAAAATAGCTGCAGTTTGTACAAAAGAGGAAAGATCAGGGGCAAACTATTTGACCTGGGCGAATATCCCGGCGCAATATTGCAACCTGTCGGCGACCATTTTGTCCACGGCAGCGTTTTCCTGATGGATAACCCTGATGAAACGCTGAAAAAAATTGATGATTACGAAGGCTTTGGAAGCGCTCATATCCAACCGAACGAATTTATAAGAGAGTTAACCGAGGTTGAAACTGACGATGAGCCCTTGTTATGCTGGGCTTACCTGTACAACAAACCGGTTGACGGCCACTGGCATATCGACTCGGGAGACTATATGAAATACATCGGTATCTGAATCCGACGAATCCAGGCGATGGCGAGAGTTTACTTCCTTTTAAAATTAAGTAACTGTTTAAAAATGATTAAAGAAATTTGTTATTGGCACAGTTCATTGCCGTTGGCTGAAGCCAACGGATTAATAGCAAGTAAAATAGCGGCTTTAGCCAAAAGGAGTTAAGCCTGTTTCGGCTAAAGCCACTTGCTGCATTTAATTTATAACCGTTGACTGAAGTCAACGGCAATGAAAAAAAACGCAAAATCACTTTTAAACAGCTACTAAGTTTTAACGGGCCCTTAATGCCTTATCAATAGCCTTTTCAGCCAACGGCTCCATTATCTTATAGCCTTCGAGGTTTGGATGCACCCCGTCTCCGGATAATTTTACAGGCAAGCCACGCAGGCTATCGGCCATGGCGGTAAAATAATCACAATAAACGATACTGTTCTTATCACAATAATCTTTTATCATGGTGTTCAACTTACCTACGGCCGAAACCGGGTCAATCGACGGGCGCCATGGGATTTTGTTCGCAGGCATAACCGAGCATAACACCACCTTTATATGGCTTGCCTTTGCCAGCTCAGCCATCGAAACAATATTCCCAAAAACGTCCTGCAATTTCGAG
>Ga0134126_10008863_pt1 | contig 12669 bp, 12 predicted proteins | sample KB31752_FD_96881 | JGI IMG/M metagenome (GOLD analysis project Ga0134126, IMG submission 96881) | Terrestrial soil microbial communities with excess Nitrogen fertilizer from Kellogg Biological Station, Michigan, USA - KB3-175-2 | ecosystem: Environmental > Terrestrial > Soil > Unclassified ...
CTCAGCCTTCGCCTGCGGCAGTTTCAGCGTTCAATTCCTATGCGGGCGCAGTTGAGGCGCGGCTTGCAAGACAGCATCGTTCCGCCTCAGAATTCCTGGCGCCGGAAGACGACGCGCGGCTGCGGCGGGGCGAGCTGGTCATTGAGGACCTAACGCCCTCCGGCGGCAAACCTCTGCCCGGCGCGCTGCTGCACGACTGGCGCGGAACGGCGTTTATTCCCGGAGCGACAGCCGCCGGCTTCGTTCGGCTATTGGAGAATTTCCGCGAATACCCCCGGCTCTTTTCTCCGCAGGTGCTGCGCGCGCAGGTTCTCGCGCAGAATGGCGACCACTTCCGCGTAGAAATGCGCATGCGCCAAAAGCACCTCATCACCGTCGTGCTGGACGCGACCTACGATGTCACCTTCGCGCGGATGGATGCGCGACACGGAAGCAGCGTTTCGCGCAGCGCGCGGATCGATGAAATTGATTCGCCCGGCACTCCGCATGAACACGCGCTCGACCCCGAAGAGGCGCACGGATTCCTGTGGCAAATGAACACCTACTGGAGCTACGAGGAGCGCGACGGCGGACTGTATATCCAGGTCGAATCCATTTCGCTGACGCGCTCCATTCCGCGCGGGCTGGGCTGGGTCGTGGGGCCATTTGTAGAAAGCATTCCGCGGGAGTCGCTGGAATTCACGTTGCGCTCTGTGCGCAACGCGCTCCGCAAGGAAAACGAGAAGGAGGGAGAGAAGTGAAATCTGGAACAACGATGACCGCAGAGCCTTCTGCAATGCGGCGAGTGAATCGGTCACTAACGGCATCGCTCGAAAAGCGGGCCTTGCAGTGGATGGCCGAGCGTGCCCCGCGCTGGGTCACATCCGACCAACTCACCGTGCTGGGATTGAGCGCGCAGATCGGAGCGGGCGTCTGCTATGCGCTTTCGCGCTATGACCGGCGCGCCCTGCTGCTTGTGATTGTCTGCATCGCGCTCAACTGGCTGGGCGACAGCATGGACGGAACTCTGGCCCGAGAGCGGCGGCAGCAGCGTCCGCGCTACGGCTTTTATGTGGACCACATCGTGGACATCTTTGGAGCCACAGCCCTGATGACCGGCCTCGGCTGCTCCGGCTTTCTGCACTGGCAAACGGCAATGGCCATGCTGGTCGCGTTTCTGCTGCTCTCCGCTGAAAGCTATCTCGCGGCATATAGTTTGTCCTGCTTCCAGCTTTCCCAGGGCATTTTCGGTCCCACAGAGATTCGTCTTCTGCTGATCGCCGGCAACGTGGCCCTGCTGCGCAACCCATACGCAACGCTGTTCGGGCACAAGCTGCTGCTGTTCGATGTTGGCGGAGCCATCGCGGCAGTTGGGATGTTCGCGATGGCCATTCTGGTGGCTTTGCGGCATACGGCAAGCCTTTATCGGCAGGAGCCGCTTCCGTGAACCTGTTCCTGCGCTGGTGGAAGTTCAACCTGGTGGGAGCCATGGGCATGGCGACACAGCTGGCGCTGCTGGCGCTCTTTCATCGCGTGACCGGAGGGCACTACCTGTTCGCGACAGCCGCGGCGGTGGAACTCACGCTGCTGCACAACTTCATCTGGCACCGGCACTCCACCTGGCGCGACCGCCGCGCCGAGCCGCCGCTTGCGCAGCTTTGGCGATTTCATGTATCCAACGGAGCCGTTTCCATGGCGGGCAATCTCGCGCTGATGCCGCTGCTGTTTCGCGCGGCGCATCTTCCCCTGCTCCTCGCAAACCTGGTCGCAATTCTCTGCTGCTCCGTCGTCAACTTCTGCCTGGGACATTGCTGGGCCTTCGCGTAGGCTCCCTTTTTGTCCCGGGCGGAGCCGGCTTCTGCCCGGCCAAAAGGCTACGGGGGTGAATCCTGCTCCGGAAACTGAGACAATAAGAGAGTCTATGCCAAGGTCTGCCGGCCTACTCACGTTCCCCGACTTCAGCGGATTCACGCGCAAGCTGCTCCTCTGGAACCTTGGGGCCTACTTTTTTCTGATCCTGCTGCATGTTGCCTCGGCCAGTTCGGCCTTCACGCTCCTCGTCTGGACCGCGTTGCTGCCCACCGCCGTGCTTCACGGATATATCTGGCAGTTCGTCACCTATAGCTTTGTGCATCAGGGCATTCTGGACACCGCCTTCCAATTGCTCTCGCTATGGTTCCTGTGCAGCTTTCTTGAGGGCACGCGCGGCGCGCGATGGACAGCCGAGCTTTACTGGGTTTCGGTCGTTGGCGCGGGCCTGGCCGCAATCGCCCTCTACGCGGTATGGCCGGCCACCCTCACCCCGCTCACCGGTTGCTGGGGCGGAATCTTCGGCCTGTTGATCGCCTTTGGCTTTCTCTATGGCGATCAGCAATTCATGATGTTTCCGCTGCCCATGATGATCCGGGCCAAGTACCTGGTCTGGGTTTACTTCCTCATCACGCTGGCCATGCTGTTTTCAAGCGAGAAGGTCTTCGCGTTTTCGCAGCTTGGCGGCGCGCTGTTCGGCTATCTGTACATTCAATTCGCACCCCGCGGCGGGCTCGCCGCCGCCTCCAGCAGCCAGTACTTCGGCCTTCGCAACAACTACTACCGCTGGAAGCGCCGCCGCGCCGCGCGCAAGTTCGAGGTGTATATGCGCAAGCAGAACCGCGAGGTCAGCTTTGACAAAGAAGGCCGATATATTGATCCGGACAAGGACAGGATGAACTGAGGCAGCTAAAAAGCGGGTAGCTGATGAAGCGGTCAGCTAAAATCCGGTTGGCTAAGGGGCGGGCAGCGGGGGTTGTTTGGTGCGAGGCTCACTTGCTCCAGTAGAGATGCTTTTTGTTGGCGACCTTACCCGCAAACCGCTTTTTAGCTGCCCGCTTCACCAGCCAGCCGCTTCATCAGCTAACCGCTTCTTAGCTGAATCGTGTATCGTGAAAATTTGCACCACTTCAATTCCGTGAGGTTCAGGATTCGCGTGAAAGTCGTTGTCCGCGCCGTGTGCGCTCTTTTCTTTGTGCTTCCCTTCGGATTACTGGTTTCGCCCGCGCGCGCGCAGGTCACGGCTGTGGCACCCATCACCGTGCTGCCCCAGTACAACCATCGCTGGGAGATTTACGGCGGCGGCCAGTATTCGCACTTCAATCCCGGTCCAAACCGCGGTATCGCGGCCACCAATCTAGAAGGCTGGAACGGCACCGCGACGCTGAATGTTCGTCCGGTGTGGGGGGTGGAGGCGAGCGCGCGTGGGCTCTACGGCTCGATGAGCGTGCCGGAAAATTCCTTGGGCGTTCCGGCGAACCCCAAAATGTCCGAGTACCTGTTCCTGTTCGGCCCCACCTTCCGGCTTCTGCGCGGACAAACCTGGGCAGGCGGAATGCACTTCCTCATCGGAGCCGCGTATGGGTCCTTCGACAAGGATTTCCCCCAGGGCGTGCGGCCAAACCTGGTGAACATCTATAACAACAAGCTGGCGTTCGCCACCGCCATCGGCTGGGTTCAGGACTACAACCTCTCGCCGAGGCTGGCCATCCGCGGCATCGCCGACTACCAGCCCACGCGCTACGGATACACAACCCAGAACGAGTTCGCCGGATCGCTGGGAGTGGTGTTCAAGTTCGGCACGCTGATCAAGTAGGTGCTGAAGCGGGTAGCGATGAGGCGGTCAGCTAAAGTGCGGTTAGCTGATCAAGCGGTCAGCTGATCAAGCGGTCAGCTGATCAAGCGGTCAGCGAATTCCTGACTTCGCGTCAGAATCGCACTTGCTGACCGGGTTTTGCTGGCCGCTTCATAGCTGACCGTTTCATCGCTGACCGCTGTACCAGCCGACCGCTTCTTAGCTGCTCTTCGTCGGCCTTATATGCAGTTCCCGTAACTGCTGTTCGCTCACCGGAGTCGGCGCGTCCACCATCAGGTCAATGGCCTTCGCCGTTTTGGGGAAGGCAATGACCTCGCGCAGGCTGGTGGCTCCGGCGAGGATCATGACTAGACGGTCAAGGCCCAGCGCAATGCCTCCGTGCGGCGGGGTGCCATATTGCAGGGCTTCGAGAAAGAACCCGAATCGAGCCTTTGCCTCTTCGTCCGACATGCCGAGCGCGCGGAAGATCTCCTGCTGAATGTGCTGCTGGTGAATACGAATCGACCCCGAGCCAAGCTCTAGCCCATTCATCGCCAGGTCGTAGTAGCGCGCGCGTACCGAAGCCGGATCGGAGACCAACCGGTCCATGTCCTCCTCATGCGGCGAGGTGAAAGGATGGTGCGCCGGCATCCACTTGCCCGTCTCCGGGTCATGCTCGAACATGGGAAAATCCGTCACCCAGATGGGACGGAACGCCTTCGAGCCATCAACAATACCGGTGTTGCGGGCCTCATCCGCGACCACTTGGTCCGTTACGGCGAAGGCCCCGTGGCGCTCGGCGTATTTGCGCGCCAGCTCCACGCGGAAATTTCCAGCGGCGGAATAGACGGCGATTTCGCGTTCAGAGAGGCGTCCAAACGTCTTCGTATCCGACGCCTGAATGTGCGTGGCTGCGTCTCCAGCAACAATAATCAGCAGGTCATCCAGCGCGGCCCCGGCCAGCTCGCGCACCTTCGCGGCAGCCTCGGGAAAGCCCTTCTCCAGCCGCTTGAGGTCATCAATGTACTTCGCGCCCTTGCGCTGGTCGAAGAGCGGCTTGTTGTCGTCGCGGTCCTTGCGCGAAAGCTCGCCGACCTTGGGAATCCGCAGCGCGACCACGGGAAGATTTGCGTCAATCGCCAGCGCGGCAAGATTCTCCGCCGTAAACGCGGGCTTCACATCGGCGAGACCGGGCAGGCGCAGATCGGGCTTGTCAATGCCGTAGTTCCGCATTGCCTCGTCGTAGGTAATGCGCGGAAACGTCGCGGGCAAAGTGATTCCAACGGCTTTGAACGCCGCAGCCAGAAAGCCTTCGACCACGCCAAAGATCGTCTCCTGCTGCGGGAAGGTCATCTCCAAATCAATCTGCGTGAACTCAGGCTGGCGGTCGGCCCGCAGGTCCTCGTCGCGGAAGCAGCGCGCGATCTGGAAGTAGCGGTCCATGCCGGAGATCATCAGGATCTGCTTGAACAACTGCGGCGACTGCGGCAGCGCGTAAAACTCGCCTGGATGCACACGGCTGGGCACTAGGTAATCGCGCGCACCCTCGGGCGTGGAGCGCGTCATAAACGGCGTTTCAATCTCGAAGAATCCCTCACCCGATAGATACTCGCGCACGGCCAACGCCACCTTATGCCGCACTTCAAAATTGTGCTGCATCTCAGGCCGGCGCAGGTCAATGTAGCGATACTTCAGCCGGACTTCCTCGTTCGCAATGGCGTCTTCCGAGGGCGAAAAGGGTGGAACCTTGGCCTCGTTCAGAATCCGCAGTTCGCTGGCGACAATTTCGACCTCGCCGGTCAGCATTTTGGGATTGATCACGTCCTTATCGCGCAGCCGCACCTTGCCCACCGCGGCCACAACGTATTCGGGCCGCGAGTGCTCAGCTTTTGCATGAGCAGCTTCGCCCAGGTCCTTGTCCAGCACGATCTGCGTAATGCCGTAGCGGTCGCGCAGGTCAAGAAAGATGAGGTTGCCGTGATCGCGGCGGCGGTTGATCCAGCCAAGCAGCACGACAGATTTTCCGGCGTCAGCAGCGCGAAGCTCGCCACAAGTATGAGTGCGTGTAAGTGTGCCTAAAAGGTCCAGTATCACTTTTTTCCTTACAGATATTCTTTGTTAATTCACGAATCGCGTATCGAATGCGACCACATAGACAAAGTCGCTTGGCCTCTCTGAGTCAGGGCAGCGATAAGCGCCCTTGGCGCCCAAGATGTGAGCAGCGATAGACGTCAGTTCCCATCCGAGGAAGTCATCACTCTCAAGAAACAAGGTAGTGAGCTTCGCCCATTGCTTCTCCTCCCCAAATTCACGAACCGCACCAATTCTTGCGCGGCATGGTTCAGGCAAATTCAGATTTCCCCACGCCCATTCCCAACTTGTGCCATGTACCGTACCAACTACTTCAATATCGGCTATGACCTTACGTTGACCGTTTTGGGAGAATACGAGTGTGGATGAGTCGAGATCGTAATCCCAGCGAGGCCAATAATCTATTTTGAATTGCTCGAGCCAGTGTTTGTTCAGTTCCATTAGCTCATGCACTCGCGCGTGCCGATAAGTCTCATACTCACTCTCTAAACAGGCGGGGCACAGATGTCGATCTCGATCTTTTTTCATCCCAAAACCCGTGAACGAAGTGCCTCTTCCAACTCCCCGCGCGGAACCTTGGTCTGTTCGCCTGAAGCGAAGTCCTTCACCGTAAGAATACCGGAGCGAAGCTCGTCCTCGCCCAGCAGCACAATCTTGCGCGCTAGCTTGTCGCCCGTCTCAAACGACTTTTTCAGCCGGAAACTGCCGTCGCCCAACTCCACGCGCAACCCCGCGCGGCGCAGCTCGCGAGCAAGTTCCAGAGCCGCCGGATTCTGCGCTTCGCCCAGCGGAGCAATATAAGCGTCCGCCAGCATGACCGCCTGCTGCTCCTGCGTCTGAAGTGTCAAAATCAGCCGGTCCAGGCCAATCGCAAACCCAATCCCCGGGGCCTTGGGCCCGCCAATCGCTTCCGACAGACCGTCGTAGCGACCGCCGCCGAGCAGCGCGTTCTGCGCGCCCAGCCCGCCGTGCGTGAACTCAAACGCCGTTCGTGTGTAGTAGTCCAGCCCGCGCACCAGCCTTGGATTCACTTCATACTTCACGCCGCAGGCGCCGAGCGCGGCTAGGACAGCGGCGAAGTGGGCGCGGGAATCGTCGTCGAGGTAGTCGGCGATGCGAGGCAGCGTCTCAATCATCGGCTGGTCTTCTGGAACCTTGCAGTCGAGCACGCGCAGCGGATTCGTCTCCGCCCGCCGCTGACAATCGGCGCACATCTTCGGAGCCTTGTCCTTCAGCGCCTCCCGCAGTGCGGCAATGTAGCGCGGCCGGTCGCTCGCCGAGCCAACAGAATTCAACACCAGCGTCCAGCCGGTGATCCTCAACTCATCCAGAAACGTCGCCAGCATCTCCAGCACTTCAGCATCGCGCAGCGGCGACTCCGACCCTGCGCTCGGCGGTCCGATGACCTCGGCACCAATCTGCCAGAACTGCCGGTAGCGTCCCTTCTGCGGACGCTCGCGGCGAAACTGCGGCCCAATGTAGTAGAGCTTTTCGAGCAGCCCGCTCTCACCTAGCTTGTGTTCGATGTAGGCGCGGACCACCCCGGCGGTGTTTTCAGGCCGCAGCGTTAACGACTGCGCCTTTTCCGACTGCGCGCGCGCGCGGTCCTCCCACGTGTACATTTCCTTCGAGACAATATCGGTCTCTTCGCCCACGCCGCGCGCGAAGAGTTGCGTGTCTTCAAACACAGGCGTGCGGATCTCGCCGAAGTTGTATCGGGCAAAGACGCGCCGGGCCGCAGCCTCCACGCGGTTCCAAAGTTCGGTTTCGGGCGGCAGAAGATCCCTCGTGCCGCGGACTGCTTTCAGTGTGCTCATGAATATCTCAGCGTGAGACATTCAGAATATCAGGGAGCTTTGCGGCCCTTCACGCGACAGGCCCTCGCGCAAAGCAGTGAAAGCTGTGTGTGTTGGATAGAAACGTCTGGTCCACCTTCCTTCCGAAAATTTCCATGTCCGGCGTAACCAGCTTTCCGTGCTCGCCGCGCGCAAACCTCTCTTCATGGGCGGCACGCCCCGCCGGATTTGCCGGAACGCGCGTCGGCTCCACGATCTCGACTTCGCGAAAGCAGCGCGTAAACAGGCCTCGAAGCTCCGCGTAGGTGTTTTCTTTGGTGTGAAACGGATTGTTCTGGCCAAGGAACAGCTCCGGATTCGGCGTTGCCACAAAGCAGAAACCGTCCGGACGAACGACGCGCGCCAACTCCCGAACGTGCTTCGCCTGATCGGGCAGGTGCTCAAAATTTTCCGTGCTCACAATCACATCGAAGCTGGCATCGGGAAACGTCATGTTCTCCGCATCCATACGGAGAAATTCCCCGGCGGGATAGAGGCGAAAGGCTTCGTTCACCGCCTTCCGCGCAATGTCGATGCCAACCGCACGCGCAGCGGTCGAGGCCAGCAGCGCGGTTCCGTAGCCCACTCCGCATCCCACGTCGAGCACCTGCTTCCCCGCCGTGAACTGGCGGATGTACTGGTAGACGCGCAGATGGTTCACGTAATTGTTCGTCACGAAAAATGGATGCAGGCGTTCGCCGGTATTCCAATAGCCGGTGAGCAGGTAGTAGAGCACCTTCTGCGCCTTGATTCTTGCGCGGCGCGCGGGGGCGTGATCGCCGGGAAAGTGCTCGAAAGGTATCAGGTCCGCATTCATCGTCGATCTCTGAAGGACTGATGCGATTTCGGCGCGCGGCGATGTTCCTGGCTTCGCCCCGCGTCCCCGTTCCGCCCGTTACACTGGATTTGTGCTTGGCTCGCTTGCCGCTTCCGGCGTTGGGGCCGCTCTTGTGGCGGGCGGGTATCTCTATGCCGGGTTGTGGCCGGACTCGCAAATTTTTGGCCGGACCCTGGTTGCGGGCGATGATCCGAACGAAATTGCCCTGACCTACGACGACGGCCCAAATGACGGCTGTACGGAGCGCCTGCTCGACGTTCTGGCCCGGCACGAGGCACGCGCCACCTTCTTCCTGATCGGACGATTTGCGCGCGAGCGTCCCGCTCTCGTCCGGCGAATTCGTGACGCGGGCCATGTGGTTGGAAACCACACCTGGACCCACCCCAAGCTGATGTTCCACTCGGCGGAACGGGCGCGCGACGAGCTAACGGCAACCAACGCGGCTCTGGAAGACATTCTGGGCGAAAAGATTGAATACTTCCGGCCTCCCTACGGAGCGCGGCATCCCGGCGTGCTGCGCGCGGCTCGGAGCATGGGTTTGGTTCCGGTGCTGTGGAATGTAACGGGATACGACTGGAAGCCGATTTCAGCCGAAGCCCTGCTGCGCAGGCTCGAAAATGGCATCCGGCGCAATCAGCGACGCGGGTGCGGCTCCAACCTGCTGCTGCACGACGGCGGTGACACCGGCATTGGAGCGGACCGCTCCCACACCATCGCGGCGACAGACGCGCTGTTGAAGGCCTGGCGCGGAAAGGCGCGGTTTGTGACTGTGGCGGAATGCTCCAGCGTGATAGCCAGTGTTCCTTCTATCCAGCAAGGATGAAATGCGCCAGCATTGCGCGGTAGTTACCATTGGAAATTCCACCCGTGAGTGCGTCCGCATCAAGGTCTCCCGGAGAAAGTAGCCCAGAAGAAAACAGATGGGGAGGAAATAAAACAAATTCGCGATGACTACCGCGAGACCCGAAAAATGAATTGCGGAAGATAAAAACGCTACGCCCTCCATAAATCTGGAGAACACGAAGCCGGGCAGCAGCAAAGGAGCGATAGCCCAGGTAAATGCATTGGTCCAGGGCCTGATCAGCAGGATTGGAGCCAAAAGAAGCGAGTAATGGACCCACGCAACCGGCGAGCAGAGAATCGCGACGCTCAGGGCGACTCCGCTGGATATTTCCACAGAGGGCCGCTTCCAGAGCACTGCGGCGAAGGAAAAAACAAGCACCAGCGCCGAGATCACGCGCCCGGCCATAGGATGACCAAAGCGTGCCGCAAATCCGAATATCGAAACATCCGAAGGAAACATCCAATGCGGATCATGCGAGATTGCGTGCAGCCAGCTCATATATATGCCTGGCCCATACACCAACACCGGGATACACCACAGGATCGTGACCGTCAGTGCGCATACTTTCGCCAGTCGAGTATGCCCGCAGCACGCCAGAAAAATTGGCCAAAGCGCGTAGTTCGGCTTGGCTGCGACCAGAAGTCCAAGGCAAATTCCGGCGCCAATTTCCATATTCCGTCTGAACAGAAGCCACACTCCGACGGCCAGCGCCAAAAATATCGCATAGTCCTGCCCCATCAGAATCGCGTCGAACGCCGACGGGCCCAGCAGAAGCCAGAAAAGCTGGCGATGTTGAAGACGGTTTCCATACTCCTTGACCAGCAGGGCGGCGCTCGCCAGGAACAGCATCACGGAAAGAATGGCCCAGATTTTTACAGCAATGTTCGGACTTATCGCGGCCCATCCCGACAAGAAAGGGAGAAGCGCTGGAGGGCTAAGGTTCAAGTCAACGATGGCCGGGTTGTTTGCCAAAGGATGGAAAGTCAACGGATACGCGGTATAGGGATTCAGATGGTGAGCCGAGGCCCAGCCGGAAGCCCAGAATGTCCCAAAAACTTTGAAATTCCCCTTCGCCGTGGCGTTCGCGCCGCGCAAGTTCAGCACGGCGGCAATGATCAGAAAGAGTCCTCCCAGGCTCCAGGTACACCACAACAGCAAACTGCGGCGATCTGAACATCCATCACCATCCGCATTTGCCGGGAACTCCTCTTCGCCGACATTGGCGTTCCCGGAGGAGCCGGCGTTCGCTGGCAGTCTTTCGTCCATTGTCCTTAGTGTCTTTAGATGGCAGATGCTGGAAGGATGTACCATCATACGGCTTGCGATCCGAGCATCAAGGAATTTATTCGGCCGCGAACCGTTTTCTTCAATCTGTCAACCATGTCCGAGGCCAAAAGATTGCAATTTGCCGTTGGCACACTGCTTCTTATTCCCGCGGTCTTCTGCTCCTCAGAACGTAATAGACAATAGCCAGCACAACGAGGACCACGATCACAATGCTGGCCACCATCGTATGCGCGGCAAACGAGTGCAGAATCTGCGGGCCGTAGCGGATGGTCAGCAGGCCCTCCACTCCGAAGCGGATGGCGCGCCCGATGAATACCGCGACCATGAAGTTGGCAATCGACATCTCAAACACCCCGGCTCCAAACACAAACAGCTTCCACGGAGTCGGCGGCGGAAGCATGGACGGAATCAGCACCGCGGCAAACTCCTGCCGCTCGAATTTGTGGCGCAGCGCGTCGAATTTCTGTCGATTGATGCGCTTCAACAGAAACAGCTCGCCTCCGGCGCGGCCAATCAAATATGGCAGCAGGCCGCCAATCGCTGAGCCCAGCGACGCGGTCAGGACATAGAGATAAAAACGGTGCGAGTCATGCCAGGCATAGAACGCAATAAAAGCGTCCATGGGCATGGGAATGGAGCTGGAGTCCACAATCGCCAACACGCCGATTCCCCAGAAGCCAAGCGGTTTGAAGAAGGCCAGGAGCAGCGCGCTGTATTTTTTGTAGAGGTGGATGAGTTCTTTCACTCGGCCCCTCGGCGATCGGCTTTGTCCGGGTGCGCGGTGTTTCCAGCCAGCAGGTCGAGCGCGTGCCGCAGCAGCGGCAGCACGGCTTCGAGCGAGGTTACGGCCCCGCGCGGGCTGCCGGGCAGGTTCAAAATCAGCGATTGTCCCAGCGTCCCGCATACGGCGCGGCTCAACGCGGCATAGGGAGTCTCGGCGAGACCGGCGGAGCGCATCCGCTCCGGCACGCCATCGATCATGCGGTCGCAGACGGCGCGGGTGGCCTCTGGAGTCACGTCGCGAGCGGCGATCCCGGTTCCTCCGGTGGTCACAACCAGCCGCGCGCCGGAGGCGGCTTTACGCAGCGCGGCTTCAATGGCGGCCCGCTCGTCGGGCACCACAACCGGCGCGGCGGCGTCAAAACCGTGCGACTGGAGTGCGGCCGCAATGGCCGGCCCGGAGAGGTCCTGGCGTCGGCCCTCAAAACAGGAGTCGCTCACGGTAAGAATGGCGGCGGTAGGCATCTTCAGCGATTGTAAGGGACATCTTCCAACAAATCTCCGATAGGGAATGGCCGCAAAGAATGAGAGAATAACGGTATCGGCTCGGGCTTCCGAGTCTCCGCCGCTTATTGCGTTTTTCAATGCCGATTACTGAAGTCCCAACCAGTCCCCCACCACCCGGCGCGCCGCCTGAGCCGCCTCGCCTCAAAGGGACCAGCCGCTACGAGAATTACGATGCGCACGACCTGCTGTCCGTCATCGAGGACCTGGAGGGCAGCCGCAACTGGGTAAGCCTGCGCGAGAAGATGTGGATCGCCATCATCATCCACCTCATTCTGCTGTGGTTCCTGCTCTACGGGCCCAAGTACATCTTCCACCAGCGGGTGTTTGTCCGGAACAACTCGGCGTTGAACCAGAAAAATCAGATGACCTACCTGGAGACGCCAAGCGACATCAAGCCGATGAAGCCGAAGCCGACCCCCTTCATCTCTAACAAAAACCACCGGGCGGAGACGCCGAAGCCGGTCGAAAAGCCAAAGACCATGCGGGAGTTAGAGGCGATGCGTCCCGCGGGCCCGCCGGTTCCGAAACCCGCTCCGCAGCAGGCGCCCCCGAAGCCCGCGCCGCAGCAGGCGCAGCCCAAGCCGCCGGCGCAGCCGCTGCCCGCCAACGCAAAGAGCCAGATTCAGGCGCCGGTGCCCGAGGCGCCAAAACCAAACTTCCGCAACGGAGCCAGCACGCCGGGCCAGCAGATCCAGCAGTGGGCGAAGAACGCCGCGCAGCCCGGGCAGTATGGCGGCGACATGGGTGCGGGCGCGCCGTCAGAGCATCCCGGTGAGCGGGGAGGGGTCGATGTGCTCAGCGACACCATGGGCGTGGACTTCGGGCCCTACATTCAGCGCGTCATCTACGACACCAAGAAGGCGTGGTACCCCATCATTCCGGAAGTGGCGCAACCGCCGCTCAA
>Ga0134126_10008865_pt1 | contig 12668 bp, 9 predicted proteins | sample KB31752_FD_96881 | JGI IMG/M metagenome (GOLD analysis project Ga0134126, IMG submission 96881) | Terrestrial soil microbial communities with excess Nitrogen fertilizer from Kellogg Biological Station, Michigan, USA - KB3-175-2 | ecosystem: Environmental > Terrestrial > Soil > Unclassified ...
CGATCAAGGGCTGCTCGGCCTCGCGCAGGCACGCTATGTTGCATTTCACCGTGCTGCCGCCGGCTGACCCGACGTGCGCCAGTCAGACCGAAGCGCATCAAGTGCATAACACTGTCGCGCAAGCCGCGCAGTAAGAGTACTGTCTACCCGCTTAGTTCGGCTAAGAACCAGCCATGCAAAGGGGTGAGCGGTGCACGGGCGCCGTGTCGCGACTGGCGTCGCGCTACTCATTTCTGTCGGATCTCTCGCGCCGCTTCCGGCCGCCCACGCCGCTTCCGGGACGACGCTGTACGTGAACAATGCTGCGGCGGCCGACTGCTCGGATACGACGGCGGACAGTTCCGTCACGCCTTACTGCACGATCCAGGCTGCCGTGAACGCGGCGACCAGCCCGGGCGATGTGGTTTTCATTGATACTGGTTACTATGCGCCGTTCTCCGTGACTGCTTCGGGTACGGCTGACGCGCCGATCAGGATCGAGTCCAGCGCCACATCCGCCCATGGCCCGATGCCCACCATCGTCCCGCCTTCAGCTTTGCCTGCGATGACGGTGCAGGGCGCGTCCTACGTCGACATCCAGGGCCTCCGCGTGAGCCAGCAGTCTGCGGCAGTCGTCGTGCAAGTCACCGGCTCAAACCACGTGACCGTGACCAGCGACGCGATCTCTCAGTACTCACGCGGAACTGCGCCGGCAGTATCCATAGACTCGGAGTCGTCGTACGTCACGGTCAGCCGGAATGTGATCACGTCGTACTCGTCCGGCGGGGGAATCGCCGCTCACGGCGGTACCGGCGATGTGATCACCACCAATCTGCTGTCGGCCGGACCGGGTATCTCGCTGAGCGGAACCACATACGCAGACGTCACGAGCAATACTCTGCTCAAAGGTTGCGGTGAGGGAGTGGCGATCACGGGCGGCTCCACCTCGACCACGCTCGAGAACAACGTCGCCACGGCGATGTCGACCATCGGTTGCACGGTGCCCGCGAACCAATCCGCAGAGATCCTGGTCGACAGCACATCGACCAGCGGCACTTCGGTCGACTACAACTATGTTAACCCTCTGACGAAATCGACTGACACAACAGGCTTTGGGTATTACTCCTGGGCAGGCTCCGTCTACGATTCGGCGAGCGACTTCTCTGCGGCGACGGGTCAAGGCGAACACGATCTCAGCGCCTTCGGATCGTCAACAATCGACGACGCGAACTCCGACGCCCCGGGCGAACTGACTGTGGACGTCAACGGTAATGCCTGGGTCGACGACCCGCAGGTGCCGAACACCGGCGTCGGTACGTACGCGTACTACGACCGCGGAGCGACGGCCACCGTCGATCCGATCACGCTAACCAAAGCGGCGAACTGGCCCACAGCGATGCCCGCAGGCCTCGCGGGGACCTTCAGTGTGCAGGTGACCGACGGATGGTCGGGCAACACGATCACCTCGTGCATCTACAACTTCGGCGACGGCACCGCGACCGTGAAGATCACGCCGGCCAATGGCACCTGCGCGACGGCCCACAGCTACAGCGCCGCAGGGAGCTACTCCGGCACATTCACTGCGACGGTGAACGACGGATACAGCTATGTGACTGGCATTTCCGAGACCGTTGCTGCCACTGACACGCGGACACCGAACGCCGGGATCTACATGGTCTCAGCCCGTGACGCCTTCGCGGTGTTCGCCGGCGAAGATAGCTGGAACCTCACGAACTGTAAGGTCGACTGGGGTGACGGTAGCGTCTTCTCCTCCCCGACGAGCCAGATCGGCGGCGGTGGTTGCTACAACGAACACCTCTATACGGGCATAGGGAACTACAACGTGACCGTGACGGTGACGGACGCCGGCGGGAACACCATGACAGTCACCAAGACGCTCACGCCCGGCGGGTACTACTACAGTCCTCTTACTCCAACGCGCGTCCTCGACACGCGGAAGCCGATCGGTGTTCCATCGGCGGCCGAGGTCGCGGCCGGCGGTACCGTGCGGCTCAAGCTCGCTGGAGTCGACGGCGTGCCGTTGGCCGCGGGCGCGGTGACGCTGACCGCGACCGCGACGAACGCGACGGCGGGTGGCTATGTGACGGTGTACCCGGACGGCGGCGCTAGGCCCAAGGTCTCTAGCCTGGACCTCGACAAGGGGCAGACGGTCGCAAATACGGTAACCACGGAAGTCGGCTCCGACGGCTATGTCGACCTCTACAACGGCACAGGCGGGAGTATCGACCTGGTCGCCGATCTCCAAGGTTTCTATGCCGCTGACGGCAATCCCTACACGCAGCTCACACAGTCCGTTCGCGCACTCGACACCCGCACGTCCGCTGCAGTCCCCTCCGGCGGAACGGTCAAGGTGAATCTGGGGTCGTACTCGGGCATCACCGCGGCGATGCTGAACCTGACCGTCACCGGCGCCATGGGAGGCGGCTACATCACCGCGTACCCGGACGGCGGCACGATGCCCATCGCCTCAAACCTCAACTTCGGCAAGGGGCAGACGGTTGCCAACGAGGCCGTGGTGAGGGTCGGCTCGGACGGCTACGTCGACTTCACCAACACCAGCAGCGGCACGGTCGAACTGATAGCTGACCTGAACGGATATTTCAGTACCGGCGCCGGGTCCGCTTTCGTTCCGCTCACCCCGACCCGAGTCTTCGACTCGCGGCTCACTGGAACCGGAGCCATCCCGGCCTACGGAAACCAGGACGTGGCGGTGACGGAGCCGACCAACAGCCTCGTCGCGATCGCCGCAAACCTCACCGTGACCGCCCCGACCCAGGGCGGGTACGTCACAGCGTATGGGACGGGCTACACGCGCCCCGAGACTTCGACGCTGAACTTCAGCCCCGGCTCGACAGTAGCGAACGCGGCCACCGTAGAGGACTTCGACAGTTACAGGATGGCTTTCTACAACGGCAGCTCCGGCACTATCCAGCTGATCGTCGACGTGTTCGGCTACTACAGCTGATCGCGGGTCCGCCAGAGAAGCGCACTGCGACCCTCGGCGCTTGGGCAGCAGGATTGAGGGTTCGGATCCTAATTGCGCAACAGGTTCGATCAAGCCCGATGCATCGAGGAGGCATCGGGCGTGTGTCGAAAACCGGTTCTGGACACCACTTTGGTTCATGCCGCGGTGGATATGCGCAGCGCATGTCAACCGCGGCATAAACCAAAAGGAGGTGAAAAAGCGTGTCGACTTCAACAGAGCCGTGACGTTGGACAACCGCGCCTCGCGCGGGAGTAGGCGTGGCGCCGAGCGATCGGGGACAATGGCTCACCTGGCGGGTATGCATGTTGCACATGAGGTGGGGCTGATGGCGGCGGATTCGGTGGCGGGCGATCGTATTCGGATACTCATCGCCGAGGACATGCAGTTGCTGCGTGAGGCCCTGGTTGGGCTGCTGTCGCAGGAAAGCGACATGACGGTCGTGGCGGAGGTGGCCGACGGTGCGCGGATCGTGGCGGCGGTGCTGGAGTGCTCGCCGGATGTCGCGATCATCGACATCGGGATGCCCGGCGTCGACGGTGTCGAGGCCTCGGCGCAGCTGCAGGAGAAGCTGCCTAGCTGCCGGGTTCTGATCCTCACCGGGCTCACCGGCCCGGGCCAGCTTCGCAGAGCGCTGCGTGCGCAGGTCGCCGGGTTCCTTCCGAAAGACGTGCGGGCTTCGGATCTGAACTCGGCCATCCGGTCCATCGCGGCCGGCGGGCGGGTGATCGACTCCGGCCTCGCGGCGGCGGCGCTGGGAGCGCCGCAGAGCCCGCTGACTCAGCGGGAGACCGAAGTGCTGCGGCTGTCGGCGACCGGCGCGCAGCCGGCCGAGATCGCCGCACGGCTGTTCATCACGTATGGCACGACTCGCAACTACCTCACCTCGGCGGTGGCCAAGCTCTCGGCCAGGAACCGGGTCGACGCCATCAGGATTGCCACCGAATCCGGGTGGCTCTGAACCGCGCGGCTTTCTCAGGACTCGGCGGTCGCCATCGTCGTCAGACTCGGCGACGGCACGGCCGTGCCGGTGGCGAACTCCGCGACGAGTTCGAAACGGCCGTCCGGTAGCGGTCCGGCGCTCATGTGTCCGCTGGTGCGTTCGGCTATGCCGATCAGTCCTGAGCCGCGTCGCTCCGGACCGCCCACCGCAATGGGGAGCACGCCGTCGTTGATGACACGCAAACGGACCAGGCCCTGCGCGGAGGTGATCGCGATCGTGCAGGTGCGAGCCTGGCTGTGCCGCACGATGTTGGTGACCGCTTCGCGCAGTACTGCGGCCACCGCCGCGTCCACGCTGGCCGGCAGCGGGTCGACGTGCACCGCCAGGGTCGGGCGCACACCGGCGATCTCCAGCACGGCGCGGGCCGCGGCCACTTCCTCGTCGGCGCGGAGCATGGCCGGACGGGTGACGACCGACTCCACTTCGGCCAGCGCTCGCGCGGCCAGTTCCGGCAGCGTCGCCAGGTGTTCGCGGGCGCGCGCAGGGTCGGACTCCAGGAGCCGTAGGCACAGCTCCCCGTTGAGCGCGACCGCCGAGAGGCTGAACGACACCATGTCGTGCAAATCCCGGGCCACCCGGGTGCGCTCGCGGACCAAGGCCTCGCGCGCCAGATCGCGCCTAGTCCGGTGCAGTACGGTCACCAGCCGCGACAGCCGGATCAGGCTGTAGGACAGCCAGGTGAGGATGATCATGGAGGTCAAGTTCGCCGCCACCCCCGCCAGGTTCGGCACCGGCGGAGGGTAGAACGTCATTGACATGTACAGCACCGTCGCGACCCCGAAAAGCACCCAGGACAGTGGTCGCCGCACGCCGGTGAGCACCAGGCCCAGAAGGAACGGCCACAGGCAGGAGAGCAGGGTGAGTTCCCAGATGAGGTAGCCCAGCGGCAGGGCGGTCGGTCCCAACAGCAGGGCCAGGAGGATCATCTGCCGGCGCGAGGGACGCATCAGCAGCAGCACGGCGCCGGCCGCGCAGATCAACGGCACCATGAGCAGCATCGTCCACGGCCGGTGGTAGTCGGTCAGCGCGTCGGCGATCACGTTCAGCGACTCGCACAGATACACCGCGGCCAAGCTCAGGCGCGCCACCCGCGGTGAATCGATCGGCGCGACCGGCGCCGCCGGCTGGCTGCGATAGGCCCCGGCCGTTTGGCGAATGCCGGCGAGCGCCTCCCGGGCGGTGTCGACCGCGGTGCCGAGCAGGTCGCGCGCGGCCTGCGGTTCGGCGTCGACCGCTCGCGTCAACTGCTGCTCGAGCGCGCGTAGCTGCCCGCTCACCATGGTGAGCAGTTCTCCGTGCAGTCGGCTTCTTTCCCGCAGCAGTTGCCATCGAGCCAGTTCCCCGCGCGTGGCATGCAGCTGGGCCACCATCGTCGCCAGGGCGTACAAGCCGAACACAATCAGTCCGTCATTGGCGGTTCGGTAGGTCCGGTGGATCGATATCAGGGCATTGTCGCCAGACATCAGCCCAGCCGCGTATGTCGCGACCAGGACCATCCCGAACAGGGGCCATCCGACGCGGCCGCGGAAGGCGCACAGCGCGGCGATCGCCAGCGGCCAGGGCAGCCAGTCCCAGCGCGTGCCGACGAGCGCGAACGGCGTCGCGTAGAGCGCGACCAGCGCCGCCAGCAGCGCACCGCGGACTCTTGGATCACGTGGCCCCAGCAGCACTCCCACCAGAGCCGGGTAGGGAATCATCGCCACGAAGACGGACGACCACGGCAGTCCCTCCTGCCGGGACGCAAGCAGCCGCACGAGCATGATCAAGCCGAGGGCGGTCCACAGCATCCCTCGCACCAGCCGCAGCCGCAGATCCCCGGTATCGTCCCGGCCCCCGTCCGCGTCGTCGCCCGGCGCTGCTCCAGCGCTCGGATTCTTCGACACTCGGACCCCCTGTGACCCGGCGACCAGCGAAGCGGTGTGCAAAATGCATAGACCGACAGTGCCGGGAACACTACCAGCGGCGCCGCGACGCAACGAGGATGAACCCGGCTCGGGAACCGGGCCTCGCGCGCAACAAGGCGACATCAATGCTCTGGGGAAGAGGAGGGGCCCGGATGAGCGGCTCCGGAGAGAAGACCCGGCATGCGAAGGCGACCATCGCCGTCCACGTATACCAGCCCATGGCCTATGACGAGCCGGCGCGGGGCCCAGTCCTGTCAAGGATCCACGTCGAGGAGACGTTCAGTGGCGACATCGAGGGCGAGGGTGTCGTCGAGTTCCTCCAGTCCGCGGACAGCGACGGCTCGGCGAGCTTTGTCGGGATCGAGCGGATCACGGGAACGCTCGCTGGCCGGCAGGGGACCTTCCTGTTGCAGGATGCGGGCGTCGTCGAGGGGAATGTCGTCAGCGGTGACTGGTTCGTGATCCCCGGCTCCGGAACCGGTGAGCTGGCCGGTCTGCGGGGCACCGGCGGATTCCGCGCCAACCTCGGCGAAGGCGCCGAGACGTTCCTCGACTACTGGTTCGAAACCGCCGACGCCGCCAAGCCCGGAGTCTCAGAAGCCGAATGATCGTGCACGACATCGGTGACGACGGCGGTATCGCGTGACGACACATGGCGCGCCGCGGCTCGTGGTCGGGATCAGCGGCGCGACGGGCATCGCCTACGGCGTGAAGCTCTTGGAGCTGGCCCGCAAGGCGGGCGTCGAGACCCACCTGATCATGACGCCCGCCGCCCAGCAGACTCGGGCGTATGAAACGGATCTGAACGCTCGTGACCTCGCCGCGATGGCCGACGTCGCCTACCGTCCGGCGGACCTCGGAGCGGCGATCGCCTCCGGCTCCTTCCGCACGGCCGGCATGATCGTGGCGCCGTGCTCGATCAGAACCCTGTCGGCCATCGCCTACGCGAACAACGACAACCTCCTGACGCGCGCCGCCGATGTGACGCTCAAGGAACGGCGGCGCCTGGTCCTCCTGGTCCGGGAGACCCCGCTGACGCTTTCCCACTTGCGCGCCATGACGGCGGTCACCGAGTCCGGCGGGATCGTCATGCCGCCGGTGCCCGCGTTCTACCTCCACCCGCGCACCGTGGACGACATCGTCGAGCACACAGCCGGGCGAGCGCTGGATCTGCTCGGCGTGGACGTGCCGGGCCTGCCGCGGTGGGGCGATGGCTGATCAACATCCTGATGACTACCCAATCGGACCACTGCGAACAACTTGTGACCACGCACACTGTGAAAGGCGTCCGATGACCCACCTGCGCAGCCTCCGCGAGTTCCTCGACGAGCTCGACAGGATCGGTGACCTGCAAACCATCGAAACCGAGGTCGACTGGAACCTGGAGGCCGGCGCGATCATCCGCCGCTCCTACGACCTGACGGCGCCCGCGCCGCTGTTCACCAACCTGACCGGCTACCAGGACACCGGCTTCCGGCTCCTCGGAGCGCCGGGCGCGCTCAGCAGCGGCGAGCACCGGTTCGCGCGGATCGCCCTGGCGCTCGGGCTCTCGGCCGACGCCTCCGGCCAGGAGATCGTCGAGGCGCTGGCCGCCGCGCGCCGCAAGCCCGGCATCCCGCCGGTCGTCGTGCAGCGGGAATCAGCGCCCTGTAAGGAGAACGTCGTCACCGGCGACGCGATCGATCTGTTCGCGTTCCCGACGCCGCTCATCCACGGCAATGACGGCGGCCGTTACCTCCAGACCTACGGCATGAACATCGTCAAGACCCCGGACGGCTCCTGGACCAACTGGTCGATCAACCGCATGATGATCGCCGGCAAGGACACCCTGGCGTGCCTGATCCCCGGCCCCCAGCACCTGGGAATCATCCGGTCGAAGTGGGCGCAGATCGGGAAGTCGATGCCGATCGCCCTGGCCATCGGCGTCGAGCCGGGCCTGCCGTTCGTCGGCGGGATGCCGATCCCCGAGGGCGAGGACGAGAGCCACTACCTCGGGGCGCTGTTCGGGGAGGGCATCGAGGTGGTCCCGGCCGAGACGGTGGACCTGCTCGTCCCGGCCACTGCCGAGATGGTCGTAGAGGGGCACATCTCCCTCGACGAGACGGTCATGGAAGGGCCCTTCAACGAGTTCCCCGGCTACATCGCCACCGACGCCTCGCCCAAGGCCCTGTTCGAAGTCACCGCGATCACCTACCGGCACGGCGCGATCCAGCCCGTCGTCGCCGCGGGCCCGCCGGTCGAGGAGGACCACACGGTCATCGGCGTCACGAGCGCCGCGGAGATCCTGCACCTGCTGCGCGGCGCCGACCTGCCGATCGCCTCGTGATGGTACAACTTCGAGGCGGCGGTGCACTGGCTGACGATCGCCGTGCGCTCCGACTGGCACGCGGCTACCGGCATGTCCGCCGGCGAGCTGGTCGACAAGGTGGCCGCCGTCATCTTCACCGGCAAGCCCTCGGTGAACGCCCCGAAGATCCTGCTGGTCGAGGACGACGTGGACATCACCGACCTGTCGCAGGTCGTCTGGGCGTTCGCCACCCGGTCGCACCCTGAGCGCGGTGAGTACCACTTCGCGCACAAGCTCAGCATGCAGCTCGCGGTGTACCTGTCGGAGGAGGAGTCACACACGTTCAATGCCGGGAAGGTCATCTACAACTGCCTGCTCGCCGATCTGTACCCCGACGGCCGGCGGCCGGTGAAGGGCAGCTTCGAAAACGGCTGGCCCGCTGACATCCAGCAGCGCGTCCTCGAGAACTGGCACGCCTACGGCTACCGCTGAGGGCGGCGAGCAAGGCCTTGCGCTGGACTGAGCGCAACGTGACTTGATTCCAGGGCGGCAGTAAGCGCCTTCCACGGCCGACGGCCCCAGTAGCCTGCACACACGAACAACAGCAGCCGAATCAACGACAGCGCAACGGGAGAAGCTCATGTGGGAGTACGAATACAGCGTCGAGACAGACGCCAAGCCCGAGGCCGTGTTCAAACTGTGGACCGATGCCGAGAACTGGCACACCTGGAATGACGGCGTCGGCGAGGTCGAAGTACGCGGGCCGTTCGCCGCCGGCACCACGTTCACCATGACCCCGCCCGGCCAGCCCACGGTCACCATGCAGATCAGCGAGGTCACCGAGAACCAGGGCTTCACCGACGTCAACACCGAGTTCGACGGCCTGGTCATCACTACCTTCCACCGCATCGAAGACCTCGGCGGCGGCCGGACGAAGGTCACCTACCGCACCCAGATCACCGGCGACGCCGCCGACACGGTCGGCGCCGAAGTCGGTCCGATGATCTGCGCCGACTTCCCGGACGTCGTCGACGCGTTGGTGGCCCGCGCCGCCCAATCTTGACGACTGACGCACGGCGGGGGTTGTCGCCAGCCCCCGCCGATCCTGGTCCGAAAACCTGGCCGCGGACTGTGTGGCTTCAGCGCCCGTGGCGCAACGACCTGAGGTACGCGGCGTTGGGCGATCCGACTCCGGTGACGTCGTCATAGCCCGGTACGGCGTGAAGGCTGGTGTCCAAGCCGAAGGTGATGAGGCCTGGTCCCTGCGCGTTTTTCACCTTGGCGAGCGGGACGGCGACCGCGATCGGGGTGTCCGGGCCGAGCGGGTGGTCGGTGACGTCGTGAAAGAGCCCTGCCGGTGAGAAGTAGATGGCGGGGTTTGCGAATCCGAGCGGCACGCCGTGCTCAGCCTGCTGAGCTGCCGCCTGGATGCCGGCGATCAGCGGAGTCGCGAGGCTGGTGCCGCCGTTCGTGCTGTTCTTCCAGACCGCCGAGCCGCCGTCGGCAGGGGTCTGCCACGCTCCGGTTCGCAGGCCGGTGAAGGGATCGGCGTCCGCGGCGATGTCCGGCAGCACTCTCATCGGGCCGCCGGTGGCGCCGGTGCTCAGCGCCGCCGGTACGATGCCGCGCTGATAGAAGGGCTGCGGGAAGCGCGTGCTGCGGCCGCCGCCGCTGCCGCCGATGAAGGCGCCGGGCGCCTGGTTCCAGCCGGCACCGTCGGCTGTCAGCGTGGCCGCCTTGTCGCCCCAGCCGGTCTCCCATTCGTAGTCGTTGTGCGCACCGATGGCCAGGCTCGTGCCCCCCACCGCGGTCACCCACGGGTCGGCGGCGGGGAAGTTCACGCTGGGCTGGTGGTCGGCGGACCCGAAGCTCTGGTCTCCCGCGTCGCCGGCGCCGAAACAGAAGCCGATGCCTTCGACGGCGCCGAGTTCGAAGACCTGCTCGTATTGCGCGACGAGGTCCGCGGGAACCCCCGAGTCACCACCCTTGAGATACCAGGAACCGCTCACGATGTCGGCCAGATGCCGGTCGACGACGTCGGTGAGACCGGTCAGCAGCGACGCCGCCGTGTCCGGGTCCGCGGTCGAGGTTCCGACATAACGGATGTCCGCCCCGGGTGCGATCGCGTGCACGGCCTCGACGTCGAGTATTTCCTCGCTGCGAAAGCCGTTCGCTTTCGTGCCGGTGCAACTGTCGTCGGCGCCGCACAGCAGATCCTCGCTGTACTGACCTGGCCGCAACGGTCTGCCACCCTGCTGCTGGGCGAGTGTGTCCACATCGGACCGCATGTCGGGTACGGCTCCAGGCAGGACGATGGCCACGGTGGATCCGGTTCCGTCCAGACCGGCGGCGGTCAGTCCGTAGGCACCGCGCATCTGCGCGGAGGTGTAACCGCACCCGCTCCAAGCCGGCGTCTCGCCGTACGCCGCGGGCACCGTACTCGCGGGCCGTTGACCGAAGTAGTCGGAGCAGGTGGGTTCGTTCGTCGAACCGGGCGCGCCGCCGAGGTCGTCCACCTGGACGGTCGCCGACATCGTGTCGAGCCCTGATATGCCCGCCACCGCTGACGCGAGCCCGGCTGGTATCCGGGGCGGCGATTGCGGGGCGCGCTGCCGTCGGCCTGCCAGGAGGTAGTCGTGCAGCTGGATTGCGAAGGCGCTGTCGACGGCCGCGACAGTGCCGCGGGCGAGCAGTTCCTGCGGGTCGGGGCTGGTGACCGTGAGGCCGGCGTGCTTCAGCCACGCCTCGACTTCGGCGGTGTCAGCGGCGTCGGGTCCGAAACGGCGCCGGGCCTGCGCGGCGGAGAGGTAGTGATGGAACATGGGGCTGCGCGGGTCCGACACGGCACGCGCGTAGGCGGCCAGATCGGCTGCGTCCTGGCCGGCGAGGTAGATCGTCGTCGTCAGCTGCTGCTCTGCGCCGGTCGCGCCCAGGTCGGTCGCCTGGCTGGTCCAGTCCGGCACGACGCCGGGCATCGCCCGGAAGGGTGCGGGTGTCGCAGCCGCCCACGTCGTGCCGATTCCGGCGGCAGCAGCGGTCAGTGCGAGGACCGCGAGGCCTGATATGTATCGCTGTTTGTGAAGCATCGCGCCATGCTGGCCGTGAGGGGCTTTCCTCAGGGTTACCCGGCGTGGTTATGCCGGTGAAACCTCCGCCGGTGTAGAAGGGCGCGCGCATTCAGCGCAGGGTGACGCGCACCGCCAATCCGCCGTCGCGCCCGGGTCGGGCACGAAGTCGGCCGCCGTGCGCGGACACGATGGCCCGCGCTATCGACAGGCCGAGCCCGGCACCGTGACCCAGCGACCCCCGTTCGAAGGGTTCGAACAACCGCGCCACGTCGCCGGCCGGGACCGGAGGTCCGGAGTTCTCGATCCGCAGCGTGCGATCAGTGCCGACCTCCACGTCGACGGTTCCGCCGGGCCGGTTGTAGGCGATCGCATTGCGGACCAGGTTCCCGATCAGATGTCCCAGCAAAACCGCGTCCCCGACCACGACGACGGGGTCCGGGCTCTGCGCGGGTGGCTTCGGCCGCGTGGCCACGCGCACCCCGGCTTCGTCTGCCAGCTGCGCATAACGCGCGACCTCGGCGGCCACCAGGAGATCAAGCCGGACCGGCTCGCGTTCGTGGACGCCGCTTTCGCTGCCGGCCAGCAGCAACAACCCGTCGATCAGCTTCTGCGTCCGGATGTTGGCGGCCAGCAGTTGCTCCCGCACCTGCGCCAGTTCCTCCGCGGTCGGATCCTCCAGCCCGATCTGGATGGCGGCGCGCTGTACCGCCAACGGCGTGCGCAACTCGTGGGAAGCGTTGGCCGCGAATCGCCGCTGGCCGGCGATCATCGCGTGCACGGGACGCAGGGCGCGCCCGGCCATCCACCAGCCGAGGACGCCGGCCAGCACCGTCAGGGCGGCCAGTGACCACAGCCCGTACACCAGGATCTGGTGCACCGCGTTGGCGTTCGCCTCCGCGACCGCCCGCGAGACCTGCTCCCGGACCGGCGCCAGTTTGGGATTCGCGGCCAGGGCAAGGGAACCGTCGTGCTTCGGCACCAGGATGATCGCGGACGGCTTCCTCGGCAGTCGGGCCTTGATCAGCAGATAAGCGATCCCTGTCAGCACCATCCCCCCGGCCAGGAACACGGCGGTCAGCACCACGGTCAGCCGGAGCTGTGCCGAGGTCCGCAGGGCACGAAAACGCGTCGCGGCGCTCATGTGATCCGGTACCCGGCGCCGATGACCGTCTCGATGACCTCCGGCTGCCCCAGCTTGGCCCTGAGTTTGCTCAGCGTGACGCGGACCGTGTTGGTGAAGGGGTCGGCGTTCACGTCCCAGACGGCCTCCAGCAACCGTTCGGCGCTGACGAGCGCTCCATCGGCGGCGAGCAGCGTCTCCAGGACCCCGAACTCCTTCAGCGTCAGCGGCAGGTACGTTCCGTCGCGGTATGCCTGCCGCCGCCCGACGTCCAGTCGGATGTCGGCGCGCTCCAGCACAGGC
>Ga0134126_10008866_pt1 | contig 12667 bp, 8 predicted proteins | sample KB31752_FD_96881 | JGI IMG/M metagenome (GOLD analysis project Ga0134126, IMG submission 96881) | Terrestrial soil microbial communities with excess Nitrogen fertilizer from Kellogg Biological Station, Michigan, USA - KB3-175-2 | ecosystem: Environmental > Terrestrial > Soil > Unclassified ...
CAAAGTAATACTGGAGCGGATATGCGGACATGGTGTAATCGGCCGGAATTGCCGCCAAGTACCGACCGTTTTGATTGTTCATCTCTTGCGAAATCCAACGCTCCGCCTGATCCACATGACGATAATACAAACGCGCCGATTTCGGCGCGGACTTTGCATCGGATGCGGGAACTTTCACAGCGAGCGTGAGCACCTGCCCCGGCCGAAAGCTCTCTGGCGGCGTATGGACGCACGCGACACTGGGCCGGCTCGGCCGACCAGTGACATTACGAACAGCGCGAGCAATGTCGCCCTGGGCGGCCGTTTGAGATGGGGACGTTACTTTGGCCTGCATGGCAGCGATGTCTGCGTCGATGCCATGCAGTCGATCGCTCCAATGACCGCGCCGCTTCGGAATGCGGCCGTAGGAAATGTCTGAACGATAGACAGTAGCTGCACGCTCTGCCATCGTCGCCCACGCTTGCCGAGCTTCTTTATACTGCGCAAGAGCCAGCTTGCCCGATTCAGAATCTCCCGTCTGCTGATAAATCTCAAAAAGCACCGCGCTGCGCAGCTTGTACGCAAAAAAAGTTCCAAGCCCTATCTGGATGAGGACGTCTTCTTCGATACGGCGAAACTCTGGCGAGCTCTGTGACCTCGTTCTGAGGCGAGCTTGGTTCAGCGAATCGCGTGAAACGGCTACGCAATCCTCCACCCACTGCGCAACCTCTATAGGCGAATACTTCGCATCCGCCCGGCCCGCAAGCAGCGCCTGTGTGTACTCGACCACGGTGGAGAACATCTGCGGGTCCAACGGGCTCACTGTGCCGAAGCACTTAGGAGTTGGTGTGTCGCTGTATGGAGAAGGCTCACTGCCCATCACAATCGGCATATTCGTCGGCAACTCGTACCAGAGATCGTGATTGCTGGCAGATGCCAGGTGTGCCGACGTCAGTAATGCGAGGATGCGGCTAGCGTTGGCGAGGGAAGTTTCAACCGCATTCGAAGCCGAGCCAAAATCTGCCTGCAGATGTCTGCGCCAAATTTCGGAACCGGCATTCGGATCGTAGAGCTTTCGTCCCCAAACCCGGTAGTAATACTCGTACTTTTTCCAATCCGCTTCGGGACTCAAGGATGCATCGAGGTATGCACAGCGGCCGCCCGCGCCGCCGGTACCTTCCCGGCCCTTGAACGTGAGGGGCTCCATGAGGTCCAAGCCTGCGGCGCCACAAAAGCTGGACGCGCGAGAGTAGGCCGCAGCCATTTCGGGATCGGCGGATAACAAGTGCCGCTGCGTCCCGGGCCATAGGCGAAACATTAGACGATAGCGAGCGCCTTCATGCAGGAAGTCGCCATAGCCATACCGTGTGAACAGCCGGGACCCGCTGCTGAGGCTGAACGGAGTTGACTGTGCGTTTGTCTGATTTGCCCGAGGAATTTCGAGAGCGCGAATATCGGCCTGTTGATAACCGAGGCTCTGATGTTCAGCCGAAAATTTCGCGCCCAGCTTGACGGGCATTCCCGTCGCCGCAGCAACATCGATCATGGTCTGATCGACGCCTTTCGCGTGCATATCGATTTCAATCTTGCGCCCGCTACTTGAAATCGCTTCAAAAAGGGTTTTCCAGAAGTCGTAGCTTCCTTCTGGGATTCCGCTCTCGCCGTGGACACGCATTGTAAGCCCCTGAATCTCCGGGCATTCCTTGAGAATGATCGAGAGCGCATCGCGACAGTAGCGGGCGTGAGTTTCGGGAGTAAGCCCATCGATCCGGTGGTACGCATCCGGGCTGTCGGTCCATTGATAGGCATGTGTCCAAATACCGAGTTGAAAGTGAAGGCCCCGCGCGCCCGTCTCTGCCGCGATGTAACGCAGCATCTCGAAATTCTTTTCCCGCTCCTCATTACTGAGCGGCACCGGCGACGCAAGCCTCGCGCCATCAGGAGAAGCAAGCTGCATCACGCGAACATCGGGGTATCCCGGCACGTCGACAAGATAGGGATAGAAAAAATGGAAATAATCGTCAGTGACGCCGCGCGGAAAGTCGTACTCGAGACCATAGGCAAAATTGAAGCGATTGAAACGGCAGGCGACGAGTGTATCGAGATAGCCAGTCCAGAAGTTCTTGTCGTAATACCAGGGTTTGTCTTCAATTTCACTGCAGAAGTACCGACCTACGCTGCGCACCTCGTTCGCAGGTTTCTGCTCAACGACTTGCGCCAAACGTAGCGCGGCCAACGGATCTGCGCTGAACTGCACCCGCTCGGCCAGTTCGAGCAGCCCGTACACGAAGCCGCGAACATCCGCTGCGGAAACCAACACACCGGAAACCGAATCAACCTTGCCCGGTGATAGACGCAGACTCTCAGGGGCGACGAGTGCCGGATTCCGCGGAAATCCTTGCGAGAACTGCGATTCCGGACCCGCGGCAACGACACAGACTGACGAGCCCGCGGCTGCTTCGAGTGTTTGTGCCGTGATGCAAGAGACTCTTTTGGCCTCAAGTGCGTGGCGAACCTGCTCCATGGCTCGCTCCACCGGCTCGCTCGAAGCGAATGGATTCCGAGGATCGATAATCAAGCAAGCTCGACCTGCGCCTGCAGCAAACGATGTCTGAGGTAGGCTACATACAGCCGCCGCACCAGCTACCTTCAAAAAATCCCTGCGCGCGATATTGGAAGCAAAATGAGTTTTCATCGGCAGAAGCTAAGCCTCGATCCAGTGAGCCGTATTTGCACCCACGCTCGACACATTCGCGTTGATGGTACGACCAATGTCAAGCGGTGTCAAAAGCCTCTAGGGACCAGACGGAATGGCGTGGCGGCAGGAATGACACCTGAAAACCAGGAACGCGGTTGCGGACGATTAATACCGGAGTGAATTGGTGGACGTGGCCGGGATCGAACCGGCGACCCCCTGCTTGCAAAGCGCACGAATCCGTTCTAACAGCTGCGCTGGTAGTTTCTAACTAGCAGCGTTTACAACAATTCGGGGAATCTGCTTTTCGCTCAAAGCTAACCCAAATGCACTGAAAGCGGTGTATTCGTGCACAGTTCGTGCACAAAAATTGTTCGTGCACACTTCGCGCACAGCCGGGTCCGCCGGAAAACCCGAAGACTGAACCCGCCCTTGAGACAAAGATGTGAATCACACTATCAGCGGATGAACGTCATCATCGCCGCTGCACACGGCGTCCTCTGTTTGGCATGAACTTCCTCTTCGAATTTCGCCGGGGAACAGTAACCGAGTGCCGAATGCAATCGGTATTGGTTGTAGTAGCCTTCGATGAATTCTTCTAGGCATTTCTGCAGGTCCTCAAAATCATTGTACGTGTTCGCGTAGATTTCTTCGCGCTTTAGTGTCTTGAGAAAACTCTCGCATGTACCATTATCGTAAGGATTGCCTGGCCTGCTCATACTGGGAAGCATTCCGTGCTTCCAGAGCGTTTGCATGTACTCTTTGCTTGCGTACTGCACTCCCTGGTCGGAATGGTGCACAACACCGTGAGGTGGCCTTCTGTTAGCTATCGCTCTTTCCAAAGCACAAAGGGGAAGCTGGGCCTTCAGAGTTCGACCCAGAGCCCAGCCAATTACCTTTCGCGAAAAGGCGTCTAGCACAACGGCCAGGTAGACAAATTCTCGAACGAGGCGGACATAGGTAATGTCGGCGACCCACAGTTGATTGGGTCCGAGCAGAGTCATTCGGTTTGCAAGGTTCAGGTAAACTCGTGCGGCGCGAAGAGAATGCTCCGAGGGATGTAGACAATCTTGGCGAACTCCCAGCAGATTGTCTTCCCGCATCATCCGAGCTATTCGCTTGTGGTTCACCATCATTCCGTGCGATCGCAGCTCGGCGGTGACTCGCCTGTAGCCATACCTCCAGCCATGCTGCATGACGATTTTCTGGACGGCAGATCGAACAGCCACATCCTCCTCGGCCTGCCACCCACCTCCTAAATAACGATAGAATCCAGCCCGGCTTACCCCTGCTAACCGACATATTCGCTCGACGCTCAATCCGCCTTGCAATGGCATCCTAGCTCTTATCTCGTCATAGATGCCCCGTCGCCAGAACCGAATTTCTGATGACGCCGAGCCCCTACTCTTCGCAAGGCATGTTTGAAAAAATCCAGTTCGACAGTCTTGTTTGCCAACAGTCGCTTTAAATTGAGGATCTGTTTGCGCAAAATCAGTTCGCGCGTTCGTGTAGGAAGTGCATTGGTCTCGTCCAGGCGATCACGCCAGTTGTAAAGAACTCTGCGACATACGCCAAGCTCTCGCGCCAGCCGGACGATATTGTTACATTTACGCATTTGTTCAACAGCCTCTCTTCGAAACTCAGCGCTGTACCGCTGCCCCTTTTTTCGTTCCACGTAGCCACTCCTTTCCCCCAAAGTGGATGAGATCGGTAACATCAGAAACCAACTTTGCTTGGAAAATCGATCGCACAGATAAGTGCCGTATCTCTATTCCCAAATGGATGCCATTGATGGGAGGACAAACAGTCGGTATGCGGCGTCAACCTTCTTAGGTGAAGCGCGTTCTTCGAACAGACCAACCGTATGAAGCCGCACCAAGAGCGCAAGCTTTGGCAGTCGTTTTCGGGCGATCATCTGGCAGAAGGCGAACGATTTCGCCTTTCGAAACGATGGCTTCTACTATCGCCGACAACAGAAATCCGAGTATCAGCCCCCACAGAATGTCCCAGAACATCACGAACGCAATCGATAGGGCGTGACTAATGGCATGCCCCACCCGCACGGCTATAACGCTTGCATCGGAAAGGATGAACTCGGCAGAGGTCATGGAATTTCGATGCCCAAGTCTCGCAGCAGATACGGTATGGGGCAACTCGACATGCGCAACTATCCAAACATCCAAAACATCCAATTTGTTGACTGCCACGTACAAGGATTATAGATTTAGAAGACGCCATGAAGCGGATCGCCTCAGTATTCGCGGCAACAGCTCTTGCGCTGATGATGCAGTTCGCGTCCTGTTTGCCCACGGCAGGAGCGAGCGCGCAGAGCATGAAATGCTGCGCTTCAATGCCATGCACGCCCGCGAATCACAACAATGGGTGCTGCAAGAATATGGCTTCCGGTAAAGGGCCGACCGTCATTCCCGCGCAATCGGTTTCGTTGCAAAGTCCGATCCTCGGGATTTTTGAATATCCGCCCATTTCTAAGCTTCTGCACCGGACTTCCGAGTTTCCGCCGATCACCGACGCGCAGCAACACTCTCCGCCGAAGCTCTACACGCTTCACGCATCACTTCTTATCTAGACCCTGCCTTATCCGTGTGCGTTCTGCACGCGTGTGTTTATCTATCCATCTTTTCATTGTGAGCCTTTACCTATCGAGGCCGAGCTTTCTGCGCGACTCTTAACGAGCGCACGCTCAGGTTTCTCCAAGGAGAGAACACCATGTTCATATCACCGCGTCAACCGCGCGCCAGCAAACTTCGGCACACTTCGTCCCTCATCGCGGCGGTCTCCATCTTTTTTGTGTGTGCACCCGAAGTGTTCGGACAGGCGACGATGGCACAGAAGAATCCACCCCCCGCATCATCAGAAGTGCAAACGACAGCTCGCTTGAGCGATCTGCTTACGGAAGCAGAGCGGAGCAATCCACAGATTCAGGCGGCGCATCAGGCGTGGATCGCGGCGCAACAGGTGCCGTCTGAAGTCTCCGCGCTTCCTGATCCGCAAGTCCAGGTTCAACAGTTCACCGTCGGCAGTCCACGTCCATTCGCCGGATACACGAACAGCAACTTTGCCTATATCGGACTCGGGGCCTCGCAGGATTTGCCATACCCGGGGAAATTGCGCTTGAAGGGGCAAATCGCGAAACAAGATGCGGCTGTAGCGCAACAGGAATACGAATCGGTGCGCCGGGACGTGCTGGCGAACGTCAAATCCGCATACTTCCAATTGGCTTATTTATCTCAGACGCTAGCGATCCTTGAGAGCGATGGCGAACTGCTCAACGAGGCTGAGCAGGCCGCTGATGCACGCTATCGCTCGGGAATGGGGAATCAGCAAGACTTGCTGGAAGCGCAGCTTGAAAAAACGAAACTCCTCCGCGAAATCACTATGCATCACCTCGAAGTAGCAAAGCGAGAGGCGCAGCTAAAACAGCTTCTTAATCGCTCGCAATCCTCGCCAGATATCGCGACGACCCAGATATCCCAAACCCCGCTGACGTACACGTTCGACGAGCTTCTGAATGCCGCAAAATCGCAGAATCCAGATATTGCAGCGGCACAGACTGTCGTCCAGAAAGGTAAATTACAAGTTGATCTGGCGCACAAGGATTTCTATCCCGATTTCAGTCTCCAATACATGTGGCAGCGCACCGATCCCACACAATACCGCGCCTATTACATGCTGACGTTCGGCGTTAACATTCCCATCCACCGGAGCAAGCTTCACCACGAATTAGCCGAAGCGGAAGCAAACCTGAACCGCTCGCGGAGCGAGGCCGACGCGCAATCTCAACAGGTCGCTTTCGAGCTTCGCACGGAATACGACACGGCACAAAAAGATGCGGAGCTATTGAACATTTACAGCAGCGGCCTTATGCCGCAGGCGCGTGCTGAATATCAGTCCGGGATTGGTACCTATCAGAATGACCGCTCCGATTTTCAGACCCTCTTGAACTCCTTTCTTGACGTTCTGCATTTGGACGAGGAGTACTGGCAGACATTTGCTGACCGCGAGGACGCACTGGCCGGTATTGAACAACTCACAGGCCTGTCTCTGCGTCAGGAAGGAGCACAGCAATGAAGACCTATCGCGCCGGATTCATTTGGGCCTTAGTAGCCAACGCAGTGCTCATTGCTGCTCTCGCTTTCGTTTGGTTGCGATACCGCTCCGCCGGTGAAAGAGCAGACGTGCGGAGCCAAACTGCCTCAGAGTCAGCGCAGCAAAGCTCTTCCCCAAGTCCAGTACCGTCCGCACCAAGCTCTGCTGAAACGCAGTTAGTCCCGGTGCAAATCTCGGCGCAACGATTGCAGAGCATTGGCGTGACGATTGGCCAAGTTCAGCCGAAAAACGTTGAAGATGAAATCCGTACGACCGGCAACGTCGCCGTGGACGAAACCAAACTCGCTTACGTTCAAGTTCGCTTTTCGGGGTACATCCAGCGCGTGTTTGCCGATGCGACCTATCAGTACGTCCAGAAAGGGCAGCCGCTCTTCACGATCTACAGTCCCGATCTGGTCGCGACGGAACGCGAATACGTTTTGGCAAAGGAGAATCAGCAGCAGGTGGCGCATAGCACCATTCCTGGAGTGGCCTCGGGAGCAGAGTCTCTCGTTAGCGCCGCTCTCGAACGTCTCACGCAATGGGGAATTCCGCAGCGAGAAATCGCAAGGCTCGAATCGACTGGCCAGGTCCAGCAAGAACTCGAAATCGATTCTCCGATTTCGGGCTACATAACGGAACGCAACGCCTTACCCGGCCTCACCGTTCAGCCCGACACTCGCCTCTACACGATTGCCGACCTTTCGACCGTGTGGGTGCAGGTCCAGGTTTTTCAGAATGACCTTGGGAGAATCAGGAAAGGTGATCCCGCCAGCCTAACCGTGGACTCCTATCCAGGACGCACGTTCACCGGCCATTTGGATTTCGTGTACCCGCAGGTGGACATGAACACCCGAACCGCAAACGTACGGATTGTGTTTGCAAATTCCGAACTCCTCCTCAAACCGGGAATGTTCGTTAGCGTGAGCCTGAAAATTCCAATGGGACGGCAATTAACGATTCCGGCCAGCGGCGTTCTCCAATCCGGCACGCGCCAGATTGTCTTCGTGGATCGCGGCGATGGCTATCTTGATCCGCGCGACGTGCAGCTTGGCGCGCGAGTTGGGGACAACTTCATAGTGATGAAGGGGCTGAAAGCGGGCGAGCGTATCGTCACTTCGGCCAACTTCTTGATTGATTCCGAGAGCCAGTTGCAAGCCTCGCTTGGCTCCTTTGCCCCGCCTCCCCCCGGTGCTGGCGCGGCGTCGGCCATCAATGCTCCCCAATCAAATGTCGAATTCAGTACCGACCCAAATCCTCCCCACAAAGGCGCGAACGGCTTCCGCGTGAAGCTGACGGGCACGAATGGATCGGCAATTACCGGCGCACAAGTCACAGTGACGTTCTTCATGCCCGCGATGCCAGCAATGGGCATGGCGGCAATGCGCACGACTGTAACGCTGACCGATAAAGGGAACGGCTTTTACGAAGGCTCAGGCCAGCTCGGAAGCGGCGGAACTTGGCAGGTCACCGTCCTCGCCCAAAAGAACGGGCAAACGATTGGAAGCAAGCAATTGAACGTGAATGCCACGGGAGGAATGTAACGTGATCTCCCGCTGGATTGACTGGTGCGCGCGAAATCGCTTTCTTGTATTCACAGGCACAGTTTTGCTTGTGCTCGCGGGAATCTGGAATATGCGCCGAATTCCGCTCGATGCGCTCCCGGACATTTCCGATGTGGAAGTGATCATCCACACGTCTTGGGCCGGCGAGCCACCGAACATAATCGAGGATCAGGTCACCTATCCGATTGTCACTACTCTTTTGGCTGCACCTAGCGTCAGCGCAGTACGGGCGCAAACCATGTTTGGCGATTCGTACGTTTTCGTTGTTTTTCAGGACGGAACCGATCTCTATTGGGCGCGCTCGCGCGTCTTGGAATACTTGCAACAAATCCAAGGCCGCTTACCCGAAGCCGTGCACCCCGTGATCGGCCCCGATGCAACAGGTGCAGGATGGGTCTACGAATACGCGCTTGTTGACCACACCCACAAATACAGCCTGGCAGATCTGCGCAGCCTTCAGGATTGGTATTTGCGCTATCAACTCGAAACCGTACCAGGTGTTGCAGAGGTCGCAACCATTGGCGGATTCGTGCGCCAGTATCAAGTCAACCTCGATCCCGACAAACTGCGCGCTTACAACATCCCGCTTTCGACCGTGATTGACCGCGTGCGCGCCAGCACCAACGAAGTCGGCGGACGACTGCTCGAACTTGGCGGCGCGGAATACATGATTCGCGGTCTCGGCTACCTGCATTCATTGGACGACCTCGCCAGCGTGCCTGTCGCGACGAAGAACGGGACACCTGTCCTTATTCGTGACCTGGGTACGGTCTCGTTTGGGCCGGATATTCGCGAAGGTGTCGCCGAGTGGAATGGGAATGGCGAAACGGTTGGTGGAATCATCGTGATGCGTTACGGGATGAACGCGCTTACGGTGATCAATGGCGTGAAGCAGAAGCTGGCGCAGATCAAAGGCTCATTGCCGCCCGGCGTGGAAGTGGTTTCCGGCTACGACCGTTCCGGCTTAATTCACGATTCGATTGCGACGCTTCAGCGCGAGCTGATTGAGGAGATGATCATCGTCAGCCTCGTGATCATCATTTTTCTGTTTCACTTCCGCTCCGCGTTTATTCCCATTTTGACGCTGCCCATCGCCGTGGTCGCGTCGTTTATCCCCATGTACTACCTCCATGTATCGAGCAATATCATGTCGCTTGGCGGATTGGCTTTGGCAATCGGAGTCATGGTAGATGCGGCCATCGTTATGGTTGAGAACGGATACCGCCATCTCGCTGAGCGCCAATCCGAGCAGCACCACGGAATTGAGGAGCCAGAAAGGCGCGGCATACTCATTAATGCCGCCAAGCAGGTCGGCCCTGCAATCTTCTTTTCGCTACTCATTATCGTGGTTTCGTTTCTCCCTGTCTTCATGCTCCAGGCACAAGAGGGGCGCATGTTCAAGCCATTGGCCTGGACCAAGACGCTGGCGGTTGGATTCTCTTCGATTCTCGCGATCACGCTTGTTCCAGTGCTTATGATCCTTTTCATTCGCGGTCGCCTCAGACCGGAAGCACGAAACCCTCTCTCGCGCATAACACAGGCTGTGTACCTGCCCGTCCTCCGACTTTGTTTGCGGTACCGGAAGACAACGCTGCTGTTGAATCTCATCTTCTTGCTAGTGACGTTGCCAATCGCTTTTCACATCGGCAGTCAGTTCATGCCGCCTCTGTTTGAAGGTTCGGCGCTCTACATGCCGACTGCGTTACCAGGGATCTCCATTCGACAAGCATCGCAGTTGCTTCAAGAACAGGACAGGATCATTCGCACCTTTCCTGAGGTCGAGTCTGTTTTCGGAACGGTAGGGCGTTCCGACAGCGCCACGGACAATGCGCCGCTCGATATGTACGACACAACCGTCATGCTAAAACCGCGCGATCGATGGCCGGACGGAATGACCTACGAGAAGCTCATTCAGCAGATGGATGCAAAACTGCAATTCCCCGGTCTATCGAACACCTGGACCATGCCCGTGGAGAATCGCCTGGATATGGAGCTTACGGGAATCAAAACGCCCCTAGGCATGAAGATTCAGGGCGCGACGCTTGATGGCATCCAAGAAACCGGAGCGCGAATCGAACGTGTGCTATCGACGTTGAAAGAGACGCGCTCGATTTTCGCTGAGCGAGTTTCCCAAGGTTTCTACATCAATGTTGCCGTGAATCGGGAAGTCGCGGCACGCTATGGCCTAACCGTCGCAGACGTTCAGCAGGCTGTCGAATCCGGGATCGGCGGAGAGGACGTCGCCGAGAACATCGAAGGGCGAGAACGCTATCCAATTAACGTCCGCTACAATCGCGATTTTCGCGACGATCTCGATGAATTGCGCCAAGTCCTGATTGCTACTCCCGCCGGAGCGCAAATTCCGATTTCGGAAGTTGCAACGGTCTCATTCTCGCGTGGTCCAGCTATGATCCGCGACGAAGATGGACAACTCACTGGATACGTTTACATTGACCTGAACACGAACGATTACGGCGGATTCGTGAAGCAGGCGGACGCTGTCCTCCAGCAGAAACTTGCGTTGCCGGCAGGCTATACATACACCTGGTCTGGCGAATACGAATTCGAATTACGGGCGAAGAAACGTCTTGAAGTGATTCTGCCTGTCGTTTTCTTCATCATCTTCTTGCTTCTCTATATGGTATTTCATTCGGTTACGGAAGCCACCGTCCTGATTTTTCCCACGATCTACGCGCTCACCGGCGGCCTCATTCTCCAGCGAATTCTTGGCTACAACTTCAGCGTTGCCGTTTGGGTCGGCTATATCGCGCTCTTTGGAATTGCAGTCGAAACCGGCGTTGTAATGGTTGTGTATCTTCACGAAGCCCTGGACCGCCGCATCGCATCGGGCGTTCCGCTGAGGCATGAAGATATCGAAGCGGCCACCATTGAGGGTGCGGTGCAGCGCTTAAGACCTAAGCTAATGACCGTCTGCGTGGTTCTCGCCAGTCTGATACCCATTCTATTGGAGGCCGGCGTCGGCTCGGATGTGATGAAGCCGATTGCCGCGCCGATTGTCGGCGGCATGATTACCTCGACAATCCATGTGCTCATTCTCGTGCCGGTTTTCTTCGCGCTCATGAAAGAGCGCGCGCTGAGGCGCGGCAATCTAAGTTCATCGAAGCAGTAAATGGCGAACGATCGTTCCCAAAAGGAGGCGGTCAAATGAACAATCGGTCTATGCGGTTGAGGATGCTCTTTGCGGTTACAATTGCCTTCGTTGCATTCGGCGTTAGCGCCCGCGCACAGGACGCCAGCCACCAAACAACTCTCACCGGCGTCGTGAGCGACCCAGCCTGTGGAGCGCATCACAGCATGAAGGGCATGAGCGCCGCGGATTGCACGCGCATGTGTGTCAAAGCAGGGCAGAGCTACGCGCTGGTAGTTGGACAAAGGGTTTACACCCTCAGCGGACATTCTGCCGAATTGAGCAAGAATGCGGGCCAGAGGGGCACCGTTAAGGGAATCCTGAACGCGAATACGCTCGCAGCCGAAACCGTCAAGCCAGCAAAATAGAACTGCCGCGAGAGGATACGGGAGTCTTCGCCATTCGAGCGGTATTGCGTAATCCCTAATGGCACGCAATGCCTTGATACGTGTAAGTCATCGGACGCGGCCCAGGGAGATAAAAGTTCGTCAGCTCAACGAACCTAAAGCCCGAGTTAGCGATCAGCTCGTCAACTTTACGATTCAAATGACAGCCGCCTCCGATACGCTTCCAAATCGGCGTCAGGCGATTCTGCCACCTCGCCACGACCGCATCAGGAGACCGGCCATGCTCGATAAAGAGCAGGCGACCGCTTGGCCTTAGGACCCGCCTCATTTGTCCCAGCGCTTTCGACGGATTCGGAATCGAGCAGAGCGTCCATGTCATAAGAACTGTATCGATGCTCTCGTCAGGAATGGGAAGTGCCTCATCCGCAGATTGCGAAATGAATTCTACTTTCAATGCTCGTCCAGCAGATCTTTTGCGGGCCATGAGCTGGAGTTCACGCGAGGGCTCAACGGCATAAACTCGACGCACGTCTGATGTGTAGAGCGGCAGATTTAAGCCTGAACCAACGCCAATCTCCAGCACGTCGCCTGAGGCTTTCGGAACCCACTCTGCGCGCACGCGAGCGGTTTCCTTGTTCCTCATCGCAAGATCGATGACGTGAGGCAAAATGTGCTTCGAATAAAACCCCATCCCCTTAGGCTCTCACAATCAGTCTCACGCGATTCGAACCCTCAAAGTGTGACGCTGCTCACTGGAGGAGTGTGCTCGGTCGGATGGTGTGCATGAAAATCTGTCTCACTTTAGGGGTTCACTCCAGTGCACGAA
>Ga0134126_10008867_pt1 | contig 12665 bp, 8 predicted proteins | sample KB31752_FD_96881 | JGI IMG/M metagenome (GOLD analysis project Ga0134126, IMG submission 96881) | Terrestrial soil microbial communities with excess Nitrogen fertilizer from Kellogg Biological Station, Michigan, USA - KB3-175-2 | ecosystem: Environmental > Terrestrial > Soil > Unclassified ...
CAGGAACACCGCGAAATTGGCAACTGTTCGACGCCACCTGGTCTGAACTGACCGCCGCGGGATGGGTAAAGTCATAAGAAACGTAGCCGGGCACAAATAGATCTAGAAATCCGTCGCCGTCGTAGTCTCCAAAGGTCGGCCCGGTAGACCAGCCGCCAAGCGCCACTCCGGCAGCCGCGGCGACGTCGGTGAACGTGCCGTCATGGTTATTGCGATATAGGCGATTTTCCCCGGTCACATTGGTGACGTAAAGATCCGGCCAGCCATCATTGTTGAAATCTCCAATGGCCACTCCAACACCCCAGCGGTCGTTCGTGACCCCGGCCTGAGCGGCGACGTTGGTAAACGTGCCGTCGTGATTGTTGCGAAACAACGCGGAATGGGGAATCTCACCTTTGCCGTTCATGGCGTCATAGGTCATACCGTTCACGAGGTAGATATCCATCCAGCCGTCATTGTTGTAGTCCAGCAGAGCGACACCTCCCCCGAGAGAATCTACGATGTACTGCTTTTGAGGGCTCCCGGTGGCATTGCGCCATGTCGCCAGGCCGGATGTCTGCGAAGAATCCTCAAAGATCACCGGTCCCGAAGAAACAAAACCGCCTGCGGTGATCGGTCGATTTTGTGCGTCGCGCACGGGAGCGAAGACTCCGCCTGTACTGGATCCGCCCTGCCCAGACGGGCGCACCTGCGAGAGGACCGGTTCGGTACTGCAGAAAAACACCAGAACACACCCGATCGCAAGTCGCCTAGCGGGCGCCACTCTTTGCAGAGATCTCTTCATTCGCTCGTTCTGTGACCGCGGCGCTGGCCATTCGCTGGAGTTCGCCATAGGTATGCAACTCTCTCTTAGCATCCTCTGCACGTCCTTGGGCGCGATACACAGAAGCCAACAGGAAATGGATCGACGGTTCATCGGGGCTTTCCTTCACCGCAAGCAGAAGATCCGGCAGAGCCTCGGAGGTACGGTTCAGCTTTATGAGAGCACGCGCCCGATCCACACGGGCCTGCATGATCGTTGGACAATGCTCGATGGTCTGGTTCAGACTGGTCAGCGCTTCATCGCTGGATCCGTTGGCTGCAAGAATCGAATTGGCGAGCTTCCAGCGCGCTATGCAGTCGGTGGGCGCAATCGTCAGCTCGGAACGGAACTCATCCTGGGCCGACTGCCATTTGCCCATCACCCAGTAAACATTCCCCAGCCGGAGATGCGTCCCGGCGGTCTGCGGAGCCAGTTCGACGGCTTTCTTGAACTCCACAAGGGCGCCGTCATAGTTGTGCATGCTCTCATCGATCTCGCCCGCAACTTCGTGGGCAACATAGGAGTTCGGGTCGATCTGATTCACCTTGCCCAGGGCGTCTTCCGACATCTGCAGGTAGGTCTTGCCAAGCAGGTACCATGCCTGCTGATCCTTGGGATTATTCGCAACGTACTCGTTCAGGGATTGAACGGCTTCCTGGTTCTTCCCCAGGTGAAGCAGAACGTGGGCCAAGCTCATCTGCACATTGCCGTCAGCGGGATTTGCTCGAACGGCGTGCTCAAGGAGCGGCTCTGCCTTCTGATCCTCGCCCAGCTCGAAGTAGCTGAGGCCCAGCAGCGCCGTGGCCGTCTGCATCCCGGCATCGACGCTCAAACCGCGCTCCAGCACCGGGGCAGCTTCTGCGTACAGCCGGCGATTGAAGTACAGCATGCCCAGGTTGTTATAGGCGGCGCCCAGGCGTGGCGCAAGCCGGATCATCTCGCCGTACTTTTCGATCGCGGTAGTGTCGTCGCCCTGCTGCTGCGCCGCTTTGGCTTCCGAGTAAAGCTTTTGTACCGCGGGTGTCACTTCATTGGCGGCGGACTGCGCCAGCATCGGCATGGCCAAGCAGAAGAACAGACAGCGGCAGATCGATCTCTTCATTCGATCCAGCACCGGCCCCCCTCCTTTTCTCTAAGTGCGTAGTATAGATTCCCGGAATGCGGCGGGATCGCTGCATTCCGGGGTGGACCTATGGCCTGGCTCAGAACTCCAGCCGGAACTGAATTTGGCCTTGTCGGTTCGATGTATTCGAGCCCTGGTTGATGACCTGACCGAATGTGCCGTCGCTTCGGTTCGTGTCCGGCCCGTTGAACAGGGTTCGGTTGAAGAGGTTGAAGTAGTCCATCTGCAGAATCCCCTGGAAGCGCTCGGTAAAGTAGAAGTGCTTCCGGATGTTCGCGTCCTCGTTGTAATACGCGGGATTTCGCAGCGCCTGGTAACTCCGATAGGAGTTGCCAAGAGTGAATTGGGCTGTTGGAGTAAATGTGTTTGGATCCCAGATCTGGGCGACTGGCGCCTTGCCGAGGAAGTAGTCGCGAGCGCGGTTGTAGGACGCAGTTCCCAGAGACACCGACGAGTTGCGGTCCGGACGGTTTCCATTTCCGTTCGGGAATGGGAACGTCAGGTTCTCAGAGACACCGGTGGGCGTTCCAGCCTCATAATCCGCAATCCAGCCAAACTGCCAGCCGCCGAGAACCTTACCGGCAACTCCATGGCCGAGGATTGCCTTACCGGGGCCAATCGGGAGTTCATACGTTCCGCTCACTTTGAATGTTTGCGGAGCTTCGCCCGTTGTCGGCGACCACTCGAGCTTCTGGTTGTAGCGGTTCAGAGCATTGGCAATAAAGCTGGTGAAGCCGCTGGAAGTGTTGTTGTACTCCCTTTGGAGGGTGTAGCCGGCGAGGAACGAAAGCCCGTTCGAAAGCCGCTTCTCCATTTGGATCTGTAGCGAGTTATAGAAGGCGGTACCGTCACCTTCGAAGTTGTTGAACAGGTATCCATACTGCGGATAGGGCACCAGAGCCTGTGCCAGCGTTGCCGATCCGGCCCATTGGCTGACGAACTGGGGATATGGGGACTTATAGCCCGCTGCCTGCGCCGAACCATCTGAAAAGCTCAAGCCCAGATCGTTTCCCAGAGCCAGGTATTTCGGGTCGAGTTGGTTGAGTGAATTTAATTGGCTTGGGAGGTGAATTTCGCGATTTCCCATGTAGGCGATGGTGGCGAACACGTTGTAGGGCAGTTGGCGTTGGACATTGATGTTCCACTCCTCGCTATAGGGTGCATAGCCGTCATTCTTGCTCAAGACGTCAACCTGCGGTCCGCCGACGCCCAGCCCGGGGTTGAATGGAGTGGGTCCAGGATTGGGCATGATATGGGTGTCCCAGCTCCCGTAGGAGGACGCGTTGGTTCCGGTCGAGTTCTGCGCGAATGACCCGACCAGCAGGTTGCCGTAGTTCACAGCCACCTTGTTGGTGCCGTACTCATATGCGCCGCCGTCAAGAAAGGCAATGCTGAAGCCCGACTGGACAACGGTTTTGTCGTTTATCTGATAGGCAAAGCCCAGGCGCGGACCGAAATGCCCCCAGCTTATCGCGGCCCGGTTATATCCAGCGCACCCGGTGCAGTTTCCGAACTTGGTGACCGCGCCCGGAATATTGCCCGCGGCGGGATTCGGCGCACCCGGAGTGAAGAAGACAATGTTGTTGTTCATCTCGGTGAAGGGAACCATGATGTCCCATCTCAGGCCGAGATTGACGGTCAACTTCGGCGTCAGTTTGATGTCGTCCTGGATGTACGGCGAGAAGGCGAGATTGCGCAGCCGGAGCTCCTGGGAATTGCTGCGATTGGCCGAGTTTGGAACGCCCAGCAGGTAACTGGCGAATGCACTGCCGGTGCTGCCGAGGTTGTTCGGGTCAGCCGTCTGAATCTGGCTGAACGAGAAATGGCCTCCGGCGGTCTGCTCTTCGTTGTCATCCTGGTAGGTGCGGCGGAATTCGGTTCCGATGTTGAAGGTATTCCGCCCCTTGTTCCAGAGGATGTTGTCGACCACAGCTACGCCAAGCTTGCGGTTGATCGACTGCAGCCACGCGCCGCTGGTTCCCCAGCTGGTTGGCGCGTGCTGGCCGTCGAAGGTGATGTTCGCCGGGATCACTCCGTCCGCTACGGCCGGAAAGTTGTACGCCGTCTGATTGAACTGATTGTTGATCTCGCCGATCCAATCTGCGCCGGCGGTCAGCACAAGGTTGGGGTTGATGGTGAACACATAGTTCAGCAGGTAGCCGGATCCCTTGGCGGGCTCAAACTTCATGCTGTTCAGTGGGTTGGGCTGAACGACGAACGGATGGTTGTCGAAGGAGAAGTTGCTGAAGGTGTTGCGCCACTGGGTCCAGTGGATGCTCTGGCGGCTGGAGAGCGTCTGGTCGACGGTGAATCCCCACACATGCTGAATGTGCGGATTGATGAAGGGGGTAAAGCTCTTGTTGCTATCCAGGCCGCCAAGGCCGCTTCCGGGACGATCCGGATTGGGGAGGAATTGCAGCAAGCTGGCGGATGTCGCGCTAATGCATGCCGCGGGAATTACATTGCCTGGAAACTGCTGCCCTGGATTGAGGCCGGCGCAGTGGACACCTGGAGGAACAAAGATCGGGATCAGCTTGCCTGTGCCTCCATCGACAAAATCACTGAAGTCGCCGGTTTTTTCCTTTGCCGTAGGGACGGTGGAGACGTCTGTGTCTTCATTATTCTGCTTGTACCACTCCTGGCTGTAGTGGCCGAAGGTGCGGTTTTGCCCGTTGTAGAGCTTCGGGATGCTGAGCGGACCGCCAATTGTAAATCCGTAGTTGTTCTCGTGATCTGTCGGCACAGAATTCGACCCGCCCCATGCCGGTCCGTTAAAGAAGCCGACGGAGTCGAACATGCTGTTTCGGTTGATCTCGAAAAGATCGCCGTGATAATGGTTGGTGCCGGATGCCATCTGGTAGGTCAGTGCGCCCTGGCCCAAGCCGAACTGCGCGGCAAAGGTGGAGCGCTCGACGCGAAACTCCTGCACCATTTCGTAGGGGGGATTGAAATTCGTTGTGTAGCCTTCCGTTTCCGGCTGCGGAACGGGAATGCCGTTGTACAGGATCTCCTGTTCGAAATCGACCCCGCCATCGACCCTGTGCGAGAATGTGCTTCCTGTGACGCCAGGAGCGAGAAACTGGAGCTGATCCACCTGGCGGCCGCGCCCTGAAACTTCGACGGGCAGCGAGGCCACGACGGCAGGTTCAATGGTGCTGCCGATCTGTGGCTGAGTGGTGTTCAAGGCGATCGCTTCAGACGTAACTGTGACGGTCTGTGAAATTTCGCCAGTACCCAGGGTGGCGTTGATCGTGGCAATCGTGCTCACCTCAACGCGCACTCCGGTGGTTGTGGAATTGTGGAATCCGGGCGCTTCCACATTGACCTTGTAGCTGCCCGGCAACAGACCGATGACTCTGTAGGTGCCCGCGCCGCTTGTAACGGCCTTGTTTGTCACCCCGGTGGCTTCGTTGGTGATGGATACGTTGGCGTTTGGAACGACGGCTCCACTGGCATCGGTGACCGTACCGGAGATGCCGGCTACGGCCTGCGCCGACGCGGTGGGGCCAAATGTCAGACAAGCCAGAACGGCGCCGAGACACAGCCAAAGCGCCACGTTCGACCTGCGGAAGGGGAAGGCCTCTAATCCAGATTTCATGTGCGTTTCTCTCCTGAAAACAAGGCTTTGCAGCTGCTCGGGGATTTAACTGGGACGCCGAGGCTCGTCCTGGGCTGAGCGGATCAACTACATCACGCGACAAGGGGAACTGCTGATCTGTGAGCCGAAGTGCCTGGAAATGCGTACCGTCCTTATTTGGGGAAGAGCCGGGGTTCTGGCCGGCGCATGGTATCGTTTCCAGCGCACACGGAATATATGACTTCGCTTTTATGCCTGTCAAGGAGTGAATTGATCAAATCGTCTGGAAAAGTGTAAATTACGATCATTGTTGCTCTTCTGTGGCGCCAAGCCGCGCGCTAAAAAGTGTGAAACGCACAAAGATTTTATGGCAACGCTACCATGAAAGCGGGGCGGATACGGGATTCTGCCGCCGCGACTCGGGCTTCGGACAGAGCCGGACGACCGGATGAATAGTGCCGGACTTACTATGAAACTATTGCGCCACAGCAGCGACACCCATCTTCGCTGCTGTGGCGGCCGATGCAAGGATGCGAAATGAGAAGCAGGACGCGGCAATGGGGTTCGGCCATCGCTGCAGCAGCGGTACTTGTCCTCTCCGCTGCGCACGGCCAGCAGTCGAATGGGACGGTGCTGGGCGCTCCGGGGCAAGATGACCGTATTCCGTATTCGCAGCCGGGCGAATCCGGCCTCACCGAGCCTTTGGCGCTTATCGAAGCGCGCCACTATCCTGAGGCTGCGCAGAAGATTGATGCCTATCTGCACAGCCATCCCGACTCGGCGGCGGCGCATTTTCTGCTGGGATATACGTATTACCGCGAAGACAAGCCGCGCGAGTCGCTCGCCGAATACACGAGTGGGGCACGGTTCCAAAACCCGGGCGCGAACGATTTGGCCGCCGTCGCCATGGATTACGTCCTTTTGCACGACTACTCAGACGCTGATAAATGGCTGACAGAGGCCACGACCCGGAGCCCGGACATTGCGCTGTACTGGTATTATCTTGGCCGCGTAAAGTACGTTGAAAATCGCTTTGACGAAGCGATTGAAATGTTCCACAAATGCCTGACAGTCTCACCGCGCGACCTCCGCGCGGAGTACAACCTCGGGCTAGCGTACGCAGGGGCTGGTCGCATTGAGGAGGCGACAATCGCGTATAAGACCGCAATCGCCTGGCAACAGAGCCTGGGAGTACAGGATCCGCAGCCCTATTTGGATTTCGGCATGATGCTCGTGCAACAGGGGAAACCGGCCGAGGCTCTGCCTCTGTTGCAAAGAGCCGTGGCTCTCGGCCCGCAGAACCCGCGGGCACATGAAGAACTGGCCCAGACATGGAAGCAATTGCACAACCTGCCGAATGCCGATGCCGAAATGCAGGCCGCCATCCGCCTGGCGCCGGAGATCTCGGCGCTTCACTTTGAGATGGGCCGTATCTTCCAGCTCGAGGGCCTTACTACCAAGGCGAAGGACGAATTCGCGCGCTGCTCTGCGTTGAATGCAACACATTCTACGGACTCGGCGCAAACGCCCAACCTGCCTCCGCCAGACTAAAGCCGACGCGAGAGGATAGGCTCGCGAGGTAATGCCCGATTGGGCACAGATAATCGCACTTGCCTCTGACACATGGAAAGGTGACACCCCAGCTTGATATCCCGGCGCAACTTCTTAGCCTGGTCGCCCATCGCCGCGGCGCTGGCCGCACGCAGCCTGCGCGCTCTGCCAAGCAAGCCGGCCGTCTTGTCCAAGGATTACGTGCCGGCGAATTTTGTCGAGGTAACTGGGCAGGTTGGAGTCGACTTTTTACATCAGGCTCCGCATAGTTCGAGAAAATATCTACTCGAGACCATGGGGTCCGGCGTTGCGATGTTCGATTATGACAACGACGGCCGGCTCGATATCTTCCTGGTGAACGGAGCGCCGTTCGCCGATTTCGTTCCGAAAGGTACCATACCGCAGAAGACAGACCCCAAGTATTGGAATCGCCTGTATCGTCAAAAACCCGACGGCGCCTTTGAGGATGTCACGAAGAAAGCGGGGCTCGCAGGTGTCGGATACGGCATGGGAGTAGCCGTCGGCGATTACGACAACGACGGAAATCAGGATATTTACGTGACGGCGCTTGGCGGCAATCGTCTCTACCACAACAATGGCAACGGCACATTCAGCGACGTCACTGAGAAGGCAGGCGTGGGCGGAACCGGGTGGTCCACCTCTGCGGCCTGGGTGGATCTGAATAGCAACGGGCGTCTGGATCTCGTCGTCCTGCGGTACATCCAGTGGGACTGGAATGATATCTTCTGCGGGCCAAGGGACAACCGCGGCTACTGCCACCCCGATGTATTCCAGCCGATTTCGATGCTCGTCTATCGCAACAATGGCGACGGCACGTTCACTGAAGATGCACATAACCTCGGTCTCGACAAGCCTGCCAAGGCTCTGGGCATTGCCATTGCCGATTACGATCGCGACGGCCATCCAGACATCTTCGTCGCCAACGACTCGATGCTTGAATTTCTCTTCCACAACAAAGGCGATGGGACCTTCGAGGAAGTGGGGCTCGAGACGGGCGTGGCAGCGAACGCAGATGGACAGACCTTTGCGGGAATGGGTGTCGATTTTGCCGATTACGATAACGATGGCTGGCCCGACATTGCGGTTACCGACCTCGCCAACCAGAACTATGCCATTTATCACAACACCGGTAACGGCGCATTTACATATGAGAGCGTCTCCACCGGTGTAAGCGAAATCACCGCGTTGCACTCCGGCTGGGGCATGCGCTTCATGGACTACGACAACGATGGCTGGAAGGATCTGCTTATCGCCCAGGGGCACGATCTTGACACGATCGAAAAGAGCTTTCCGGAGTTGCATTACCGCGAAGCTCCGATGCTGCTGCGGAACATCGGCGGCAAGCGGTTTGTGAACGCAGGCTCGATTTCCGGTGACCTGTTCCGGCGGAAATGGGTGGGCCGTGGACTTGCCATCGGAGACATCGATAATGACGGTCGCCTCGATGTGATCATCTCAGAAAACGGCGGCCCTGCTCACATTTTGATGAATCGCACGCACACCGACCATCACTGGATCGGTTTCAAACTTGTGGGGCATAAGAGCAATCGTGATGGAATCGGGGCCGTGATCCGCGTGGAAACTCCGGCTGGATCCCAGTGGCACACGGTCACGACAAGCTCCAGCTATCTTTCCGCGAGCGATGTGCGGGCCAATTTCGGCTTGGGGAACGATACACACGCGAAGAAAGTTGAAATTCGCTGGCCGAGCGGCATCGTACAGACACTCAACGGAGTCGCGGGAGATCGTTACGTCACGGTGGAAGAGGCGGTCGATGTGCCATCCGAAAAGCGGACTCGGCCAGACCGGTCGTGACTGCCTTTGCGGCTCCCCGCCCTGCCACGTGGCAGCCGCTTGAGCCAGTCGAGCCGGCCAGGTGCGCGACCCCGCGCCCGGCCATGGCAAATACTCAGCGGTCGGCCAATTCGCTTGCGGTGCCAATCCCCTTCGTCTGGGCGATTGTCAGAGAGCCGCTTACGCGTCGTCCCTGCACGGTGATCCGTTCCAGGTGAACGCGAGAATCTCGATTGAATCCCGCAGCAAGCAGTTGCGCTTGTTCGTTCACGAACATTGCTTGCGAGAGGATACGGTCTGCGTGCGCGACAAAGTCGATGGTAGTTTTCGACCGCCCATAACGGAAGCCCATGACCAGGTCGTCTGACCGTGTCATCGCTTGAACAACTTCTGACACGTAAGAGGTGTTCCCGACGTGCCGCTCGAACATTTCCGGCGGCATGGCAACGATGGTCCAATCATCCACACCGGCACGCAGTTCCTTGAGATGCGCGGCGAGCACGGCGTTCGTCTCCGCGTGCGCCGCCCGCAGATGCAACGCCTGCTGCACCAGAAGCGGCGTTCCGAAGAGGGCGGTGTGATCATCGGGGATCGCCAGCCACCGTACGCCAACCCGCGCTCCTTTTTCGCGCGCAAACGGCAGCACGATGATCACGCGAACTCCCGCAAACTCCGCCTCACTCGCTCCTCCGCCCAGTGCGGCACGATAAATATGCTCCGCACCGAAGGTCCCGTCCACCAGTAGGAGGCGTTCCGCCAATTCGCCACGTGGCGAAGTTGCCGCAACCTGTATCAGTGTTCGTCCACTCAATTCGGGATCGACGCTTACCAGCGCGAGCCAGTCGTTGAAGTCGAGGTTGTTGTTATGCACCACCAGCGACAGCCGATCTCGGGACTCCGATTCGAGCGTTAACTTCATCCCGCTCACGATCTGCGCATCTTGCGGAACCATCGGCAACAGTCGACTCTCCGCCGGAGACGCCCAGGCCACAATCGAACCCAGCGACAACGCGAGGGCAAACAGCAGGGATTTAGTTTTCATGTGCACCTCCGCCAGTGAGCCGAACGGCTAACCCGGTCAGTCTCTCGCTGATCTTGTCCTCCAACGCGTCCGCTTTCTTGCGCTGATCCGCATTCAGCACAGAGCCGTAAATCTCGCCGCGCGTTCTCTCTTTCTCCACCAGGAGCTTCGTTATGGAAGCGCCCTGCTGCGATGCAATCTCCTGTATTTTTCCGTCGTTCTTCTCTCTGATCGCCGCGCGCAGCTGTGCTTGTTCGCTGGCCAGCTCCCGAATCAGGCCCGCAACCCGGGGACGCTCCCCGTCCCAGATCGTGCCAATCTGTTTCTTCTGCCCATCTGTCAGGTTCAGTTCGCGCGCCACATACCCAGCAGGTCCCAACGCCGCGTGATGCCCTTGCCATCGGCACCACCTACAGTTTCGCGACTCGGCTCGGACCGCAATCCCCGTGATAATCACGACCAGCGCTGCACCAATCCATACCCACAACCATTTCCGCTTCATGCCCATAACCACCTCCACATTGCGATTCCAACATCTGCATGAATCGAGTGCGATAAAGAATGGTCAAGTACGGTAAAGATTTGTAAATGCCATGCAAAGTGCGCGAGGCTTCGAATACCATCGAGCTTGCCCGAGGGCTGTATGGATTGTGTGCTGATCGTCGATGATGACCTGGAGCTCTGTGCGCTTCTCAGAGAGCGTCTCAGCACCGAGAACTTCATCACGGATGCGGTGCACGATGGACCTGCCGGAGTGCAGAAGGCGCTCTCCCAGGACTACTCCCTGGTTGTGCTCGACCTCATGCTGCCAGGCATGGGCGGCCTCGACGTTCTTCGCGCTATCCGCATGCGTTCCTCCGTTCCGGTGCTGATCCTTACCGCGCGCGGCGAAGATGTGGAACGAATCCTTGGCCTCGAGATCGGCGCGGACGACTACCTGCCCAAGCCTTTCAACCCGCGCGAGCTCATTGCGCGCATTCGTGCCATTCTCCGCCGCGCCGGTCGCTGCTCATTCGCCGGCGAGCCGCTCGCTTTCGAAGACATCCGACTTGACCGAGCCGCCCGTGAAGTGCAGATCGGCGGCTCGCCGCTTGCCATGACGAATGCCGAGTTTGCTGTGCTCGACATCCTCCTTCAGAACATCGGACATGTGGTAACCCGCGAGCAACTCACTGAGGCGGTGCTCGGCCGCAAACTGGGCCCCTTCGATCGCGTCATTGATGTACACGTCAGCAATATCCGCAAGAAGCTCGCCTCGCGCCAAGGCGCCAACCATATCAAGGCGGTCCGGGGCAGCGGATACATTTTTGTGTCACGAGCCGAGGCGAGATGAAGCCCCCGCGTCTTTTTCTCAAGATCTTTCTCTGGTTCTGGACAACGCTCGTACTGTCCGCGTTGTCGGTTGCAGTCACCGTTCTCGTCTCGCACCCCGTCACTCGGACGCAATGGCATCGGCACTGGATCGCAGGCCTTATCGCTTCGGCTCTCGTCTGCTACCTTCTGGCGCGCCATCTGACTCTGCCCGTCATGCGTCTACGGCACGCCGCGCGCCAGCTAGCAGAAGGCAATCTTCACTCGCGTGCGCTCGGCACAAACCGGCGCGACGAGTTAGGGGATCTGGTTCGTGATTTCAATGTGATGGCCTCGCGCATCGAGGAGCTTGTCTCGCGTCAGCGTCAGCTCATCTATGACATTTCGCACGAGCTGCGTTCCCCGCTAGCTCGACTTAACGTGGCTTTGGATCTGGCACGCGAACGGAAGGGCGACGACCCATCTTTCGGTCAGATGCAGCACGATTTCGAGCGCCTGAACGATATGATCACTCGGCTGCTCACCATCGCCCAGCTCGATGGCGCGGTAAAGCCGATAGAAATGTCCGTCGTTGATCTCTCGGAGCTGGTTGCGCAAATTGTGCACGATGCCGGTTTCGAAGCGCGGCACCGGGGTGTAACGGTCAACCTGTCGGTAGAGCCCGTATGCCCGGTGATTGGAAATGCTGAATTACTCTCCAGCGCAATCGAAAATGTCGTGCGTAACGCCATCCATTACACCGACCTGGGAACTATTGTCGAGGTAGCGCTCAAATCAGAACACCTCACGAGGCGAGTCTCTCTTTCCGTCCGCGACTGCGGCCCCGGCGTCCCGGACAGTGAACTCACCAGGATTTTTCTGCCGTTCTATCGCACCGCGGAAGCACGCGATCGCAAATCCGGTGGTGCGGGGCTTGGCCTGGCGATCGTAGATCGCGTCATCCGGTCGCACGGCGGGTCGGCTGGTGCCATCAATCTGGTACCTCACGGCCTCGAAGTCCGCATCTCGCTTCCAACGTTACCGCCGGAATCTGCTGACCAAAAACAACTGTACCGAGATGATCGCTATCTCATCGAACCGCTTGATAAACCAAGGGGTAGAGATAGTGAAAAATAAAGACGTACGAGAACATAGACGTACATTGAAGTGCGGCTAACCTCTTTAAAGTCTGGGCCGGGCCATCTTCGCCTAGCCAGCAGCAGAAAGCGGAGAGTTCTTCACGATCGGGAATCTCGAGCAAGGCTCCGCTGGCCGGATACGGGCAGAGACCGAGAAAGCCGCGCTGCACTAGGGCTGGTCACCCAACTCTCGGCATAATCGAAGACCATCTGCCGCCATCGTCCTGGACAACAGGACGATGGCTGGGTTGACGTGCGAGGGGGGAATGCGGGTCGCATAACGGGTTGACCTGAGAGTTAAACCCAGGCAATAACTCTTTTAGAATGTTTGATAAATATGGTAGGCA
>Ga0134126_10008871_pt1 | contig 12664 bp, 12 predicted proteins | sample KB31752_FD_96881 | JGI IMG/M metagenome (GOLD analysis project Ga0134126, IMG submission 96881) | Terrestrial soil microbial communities with excess Nitrogen fertilizer from Kellogg Biological Station, Michigan, USA - KB3-175-2 | ecosystem: Environmental > Terrestrial > Soil > Unclassified ...
TCGGACCTGAGTCCGATCGATCCGGAGTGTGACTGCTACACGTGCCGGAACTACACGCGCGCCTACCTGCGGCATCTCGACCGTTGCAACGAGATCCTGGGCTGCCGGCTGAACACCATCCACAATCTGGCGTTCTACCTGCGCCTGATGCGCTCGCTGCGGCAGGCCATCACCGAGGGCCGGGCGGCGGCCTTCGCCGGCCGGTATCTCGCCCGACGGGCGGCGGCGGACGCTGTGGCATAATGACCCATTTCCCGTCCTGCAGGGGTCCCTCGGGCTTCGGGCAGGCGCGGGTCTCCATTGGCGAATAGACCAGTTCCCGACGTGGTGAGTGCATGAATTCATTGATTCCTTCGGCCTGGGCGCAGGGCGCGACCGGGGCCACCGGCAGCCAGCTCCCTTTCATTCTGCTGATGGTGGCGATCTTCGCCATGTTTTACTTCGTGCTGTTCCGGCCGCAGCAGAAGAAGCAGAAAGAGCACCAGGCGCTCATTTCCAAGCTCGCGACGGGGGATGAAGTGGTCACCACGGGCGGGCTGCTCGGAAAGATCACCGAGGTCCGCGACAGCTTCGTCACCATCGAGGTCGCGGACGGTGTGCGCATCAAGGTGCAGAAATTCCAGGTGAGCGCCCTGATGCCCAAAGGCACCCTGAAGAGCGCCTGAGCGATGCTCGAGTACGCCCGCTGGAAATACATGCTCATCGTCGCGGCGCTCGTCGCCGCGGCGATCCTGGCGCTGCCCAATGTGTTCGGGATGGCGCCGGCCCTGCAGCTCGCCCACAAGGACCATACGCCGGTCACGCCCACCGAGGCGGCCTCGGTCGCCGCCTACCTGGAGCAGCAGGGCGTGCGGATCCAGAAGGACTATGTCGACAGCAGCGGCCGCCTGATGGTGCAGTTCGCCGACCCATCGGACCAGTTCAAGGCCAACGACATCGCGGATGCCAAGTACCAGGGGACCTATATCTCCGCGATGGCGCTCGTGCCGAGGACGCCCGCGTTCCTGCAGGCCCTGGGACTGAAGCCGATGCCGCTCGGCCTCGATCTGCGCGGCGGCCTCGAGCTGCTCTACCAGGTCGATGTCAAGGGTGCCGTCGCGCAGATGCTGCAGAGCTACTCGCAGGACACCGCCCGGGCGCTGGCGGCCGCAAAGATTCCGGTCCGCGGGATCACCTTCACCGCGACGGGCAGCAGTCAGGTGCAGAATGCGATCCGGATCGAGCTCGCGCCCGGCGCCGATCTCAGCGCCGCGCAGCAGGCTCTGGCGACGCCCCTGCAGGGACTCAGCATCACGACACAGAGCGGCAGCGGCTCGCAGGGGCCGGTCCTCCTCGCTGCGATGTCGTCGGCGCAGGTCACGCAACGTGAGAACTATGCGATCGACCAGAGCGTCACCACCCTGCGCAATCGCGTCAACCAGCTCGGGGTCTCGGAGCCCAAGGTGGAGCGCCAGGGGCTGGACCGGATCGATGTGCAGCTGCCCGGCATCCAGAATCCGGCGGACGTCAAGAACCTCCTCGGCCAGACGGCGAACCTCGAGTTCCGCCTGAACGATGCGACAGCCAATCCGATCCTGGCGGCGCAGACCGGCAACGTGCCGCTCGGCGACAAGCTCTACACACAGACGGCGACCGGCGAGCCGATCCTGCTGAAGCGGGAGGTGATCGCAACGGGCGATCAGCTCACCAATGCCACCACGGGCCAGGGCCAGAATGGGCCGGCCGTCGATATCACGCTCAACAGCAAGGCCGGCGACAACATGCTGCGCACGACGCGAATGAACGTCGGCAAGCAGATGGGCGTGGTACTGATCGAGAAGCATCAGGAAGCTTCCACGGTCGACGGCAAGAAGGTCACACGGGTAGTGACCACCGAGAAGGTCATCAACGATGCCAGGATCGATGGCGTCTTCGCCGATCGCTTCGAGATCACGGGCCTCAGCATGGCCGAGGCGCGCGATCTCGCGATTCTTCTGCGTTCCGGGTCGTTGCCGACGTCGGTCTTTCTCGTCAACGAGCAGGTGATCGGCCCCAGCCTCGGCCAGGCGAACATCAAAATGGGCATTGCCGCCCTCGTGATCGGCATGGCGGGCGTGCTGTTCTTCATGGCGCTCTACTACAAGATGTTCGGCCTGGTGGCGGACCTCGTCCTCATCGCCAACGTGGTCCTGCTGGCGGCGCTGCTTTCCTTGATGCACGCGACGCTCTCGCTGCCCGGTATCGCCGGCATCATCCTCACGGTGGGTATCGCCGTGGACGCCAACGTGCTGATCTACGAGCGCATCCGCGAGGAGCTGCGCAAAGGCGTAACGCCGCAGGCGGCGATCCGCGCGGGATTCGACAAGGCCTTCTCCGCCATCGCCGATTCCAACATCACGACGCTCATCGCGGGGGTGGTGCTTTGGATATTCGGTACCGGGGCGATCAAGGGCTTCGCCGTCGTGCTGACCCTCGGCATCGCCACCTCGATGTTCACCTCGCTCATGGGCAGCCGTGCGCTCGTCACCCTGATGTACGGGCGCAAGCGCAAAGTCGCCCACTTGGCGATCTAGCCAGACAGGACTCTCTCGTGGAATTTTTCAGCCATCAAACCGATTTCAAGTTCATGGCCACACGGCACGTGTGGTATGGACTCTCCGCGATCCTGATGATCGCCTCCATCGTCATGATCTTCACCCGGGGCCTCAATCTCGCCATCGACTTCACGGGCGGGGTGACCGCACAGGCGAGCTTCCCGACCAGCGTGGATCTCGGCCAGGTGCGCACCCAGCTCGCCGCCGCGGGTTTTCGCGATCCGCAGGTGCAGATCGCCGGCTCCGCGCGCACGATCGCGATCCGGCTGCCGCCGCAGAAGATCAGCAACCAGGTGATTCATGACCGTCTGCAGGACGCCCTGCGAGTCGTCAATCCAGGCGCGGCCGTGCAGCAGCTCAGCGTGGTGGGGCCCCAAGTCGGCAGCGAGTTGGAGACCAGCGCCGCGTGGGCGCTGTTTTTCACACTGGTCCTGATCTTCGCCTACATCGCCTTCCGCTTTCATACCTGGCGACTGTCCCTGGGCGCGATCCTGGCGGTGATGCACGACCCGATCCTGGTGCTCGGCTGGTTCGCAGCATCGCGGACGTCTTTCGATCTCACGGTGGTCGCGGCCGTCCTCGCCGTCATCGGCTATTCGCTGAACGATACCGTGGTGGTGTTCGACCGGATTCGCGAGCGCTTCGAGAGCAACCGCCGGCTGGCGCCGAACATTGTGCTCGATCAGTCGATCAACCAGACGCTGTCCCGGACGATCATGACGAAGTTCGTGACCTCCATCGTGGTGGTCGCGCTCCTCGTGCTCGGCGGCCCCGCGCTCCGGGGCTTCTCGGAGGCGCTCCTCATCGGAGTCCTGGCCGGCACGTACTCGTCGATCTACATCTCGAGCGCCGTGGCGCTGGAGTGTGGCCTGACGGCCGAGCACATCTTCCCGACCGTCAAAAAGAGCGCGGTCGACAGCATGCCTTGAGGGTCAGCCGGTCGTGGACTCGACCGGCTCGGCGGCGGCCTGTGCGCGCACTTTGCTGTGGCGGTAGCCGTAGAAGACGTACACCAGCAGCCCGATGATCGTCCAGACGATCAGGCGGACCCACGTGCCGACGCCCAGGAAGACCATCATGAGCAGACAGACGAGGGCCCCTGCGATGCAGGTGAACCACGGCCAAGGAGCCTTGAAGGGCCGGGGCAGGTCCGGACGCTTGTAACGCAGGACCAGCACGCCGAGGCAGACGGTGACGAATGCTGCCAGTGTTCCAATCGACACCAACTGGCCGAGAATGCCGACGGGGAAGAGGCCGCCGATGATGGCCGCTGCGACCCCGGTGATGACGGTACCGACCGAAGGTGTGCGGAACCTCGAGTGCACCCGCCCGAAGAACTTAGGCAGCAGTCCATCCTGCGCCATGGCCAGAAAGATGCGGGCCTGCGCCAGCGTCATGACGAGCATGACGGAGGTCATGCCGGCGATGGCGCCGATGTCGACCACCGCGCTCAGCCAGCGATGCGGCTCGTAGGTCGTGAGCGCCAGCGCGATGGGCGCCGCGACGTCGAGCTTCGTGTAGCTCACCATTCCGGTGAGGATCACGGAGACGACCACGTAGAGTATGGTGCAGATGATGAGGCTGGCGAGGATGCCGATCGGCATGTCGCGTTGCGGGTTCCTGGCTTCCTGCGCCGTGGTCGAGATCGCATCGAAGCCGATGTAGGCGAAGAAGATGACGCCGGAAGCCGCAATAATGCCGCTGATGCCGTAGACGCCGGGACCGGCGTTCGGCGGAATGAACGGGTGCCAGTTGTGCGGTTGGATGAAGCCGACGCCGAGGAAAATGAAGATCAGCACGACGGCGACCTTGATCGCGACGATCACGGAGTTGAACGCCGAGGACTGCTTGATGCCGATGTAGCAGATCGTGGCCAGCACGGCCACGATGGCGACCGCGGGAATATTGAGGATCGCGCCCGTGCGGATGACGTTGAAGCTCTGGACGTTGGCTTGCGCGAACGGCGCATGCGACAGCGCATACGGCAGATGGACGTGGAAGAGGTCGAGGAGGTTCAGAAGGTAGCCGGACCATCCCACCGAGACCGTCGCGACGGCGAACATGTACTCCAGGATGAGGTTCCATCCGATGAACCAGGCGATGCCCTCGCCGAGGGTGGCGTAACAGTAGGAATACGCGCTGCCCGACACGGGGATCATGGCGGCGAACTCGGAGTAGCAGAGTCCGGCGAATGCGCAGCCGATGCCGGCGATGATGAACGACAGTGCCAGAGCGGGCCCGGCATGCTCGGCGGCCGCGGTCCCAGTCAGTACGAAGATCCCGGTACCGATGATCCCGCCGATACCGAGGAGGGTGAGCGCCGTGGCCGAGAGCGTGCGGTGCAGTTGCTGCCCCTTCGCATCGGCTTCCTGGATCTCGGCGATCGATTTGGTGGCAAAAAGTTGGGTAAACATGCGGCCGGACTCTACACAAGCGGTCCCGGCAAAGCCAGCAACGGCGTTCGGTGGCGAACGCGCCGCGTGCGCGGGTCAGCGCAAATCAGGCGGTGCGCAATGCGTCCGGTACGTACGGCGCGAAGAGCTCGAGCAGCGCCGCATAGACTTTTGGCGTGCCGGCCATGATGTCGGGGCCCAGGCAGTACTCCGCGCCCGCGAGGGTGCCGATGTGGCCCCCCGCCTCCTGGATGAGGAGCGTTCCGGCCGCCGTGTCCCACGGCGAGAGCCCGAGTTCCCAGAACCCGTCGATCCGGCCGGCGGCGACATAAGCCAGATCGAGCGCCGCGGCGCCGGGGCGGCGCACTCCCGCGGTGCTCTGCATGGCTGCCTTCAGCATGCCGAGATAGGCGTCGATGTAGTGCGCGTTTGCCCGGAAGGGAAAACCCGTCCCGATGAGGGCGCCCTCCAGCGTGCGCTGCTTGCTGACCCGGATGCGGTGGTTGTCGAGATGCGCGCCGGCGCCGCGGGTCGCGGTAAAGAGCTCCTGGCGCATGGGATCGTAGACCACCGCATGCTCCAGCCGTCCTTTCTGCTGGCAGGCGATGGACACCGCGAACGTCGGGAAGCCGTGCAGAAAGTTGGTCGTGCCGTCGAGCGGATCGATGATCCACACGGTGTCGTGCTCACCGCTGCGGCCGCTCTCTTCGGCGAGCACCGCATGGTCGGGATAGTGGCGGCGGATGATGCCGATGATTTCCTGCTCCGCGGTGCGGTCGACCTCGCTGACGAAGTCATTGCGCCCCTTGGAAGTGATGGTGAGCGATTCCAGCCGGTTGAGGCTGCGCACGATGACTTCGCCGGCGCGGCGCGCGGCGCGGATGCCAATATTGAGAAGCGGGTGCACGGCGCGTAGGGTAGCAGATCACGATGGACCCCCCGGAAATCCGTATCGTTCTCGTCGAGCCCTCGCATCCCGGCAACATCGGGGCGGTCGCTCGCGCCATGAAGAACATGGGCCTCAAACGGCTGGTGCTCGTCAATCCGCGCCAGTTTCCCCATAGTGAGGCGATCGCGCGCGCCTCCGGCGCGGAGGACGTGCTATCGAGCGCTCGTGTCGTCTCTACGGTCACGGAAGCCGTCGCCGGCTGCGGTTTCATCACGGCGACGACCTCGCGCACGCGCGATCAGTATTTCCGCGTGGCGGACGTTCGGGAAGCGGCGCAGCGGATGCTGGCGGAGTCGCGGCGGGGCCCGGCGGCGGTGCTCTTCGGACCGGAACGGGCGGGTCTCACCAACGAGCAGCTCGAGGCCGCGCATCTTCTCATCCGCATCCCGGCGAGCGAATCCTACCCCTCGCTCAATCTCGCGATGGCGGTGCAGGTCGTCGCTTACGAGCTCTTCCTCGCCAGGGGGCGCCCGCAAACGCACGTGCGGGCCGGGGAGCCTGCCGCCACGGACGGCCCGTGGCACGACCCTGACACCTCGCTCGCAACTCCCGAGGAAATGCAGAGGCTCTACGAGCACCTGGCTCAGGTGTTGGACGAGATCGACTTCCGCGACCGCACCCAGGGCGGCACCCATCTCATGGCGCGCCTGCGCCGGGTGTTCCAGCGCGCCGCGCTCGATCGCAACGAAGTCAACATTCTGCGCGGTATCCTGACGGCGGTACAGAACAAGCGCCGCCGGGCCGGCGCCGCGCGCTAGCGGCATGGCTGCGCCTGATCCGGTTTATCTCGACTACGCCGCCACGACGCCGGTCGATCCGGGCGTGGCCGAAGCGATGGCCCGTTTTCTCGCCGGGCCCGACGGCCTCGGCAACGCCTCTTCCGCCACACACGTCTTTGGCCGCCGCGTGGCCGAGCGCATCGAGCAGGCGCGCGGCGAGGTGGCGGCGCTCATCGGCGCCTCGCCCGGGGAAATTTTGTTCACCTCGGGCGCCACGGAATCCAACAATCTGGCCGTGCTCGGGGCGGTGCGCGCCAATGCGCACCGGGGGCGGCACATCGTGAGCTCGCGGATCGAGCACAAGGCGGTGCTCGACCCGCTGAAGCGGCTGGAGAAGGAAGGCTTCGCGGTCACGCTGCTGTCGCCGGACCGCAGCGGAAGAGTCGTGACTGACGCGATCCGCGCGGCGTTGCGCCCGGACACCGTGCTGGCGTCGATCATGCTGGTCAACAACGAGATCGGCGTGATCCAGGATATCGCCGCGATCGCAGCGCTCTGCCGCGCGCACGGCGTGCTGTTCCATACCGACGCTGCGCAGGCGGTCGGGAAGATTCCTCTCGACGTGCATCGGCTCGCAGTCGACTTCATGTCCTTCACGGCGCATAAGCTCTACGGTCCCAAGGGGGCCGGAGCGCTCTATGTTCGCGATGATGCGCGGGCGCGGCTGCAGCCGATCGTCTTCGGCGGTGGCCAGGAAAGGGGGTTGCGCCCCGGTACTCTGGCGACGCATCAGATCGTCGGCTTGGGGGTCGCCTGCGATCTCGCACGCCGCAACCTGCCCGCGGAGCACGCGCGGCTCGCCGAATTGCGCGAGCGGTTGTGGCGCGGTCTCGCGAGGCTCGGCGGCGTGCACGCGAATGCCCAGGACGCGCCGTGCGTCCCGGGAATCCTCAATGTCTCCTTCGAAGGCGTCGAGGGGGAGAGCCTGGTCACCGGACTGCCCGAGCTGGCGATCTCCACCGGATCCGCGTGCAATTCCGCCTCGGCCGAGCCTTCCTACGTGCTGCGCGCGCTCGGACGGGATGCGCAGCTTGCCCAGAGCTCCCTGCGGCTGAGCTTCGGGCGCTTCAGCTCGCCGGCGCACATCGATCTGGCTGTCGAGGCCATACGGCGGGAAGTGACGCGGCTGCGCATGCTCTCGCCCGCGGCAGAGGCGCGGGACACGGCGAGCTCCACCGAGGCGGTCGGCGAGGCCGGGGGGCCGGGGCAGGAGGTCTGGGTTCGGTTCAGGCTTGCCGTCCGGGATGGCAGCGTGAAAAGCGCACTGTTCAAGGCCTATGGTTGTCCCCATACTTTGGCCGTCGCCGCCTGGCTCGCCGAGCGGCTGCCGGGCCGCGGCCGCGCGGACCTGGCGCCGGGGACCCCGGCGGAGTGGGCCGAGGCGCTTGCCGTTCCGGTCGAGAAGCTCGGACGCCTGCTGGTGCTCGAAGACGCGCTAGCGGACTGTGTCCGGCACTGGCCCGAGGAAGTGTAGGCACGCCGAGGTGTCCCGCCGCCGCAGGTGGCTCGCACGAGGGTAGAATCGCGCTCATGGCCATTTCGCTGACTCAATCGGCCGCCGATCGCATCAGGACGTTCCTCGCCGCCCGCGGGCACGGGGTGGGACTGCGGCTGGGCGTGCGGAAAACGGGCTGCTCCGGCTTCGCGTATGTCGTCAACTATGCCGATGACTTCCAAGCCGGCGACGTCGTCTTCGAGGATCGGGGAGTGAAGGTCTGCGTCGATCCGGAGAGCCTGGCGCTGATCGATGGCACGACCGTGGATTTCGTCAAGCAGGGCCTCAATGAGGCCTTCCGCTTCCGCAACCCCAACGTAAAAGGGGAGTGCGGGTGCGGCGAAAGCTTTAGTGTGTAAATTGGCTTGCTGTTGAAAGCCGCCCGAATTGGCGCGGCGGCCGCCTGAAGGCTAAACTGCGCGGCTGCGTTCCGAATATCTACCCCCAAAGGACCCCTGAAAATGGCGCTCGAGCGCACCCTCTCCATCGTCAAGCCCGACGGGGTCAGCCGCAATCTCATCGGCGAGGTCTATCGCCGCCTCGAGCAGGCCGGCCTCACCGTCATCGCCGCCCGCATGCTCCGTCTGTCGCAGCGCGAGGCCGAGGGCTTCTATGCCGTCCATCGCGAGCGTCCGTTCTTCAAGGACCTGGTGCGGTACATGACCTCGGGTCCGGTGGTCGTGCAGGTGCTCGAGGGCGAGAACGCCATCGCGCGCAATCGCGAGATCATGGGCGCCACCGATCCGAAAAAGGCGGCCCCGGGCACGATCCGCGCCGACCTCGCGCTCAGCATCGAGCAGAACGTCGTCCATGGATCGGATGCACCGGATACCGCCGCCCAGGAAATCGCCTACTTCTTCAGCGGCACGGAGCTGCATCCGCGCGGCTGAAGCCGCGCAAGTCCGCCATGAGCTCTCCCGACACGACCGTCACGAATCTGCTCGGCCTGCCCCGGCCGGCGCTCGAGGCGTTCGCGACGGAGCTCGGCGGCAAGCCCTTCCGCGCGCGGCAGCTCATGAACTGGGTGTACAAGCGCGGCGAGTCGTCGTTCGATCGAATGACGGATCTCGCCAAGGACTTCCGCGCCCAGCTCGCCCGGCGGGCGTGCGTCGCGACTCCGCAGATCGTGACGGCGCAGCAGTCCGCCGACGGCACCCGCAAGTGGCTGCTGCGAGCGGACGCCTCGCAGGCTTTCGAGATGGTGTTCATCCCGGAGCCGGACCGCGGCACGCTCTGCATCTCCTCGCAGGTCGGCTGCGCGCTCGATTGCTCGTTCTGCTCGACCGCGCAGCAGGGCTTCAACCGCAACCTGACCACGGCGGAGATCGTCGGCCAGGTGTGGCTCGCCAATCGCGAGCTCGAGGGCTCCTTCGCCCACGACCCCGCCCGCGAGCGCATCGTGACCAACGTCGTCCTCATGGGCATGGGCGAGCCGCTCGCCAACTTCCGCAACGTCGTGCCGGCGCTCGACATTTTTCTCGATGATTTCGGCTTCGACCTGTCGCGCCGGCGGGTCACGCTGTCGACCTCGGGACTGGTGCCGCAGATCTACAAGCTGGCGGAGCACAGCAACGTGGCGCTCGCCGTCTCGCTGCACGCGCCCGACGATGAGCTGCGCAACGAGCTGGTGCCAATCAACCGCAAGCATCCGATCGCGGAGCTGCTCGAGGCCTGCTGGCACTACCTCGATGAGCAGAACGGCCGCAGCGTCACTTTCGAGTACGTCATGCTCGCCGGCGTCAACGACTCACCCGCCCAGGCGCGCGCCCTCGCGAAGCTGCTCGCGGGTCATCCGGCGAAGGTGAACCTCATCCCATTCAATCCGTTTCCGGGCACGCGCTATCGCCGCTCCGCCGCGGAAGCGGTGCAACGCTTCCGCGATGAGCTGATCCGCCGCGGCGTCATGGCCACGGTGCGCCGCACGCGAGGCGATGACATCGATGCCGCCTGCGGCCAGCTCGCCGGGCGGGTGATCGATCGCACGACGGTACGGCTCGGCAGCCGGGTCATCGGCGTCACGGTGCAGGCATGACGAGACACATTGGGCCGAGCACAAAAGCCCTCGCCGTAACGGTCGCCCTGCTCATCGCGGGCACTCTGGCAGGCTGCGCGAACCAACAGGCCGTGCAGCGGCGTCACGATGCCGCCGCCTACAACACGGAGCTCGGAATCGCCTACATGGAGCGCGGCCAGCTGGCCGTCGCGCAGCGCAAGCTCGATCGCGCCCTGAAGGAGAATCCGCGCGATCCGGACGTGCACAGCGCGCGCGCCCTGCTCTTCGCCCGGCTGCGCCAGCCCGGGCAGGCCGACCGCGAATTCCGCGAGGCGCTGCGGCTTGCGCCCAAGAACCCGGATTTCCAGAACAACTACGCGGTCTACCTCTGCAGCGTCGGCCGCATCGAAGAAGGCGTGCAGACTTTCGTGCAGGCCGCGCAAAATCCCCTCTACGTGACGCCGGCGCTGGCGTACGAGAATGCGGGTGTCTGCCTGCGCTCCGCGCATCGGGACACCGAGGCGGTGCAGATGTTCCGCAACGCGCTTGCCGTACAGGCCAACTTCCCGCAGGCCGCCTGGGAGCTCGCGGACATCGACTACTCCCAGGGCCGGCTCGCGCAGGCGCGGCAGGAGATCGACGCCTTCCTCGCCGCCAACCAGGAAACCCCGGACCTGCTGCTGCTCGCCGTGAAGGTCACTCGGGCGCAGAAGGACCCGCTCGACGCGGAGCTCTATGCGCGCCGGCTGCAGCTCGACTTCCCGAGTTCGGAGCAGGCGCGCTCGCTGGCCGATCTCGGCCGCAACCCGGGCTGAGTGTCATGTCGGAAGGCATCGGCGCGCGGCTGCGCGGCGCGCGTGAGCGCAGCCGCCTCACCATTCTGCAGGCGGCGGAGAGGCTGCACGTCGACCCCGACATTCTCGAGGCGCTCGAAGCCGACAACTTCGCGGCGCTCGGCGCGCCGGTGTACGTGAAGGGGCACCTGCGCCACTACGCGGAGCTGGTGGGTGAGCCGGTGGAGCCCCTCTTCGAGCTGTACTCCCAGGGCGCCCGCGTTCCGCCTCCGGACCTGACACGCATCCCCAAGGCCATGCCGGATGACGCCGGCAGGCTCGTCGCGCCGGCGGTGCTCGTGGTGGTCATATTCGCGGGGGCCGGCGCCGTCTGGTGGGGCATGTCGCTGTCGCACCGGCAGTGGAGCGCCCATCCGCAACCGATTCCGGTTCAGGCGATCGCGCCGATGCAGCAGGGATCGGTACAGCAGGGCCCGATTGCATCGGTGGCGGCCGCGGCCCGGCCCGTCGCGGCCTCCTCACCGCCGGGGCCTGCGCGTGGGGAAATTGACGCTACCCTGACGTACTCTGCCCCCAGCTGGACGGAAGTCTACGATGCCGAGGGCCGGCGGCTGCTTTATGGTCTCTCCGGCGGGCCTGCAACGCGCAGGGTCGCGGGGGTGCCGCCCCTCGACGTCATGTTGGGCGATGCGAGAAGCGTCTCGCTCGAGGTAGACGGCCGGCAGGCCTCGATCTCGCATTTCGTGCGGTCCGACCACACCGCGCGATTCCTGATTACCGCCGACGGCCGGGTGCTCGCCGCGCCGCCGAAGAAGGGAGGTTGAGTTGACGGTCGAGATCCAGCCGATCCGCGGCATGAACGACGTGCTGCCTGCGCAGATCGGTGCCTGGCAGCGATTGGAGGACTGCGCGCGCGAGCTGCTGGCGTCCTACGGATATGAGGAGATCCGGGTCCCGATCGTGGAGCACACCGCGCTTTTCAAGCGCGCGATCGGCGAATACACCGACGTCGTCGAGAAGGAGATGTACACCTTTTCCGACCAGGGCGGGGAGAGCTTGACCCTGCGTCCGGAGGCGACCGCCGGCATCATGCGCGCGCTCATCTCCAACGGAATGCTGCGCGGCCAGCGGCACAAGCTCTGGTGCGTGGGACCGATGTTTCGTCACGAGCGGCCGCAGAAGGGCCGGTACCGCCAGTTCAACCAGATCGACGTCGAGGCGGTCGGCATTCCCGGACCCGACGTGGACGCGGAGCTGATCGCGCTCACGGCGCGCCTGTGGCGCCGGCTCGGGATCGGGCGGGTACGGCTCGAGATCAATTCCCTCGGTACGCCGGAGTCGCGGCGCGCCTACCGGGAGAGGCTGATCGAGTACTTCCGCGCGCGCGAGGGTGCGCTCGATGCCGACAGCCGCCGGCGGCTCGAGGGCAATCCGCTGCGCATCCTCGACAGCAAGAATCCCGAGATGCAGGCGATCGTTGCCGGCGCCCCGCTCCTCACCGATCATCTCGACCCGGAGTCGCGCGAGCACTTCGCGGCGCTTTGCGCTGCGCTCGACTCGATCGGGATCCGGTTTCAGGTCAACCCGCGCCTGGTTCGCGGCCTGGATTACTACAGCCGCACGGTGTTCGAGTGGATCACGGACGCACTCGGCGCCCAGGATGCCGTATGCTCCGGCGGCCGTTACGA
>Ga0134126_10008872_pt1 | contig 12663 bp, 8 predicted proteins | sample KB31752_FD_96881 | JGI IMG/M metagenome (GOLD analysis project Ga0134126, IMG submission 96881) | Terrestrial soil microbial communities with excess Nitrogen fertilizer from Kellogg Biological Station, Michigan, USA - KB3-175-2 | ecosystem: Environmental > Terrestrial > Soil > Unclassified ...
GGCTTTTGGACAGGCTTTTGAGCAGCATCACTGCCGATAACAAGCCAAGCTCCCTCTCATCGAACTCCCCATGTGACAAAAGAGAGAGCGTTTCAGGAGGCGACTGTTGCGTGTATTCGTGGAAGTCAGCATTGTAATGAATCTCTGTTTTGCCGTCGGATACTTTCAGCGGCCAGCCGAACGATGTATGACCTTCAAAGCGATAGCGGTTGCCCGGCGCCACGATGGCTGTGAAAATTGATTTGTCCCAACCACCGGACAAAGCACTTTTTGATATGGACTCCTGAGTTGCTTCAACGTGGTAGTACGTTGCCGTAGCGTATTTTTTGCTAATCTGCTGCAACAGCTCAGCGGCATCAGGCTTTGCCGCTATTGCCGGAGATGCTTGACCAAAGCTGATGAGAGAAAACCCTGTCAACAGAAGAAAGATATATGGAAGCCGAACCATCATAGGCCCTCCAAGAGGTCACTCACGAAGCTGCGTGCCTTAAAGTTAGATCGAGGGTTGCACGGCAAACTTGCAGCTTTAAAGACTCAATTAGGGCATTCGCGAGCCGGTTAAATGATAGACCATCTGGAATGAGCGCCGAGATACTCAACGCCCTTGCTCATGCTTCATCTCCCTAACAGTTAGTGAACGGGCCTCGGCCTTCTTCCCAGGAAAAATGATACCTTTAGTTCTTTCAGGCGCTCCGTGCCAACACGAAAGGCACATTCCTCGTAGGCTGTCCCGGCTCCTGAACCAGTCGTGTAGCTGTCGGCAAGCGCACCGCAATGTAATTGTCGATACTTCTTCCACGCTGCTTGAGACTGCTCGACCTTAGAAGCTCCCCTCAATAAACATTGAGCAATCACATCACTCTCGCCAGAGAATTCTTTCGCACCGCTCCGGAAGTCGGCCACGATCTTTGCCACCAAAGAATTTATCTCAGCGTCGACTGCAGACTTTTCCTTTGAGTAACAGTTCCGCATTGCGGCATTCGAGTCCTGCTTGGCGCAGGGATCAGGTTGTTGTGCGAAAGCTGGTGCAACAAACATCAATGTCAAGAAGATGGACGCAGTGAAAGCACGGGGCATAATTGCGAAATCTTACACTCACATTCATGGGGCAGGATAGATGTTCTGTGACAGGCGTTCCCGCAAATCAATCGCCTTCATTAGCAATAGGATCTGCTTGCGCTTGGCCCAATTATCCGCACTGTTGAATAAAAAGATAAACTAGAAGGATGCCCGACGTCGCCAGCAACTCTCTTTCTAATGCCGCTTCTTCTTATCTGCGCTCAGCCATGCACCAGCCTATCCACTGGCATGAGTGGGGGGCGGAAGCGTTTGAGACCGCCGAGCGTGAGAACAAGCCAATTCTGCTGGATATTGGCGCGGTCTGGTGCCATTGGTGCCATGTGATGGACCGCGAATCCTACGAGAGCCCTGAAACTGCCGCCATCATTAACCAGCATTTTGTTGCGATCAAGGTAGACCGCGACGAACGGCCTGATGTTGACAGCCGCTACCAGACGGCGGTGCAGGCGATCAGCGGGCAAGGCGGTTGGCCGCTTACCGCATTTCTCACGCCGGAAGGAAAGCCGTTTTACGCTGGTACTTATTTTCCACCGCAGGATTACCAGGGCCGTCCCAGCTTCCAGCGCGTGTTGCTGACGCTGGCCCAGGCTTATAAGGAGCGGCATGGCGAGGTGCTGGAATCGGCAGAGAGCGTGATGGACGCCATTAGTCGCGCGGAGGGATTTGAAGGCAAGTCAGGATCGTTAAAGCCCGAGTTGATTGACAGCATGGTGAAGTCGGCGGTGAAGCTCTTTGATCCGGAGCATGGAGGTTTTGGATCATCGCCGAAGTTTCCTCATCCCAGCGCTATGGATTTGCTGATGCAGCGCGCTGCCGAGACCAGGAACGAACAGTTGCTCAACATTGTGACCACCACGCTTACAAAGATGGCGGAAGGCGGCGTTTATGACCAGCTTGCCGGCGGGTTCCATCGTTACTCGGTGGATGAGCATTGGGTTGTGCCGCACTTTGAGAAGATGCTGTATGACAATTCTGAGCTGCTGAAGAATTATGTTCATGGCTATCAGCTTACCGGCAATGAATTCTTTGCGTTCGTAGCGCGCGACATGATTCGCTGGATGGACGAGTGGCTGACCGACCAGGAGCATGGCGGATTTTATGCATCGCAGGATGCTGATATTTCTTTAGATGACGACGGCGATTATTTCACCTGGACGCTGGATGAAGCCGAGGCTGCGCTCAGCAGCGATGAGTTGCAGGCGGCGATGCTGCATTACGACATTGGCGAAGTCGGCGAGATGCACCACAATCCCGCTAAGAACGTGCTGTATCTGCGGGCGAACGTGGAAGAGATTGCGGAGCGGTTGAAGAAATTGGTGGGCGATGTGCAGGCGCTGCTGGATTCAGCAAAGAAGAAGATGTATGCTGCGCGATTGCAGCGGCCGACACCTTTCATTGATAAAACGGTGTACGTAAGCTGGAATGCGCTGTGCATCTCCGCTTACCTGAACGCTGCGCGAGTGTTGAAGCTGGAGAGCGCAAAGCGGTTTGCGCTGCGATCGTTGGACAGAATCCTTTCGCAGGCCTGGGACGGCAAATCAGGATTGCAGCACGTGATTGCCTACTCTGATCCGCAGGCGGGTAAACGCGGCGTGGCTGGCGTACTGGATGATTATGCTTTTACGATTCTTGCCTGCCTTGATGCGTACGAAGCTACGACAGACCTGAGCTATTTCCATTTTGCCGGGAAAATTGCAGACGTGATGATCGCGCGCTTTCATGATCCGCGCGAAGGCGGCTTCTTTGACATGGCCAGTGGTCCTGAGGTTGGCGACGGTCTGGTGCTGGGCGCTCTGGCCGCGCGGCGCAAGCCTTTGCAGGATTCACCTACACCGGCGGGAAATCCTTCTGCAGCCATAGCGCTGTTGCGGCTTCATGCCTACACGAATGACTCTCGTTACCGAACGATGGCAGAAGGCACGCTCAAAGCGTTTGCCGGGATCGCATCGCATTACGGGCTTTTTGCCGCGGCTTATGCTCTGGCGCTGGATATGTATCTCCATCCGCATACACAAGTGGTGATTGCCGGCACCGGAGAGCAGGCGGACCAGCTTGAATCTGCCGCGCTCAAGCAGCTTTCATTGAACAAGTCTGTTTTGCATTTGCCTGAAGGCGAAATTGTGCCGCAAAAACTTCCGCCGGCGCTGGCGGAGACTATTCCTAATCTTCCGGCGATCAAGGAAGGGAAGACCGTTGCAGTGGTGTGCAGCGGGTTTAGCTGCCAACCGCCGATTGAAGATCCGGTCGAGCTGAGCAAGGCACTTCCGAGAGCGTAAGCGCCTTTCAGCAAGCAGAATTATTTGTACGCTTCCAGCACCGCAGCGGCACGATTGAGCGCATCTGTCAGCACCTGCAACTGCTCGGTCGCTAGCTGCGCATCCTTTGCATCGATCGCCTCATTTACTCCGGGGATCACCACCGCGGCATAGCCGGTGTACTTGCCGGGAGCATAGATCGCGTGCTTGAACCAGGGACGGTTCGGCAATCCCTGCGGCGTAAGCAGCGCGCGCTCAGTGGCGATCAATGTCTCGTTCAGCTTGATGACATCCTGCGGTGGATTTTTCTGGATCGCCAGCACTTTCGCGCCAGCATTCATGAAACGCGTGGCTGCGTTGGCCGCCGGAGTGAAGTCGGGCGCACTGGAGCCGAGCATGAGCCGCGCTTTTTCCTGCGAGTTCTCAATGTAAGCGCCGATCTCACGGCCATAAAGTTCGTAGTCGTATGGCAAGACGTCAGCCGAAGCCATGTGCAGCGCCTGAATGCCGAAGACGCGGGCCATCTCCTGCTCATAGACAAAAGTTGGATCGCCAAATTTCTTGAACCAGTTGAAATTATCAAACGCGGAATGGTAGACACCGTACGAGCCGCTGGAAGTCATATCGGCAGAGGGAATGCCCAGGTGCTGGATGAAAGCGCTGTAGTCTGATCCGCTGCCGAGATCGCCGACAGGAACATCGTTTTCAACGCGAGCGTTGGGAGAGCGGCCTTGCCGGTTGTCGCGGTTGGGCTGGTTCCTGCGCTGCTCTTTCCAGACGTCATAAAGCAAGCCGCCTTTGGGGCTGGGCACCACTTTGGTTACGTCGCGCATAAAGCCTTTGAGGCTGGGCACGGCTGAAGCGCCAAAATTAGGGCCGGTAACCGCGACATCAAGGTTGAAATAAGCAGCCGCGTGGGACAAATCTTTCTCATGCTCCTCCGCCCACTCTGTTGAACCAATCAAACCTTCTTCCTCTGCATCCCACGACGCAAAAATGATGGTGCGCTCAGGCCGCCAGCCGTGCTTCAGCAGCTCTGATATTCCATGCACGCTCTCCAGCATCGCTGCGGTGCCGCTGTTCGGATCAACCGCTCCATACACCCACGCGTCGCGATGGTTCCCCAGCACCACCAACTCATCGGGATATTTCGTTCCCTGAATTTTTCCGATCACGTCCCAAATCGTCCAGTAGCGATAATCCTGCTTCAAGTGCATCTTCACGCGGACTGGCCCCGGCCCAACGTGATAAGTAAACGGCAGCGCGCCTTGCCAATCGCGCGGCGTCTCCGGCCCGCCCAAATTCTGGAGGATCGGCTGTGCGTCTCCGTATGAAAGCGGCGTTGTGGGAATCTTCGGCATATCCGTGGCTTTGTCCGGCGGCACTCGCTGCGACTCCGGCAGACCTATGACGCTGGCCACTCCCGGCGTCGTCGGATCGCCCGGATACATAAACATGTACTGGATTGACCCGCGCTGCACTCCGCTCTCCGGACGCCACGGCCCTTTCGGATACACATCGCCTTTGAAGTAGCCATCGTCAATGGGATCAGAATAGATGATGACTCCGGCTGCGCCGTGTTCCTGCGCCACCAGCGCCTTCACGCCGCGAAAATTATCTCCATAGCGGACAATCACAATCTTGCCGCGCACATCGATCTTCATCTCGTCCAGCTTTTTAAAATCTTCCGGACGGCCATAGTTCGCGTACACAACATCGGCCTCAGCATCTCCGGAAGGCGACGAACCATTAAACGGCATCACCACCTTCGGATTGTCCGCCAGCGGATCGCCCTCCACATGCTCAGGATGCGGGCCATTCATCGTCACTCCCGGAGGCGCTGTCACCTTCACGCTGATCTCTGCCGGCCGGTTCATCCACACCGAATATTTCACCGTCTCGGTTTGCAATCCGGCCACCTCAAACTGCTTGGCCACGTAGTCTGCCGTCGCTTTGTCTTCCGGCGATCCCGCCACGTGAGGCTGAGCCGTGAGGATCTTTAAATGCTGCTCCGCCCGCGCCGGGCTTGGCACCTTTAGAAACTCCTGGTCAATCTGGTACTGCTTGCTGAAATCGCGAAAGCCAAACATCTCCGTTGGCACGCCCTGGGTAGGCGCTGCGGTTGAAGGCGTTTGCGCCGCCTGGGCGGAAGATGTTTGCGTAGAGTGAGCGCTGCCTCTGTTTTTCTGGGCAAAGCTGGTAAGAACCACGCTAAGAATAAAGATCGCTGCAACGGCAACAAGCTGGGCGCGTTTCAATTTGGTCTCCTGATTTCTGAACAAGGCTCATTCTGGAACTCGTGTGCTTTTTTGGTTTCACCAACCGGCGTCGGCCTTTCGTGCTGTCTGGGTTGGGAACGAAAAAGCTTACACTATAGAAGATATTTATTCGAATCGCGCAATATCAGGTCAAGGGAAATTGAGTACGGAAGCGGAGATGAATGGCGGCATCGCGGAGCCGCCGCTGTTGAGTTCAGCAGAAGAACTGTCTTTGCCGCGCGCCATGGCTGCCGATGACATAACACTGGCGGTTGAGACAGACGCGGCTATGTCTGACGTAGCGACCGATGCCGGCTTTGCTGGCGCGGCTGCAACTGAGGCCCTCTTTTCCAGCGATGTCGTAAGCGATACCGGCATTCGCAGCGACGCTGTTGTTCACGTTACCGAAAACACAATCGCCGCCGAGCCCATCGCAGCCCCGCCTGCCGTCGCCGAACCTGATCCCGCCGAAACCACCATTATTGAAGTTCCGCGACTGGCGCGTGCGCTCCGCCACCGCGATTTCCGCCTCTTCTGGACAGGAAACTTTCTTTCCAACATCGGCACCTGGATGCAGAATATCGCCCAGGGCTGGCTTGTGCTAAAGCTCACCAACTCCGCTTTCTGGCTGGGCGTAGTCGGCTTCTCAGCGTCCATCCCAATCTTGTTCTTTGCGCTCATCGGCGGCGTGATTGCAGACCATGTAAACAAGCGCAAGCTGCTCATGGTGACGCAGTCCGCCATGATGATTTTTGCCTTCACCCTGGCCGGGCTCACCTGGCTCCATCACATCAATGTGTATGCCATTGTCGCGCTGTCGCTGGGCACCGGCATCGCCATGTCACTCAACACGCCCAGCTACCAGGCGCTGGTGCCGCAACTCCTGCCGCGTGAAGACCTCACCAACGGCATCGCGCTCAACTCCGCGCAGTTCAATATGTCGCGCGTCATCGGGCCTACGCTCGGCGGATTCGCCATGGCCCTGGTGGGTGAGGGCGGCAACTTCTTCTTGAACGGCCTGAGCTTTCTTGCCGTGCTGGTCGCGCTCACGCACCTCCGCTACCGGCAGCCACAGTCAGGCGCTCCGCAGGAAGTCCATTTGTGGGAAAAGATGAAGCAGGGCTTCGCTTATGTCTTCCGCCACCCGGAGATGTCCTCGCTCGTTCTGCTGGTGGCCATCAGCAGCCTGCTGGCCGTGCCTTATCTCACCTTTGTTACTTATTTCGCCCGTGACGTCCTGGGCACCGGAGAGCCCGGCCTCGGCATCCTCATGGCCTGCTCTGGAGCAGGAGCGTTTCTGGGCGCGATTACCATTGCTTCCGTTACGCACATCCGCCGCCGCGGGCTTTTCGTGGTCCGCGCCCTCGCCGGATTTTTTACCGCCATCATCGCCTTCACCTTCTCGCGCAATTTTTATCTCTCCGGATTTCTGCTGGCCCTGGCCGGATACTGCATGATCATCTCCGTGGCCACCGTCAACTCGCTTCTCCAGCACCTGGCCGCCGACAACATGCGCGGCCGCGTCATGAGCATCTATTCCACCGCCTTTCTCGGCCTCTCGCCCATCGGATGCCTGATCGCCGGCTCTCTCGCCCGCGTCATCAAGGCCCCACATGCCATCGCCGGCATGGCGACTTTAGCCCTATTGGGATGTCTGGGTGTGTATTGGCAGCGGGAAGGGTTGAGGGAATTGGACTAGAAGCAGCCATTGGTTCTTAGCGCAATTCCTGTGTTCGCTGACAATAAGGAGATAGCCTCGCGGTGTATGTGAATAAAGAAGGATTGAGGGAGTTGGATTAATCTTCTAAAGTCCGAAATTCCGCGACACACAGGAAGAATGCGATGATAAGGTAGCATCGATTGTTAACACAACAATCCGGTAATGCTCCGGCAAAATCAAGTCTCCGTTAATATAAAGTTAATATTAAGCGGAGTCCGTATGCGTAACATCGATGGTTCGCAACATTTTTTATGAAGGCCCGTTAGGTCACTTTGAAGCAGCGAGGAATATATGCCACCAGAAGAAAATCTGTTTGTGGAAGAGAGGCCTGTAAGTCTCGAGGAGTTGACTTCTGATGGCCAAGGATCGGGCCTGGAGATAGAAAGAGGGAATAACCCAGAAGGCGCCATTCGAGCTCCCTTTGATCCTGCACAAATCGATGTGGTCACACAAGTTAGAACCGTTGATCTCCTGCTGGCTCGACTCCGGGAAGGAGAATTAGATTTATCACCCGACTTTCAGCGGCGTGCCAATATTTGGGATCACAGACGAAAGAGTTCGTTGATTGAATCAATACTCTTACGAATTCCTATTCCCTCGTTTTATGTTTCAGAGGATAAACACGGGAACTATACTGTTGTTGACGGTTTGCAGCGCCTTTGCGCAATTGCGCATTTTGCCGATGTTCATGCGCTTAATAAGGCAGTCAAAACGAAATTAGACTCTCTTCGCCTAATCGGTCTTCAGTCTTTTGATTACAACAACAAGTCTTTTGCAGAGCTCCCCCGTCCGTTGCAACGCCGTATCAGCGAGACGGAGCTCACGGTACATGTTATTAGGGCAAGTACCCCCCGCGACGTAAAGTTTAATATTTTCTCGCGCATTAACCAAGGAGGCCTTCCGCTTACCGCCCAAGAAATTAGAAATGCCGTCTACGATGGAGAATGGCGAAAAAAAGTGCGTCAACTGGCGGAGAGCGACATTTTTATTGGCGCTACCGACCACAAAATCAAAGGAGAACGGATGGAAGACATCGAGCTCGTTTTGCGCTTTGTAGCTCACTACACCTTCAACGCTGAGCGACCCGATGATCAAAACTTGGAAGAGTTCCTTAACGAAACGGTAGAAAAAAGAAGTGCCCGTTGGAATGAGAAACAATGGGAAGAAATATCAGCAGCCTTCTATCGTGCTCTGAATGCTGCGCCTAAAGTTTTCGGACGGCATGCATTCAGAAAGTACTTTGGCCCGAATGAACCGAGAAATCCCATTAACAGAGGCCTGTTCGAGACGGAAACCGTCGTTTTGGCTCGGCGGAGTAGCGAAGAGTTGAAGCTTTTGGCGTTGCGTTCTGAACTCGTACTACAGAAGCTTGCTCAATTATTTGAAGGAGATACTGACTTCAATCGAGCCTTGTTATATGCAACTGGGCGGGGTTCGTCATCCAACAAGAGAATCGAAATAATGAGCGAAGCTTTGACCGAGGTACTAAATGCTTGAGCGTATTCATCTTGAAAATTTCAAAGCAAGCCGCGACGTCAATATTCGACTCGCTCCGTTAACCGTACTCGGCGGCTTGAATAGCTCGGGAAAAAGCAGCCTCTTACAAGCCATTGGCGTGCTTCGACAAAGCTACGAACCTGATGGAAAGACGCAAGGCTTGTCTCTGTCTGGAGAATTGGTTCAATTAGGAAAGTATAGTGATCTGTTAACAGAGGGTGGAGAAGGCGATATTGTTGCGATAACGGTAACAATTCGCAATGAAGAATATAAATGGGCTTTTCGTGGTACGACGGACGCTAACCAGCTTCCATTTTCGGAAAAGCCTCCTAGACCACCACAATTTTTAACTTCAGACCATTTCCAATATTTGCAGGCGGATCGTATTGTCCCACAAACTCTCTATCCCCAGGCGCATCAGCGAGAGAGAGATTTGGGCTTCTTAGGCCCGCGAGGCGAATACACTCCTGATTTCTTGACGATGGCTGGCGCGCAACCAATATCCAAAAAACGCAGCTTCCCCAGGACTGGAATCGGAGTGCAGGAAGACTTACTTGCAAAAGTTGCGGCGACTGATGGCCTATTAGACCAGGCTGCAGGCTGGTTGCAGCAGCTCAGTCCTGGCTCCCGTCTAAAGGCGGAAGCTATGCGAGGCACAGACGAAGTGCTTCTTCAATATAGCTATGCTCGGCTTAAGGAGGTTGACACCAACTTTTACCGTCCCACTAACGTAGGATTTGGTCTGACTTACAGTCTTCCAATAATAGTTGCCTGCTTGGCCGCTCCGAAAGGAGCCCTATTGCTCTTAGAGAACCCAGAAGCACATCTGCATCCCCAAGGTCAGGCGGCTTTGGGCGAGCTCATCGCGCGATGCGCAAGCGATGATGTGCAGGTTATTGTGGAGACCCACAGCGACCATTTAGTTAATGGCGTACGCCTTGCGGTAAAGAGAAAGCTCATAAATAACCGTGACGTAGTGTTACATTTCTTTACTCGATCGGTGGAATCAGGAGAAGCATCTGTCCAATCTCCGGCCATTCTTGAAAATGGGCGGCTCTCCAATTGGCCTAACGGTTTTTTTGATCAATGGGACAAGGATATAGACGCATTACTGGATTAGAACGTGAAGAGTCTTGTAATTTTCTTAAATGAGTTGTCCCTTGACTCCGACGCTGTGGTTTCCCCGCGAAATCTGCTAGGTCCCGTGCTCTCGACATTGTCTGTACTCAGGGCTGTCAAAAGGATCAGGAAAGATATTATCGTGGCTGGGCAAACCACAATTTCGGGCATCTTTTTTTATCAGACCTATTCTTTAGCAGAAGTCTTAAGAGATGAAGATCACAGGGAGGAATGGCGTTTCATACAGAATCTGGATCAGTTCAGCCCTTATGGGGCTTATAGTGGCGCCATTACACCCGGAGCGCTTCAAGAAGTAATGTTCCAGGGGAGAGTAGCGACCGCAATGTTGTGGGCCACGCAAAATCAATCAGCCGTGGTCAGTTTTTCTTTTGCTCCAAATTGGGATGCAAGCTCTTTAACCGCACAGTTCCGCGAAATCATTGATGGTGAAGAAATTATACCCAGAGAAATCCAAATCCCAAATTTATCAAAAATAGAGCACGTCACTATACATCGAGGTTTAATCAGTGACTATGGTCTCGTGTTATCAAACTCCTCGATTGTCTATGGTGGCGACGGATTTGTAGTTCGCATGTTTTTCAATGACCACCTCCCGCCACATTTTCATGTCATGCTGCGGAGAGACACATCAGATGCTGTGGCTAGATATGAAATCGAGACTCTCGATATGTTATCGGGAGAGCTTGCTCCAGCACTTCGTCGAAGAGTCGAGAGCTGGGCAACTAGACGAAAAAAGGATTTGATGGAGAATTGGGAACGTTGCCGAAGGCAACAATATCCAATTCTTCTTGCCGATTAACCGTGCTCTCCACCTTCTCTGTTCTCCGTGCCTTTATACTTCCGTGATAGGCTCCTCACATTCCTCCACCACCCTTGCTCCGCTCAATTCCCTCAATCTTTCCCAGGCACTCCGGCCAGCCACTGTGATACAGTCCTTGAATTTCCCCGAGGTCAGACCCATGAGCGAAGACAACAAGCAACTGGTGCGGCGATGGTTTGAAGAGGTCTGGAACCAGGGCCGTGAAGCCACGATCGACGAGTTGATGTCTGCCGCAGGCGTAGGTTTTGGACTAGCAGCGACCGATAGCGAGGTCCATGGTCCACCGGAGTTCAAGCCTTTTGTGCGCAATATGCGCGACGCCTTTCCTGATCTGCACATGACTGTGGAAGACATGGTGGCTGAAGGCGACAAAGTGGCCGTACGCCTTGGCGTAACCGGCACACACAAGGGCGGCGGGCTGGGATTCCCCGCAACCGGCCGCAAGATCAACGTGACGGCAATCACCATTATTCAATTCGCAAACGGCAAGCTGGTCCAGGGCTGGAACAACTGGGACCAGCTCGGCATGATGCAACAACTCGGCATGGCTCCCGGTCCGGTCGACATGGACCAACTCTTGGAGAAGCGAGCTTGAGAATTTTCACCACGGAAACGCAGAGACACAGAGAAAACCATTTGTAAATTTGATCGCGGCGCGCGAATTTGGCAGATTTCGCTATTGATTCGCTTCCTAAAATCGGTTAAATTAGGGTTGCGCCGAGGTGCGCAGGATCTTTGAAAACAGCAAATAGCAACTGGCAATTAGCAAATAGCTAAATTCAACCCCGAAAACACAAAAGGAGAGCGCTCGACCGGTCGGTCACCGTTCGGTCGATGTCATGTTGGTCTTTGTTTTCAACACGGGAACCATGGGGGGGTGGGATAGAGGTGAGCTCCGCTCATTGAGGTCCTTCACTTCGGGCTTGCGCCCGTACGTTCAGGATGACAAGCGGTGGCGCGGCGGTTTTTCACCCCAACGCGCAAGGGAATGCGCGCTGGGGACCCCGGTTTTGCGCCGCGCATCCTAGTTTGCGACCTACTGCTGATTTTGGGATTGGGATTCCATCCCACCACGCGTAAAAAAACGCGCGTGCCGCCATCCCAGATCGCGCAAAAGCGGCGCGCTCCGGGAACCCTGATGCCGGGAACCCTGGGATTGGGTCACGCCTGGGTCACCCAAGGGTGACGCCTGGGAGACCCAAGCGTCACGCAAGGGAGACGCGTGGATTGATTTGCGTGTGAGCCTTTATTTTCAACACGGCTGAGAAAAGGCCGGGTGGGGGCACTGCCATTACCAAAATCGCCGAAACGAGCGCTGACAAAGCACAGTTATCGGAGATCCTGAGAGAGAGAAATAGCTTAGAGTAAAGGCTAGCTTGCGCGAGCTAGCGCGCCGAAAACGTGGGAGTGGCTCTCACAGACGTTCATCATACCGGTGGCGTCATTGGAAAACAGTGCCCGAGGATAAGCGCAGTGCAAATGAAACGCGGTCTGGCTGAGTACGTTGTTCCAAAGGCATTCGAGTTCCAGTGCGCCTTGCTTGTTGCCGCTATTCCAGAGGAGGGCTACCATCTCGCCAAAAACCACCAGGTTCTGGTCATTCCGGCCCGCTGACTTTTTCGCATTTTTCAGCAACTGGCCAACAGACGCCTGGAAGAGCGCGAGATTGGGGCGTTCACCCACCATAAACTGTGAGAGCAACTGCCCGGCATCGCGCATCCAGAGGCGCGACTCGCGTATGCGCGCGTCCGCGTTAACGCCATTTTTCTTGAGCGCCTGGATGAGCTGCCGGCAGTGATCGTGAGTGGCTACAATCACGGCAGACTTGCCAAGATCAAAACCTGAGGAAACCACTCCGCACAGACGTTCCACAAGGGCCGCATCGGTATCGTA
>Ga0134126_10008874_pt1 | contig 12661 bp, 10 predicted proteins | sample KB31752_FD_96881 | JGI IMG/M metagenome (GOLD analysis project Ga0134126, IMG submission 96881) | Terrestrial soil microbial communities with excess Nitrogen fertilizer from Kellogg Biological Station, Michigan, USA - KB3-175-2 | ecosystem: Environmental > Terrestrial > Soil > Unclassified ...
CGTGCAGCCGTGCGCCATCAGGCGCACCGCCTCGAGGATCTCCGGAAACTCCGCCTGGCTGCCGCCATAGCGCTTGGGCAGCAGCAACCGGGCAAGACCCGAAGCCCGATAGTCATCGACGGTGACCTGCGGCAGCCGCCGCAGCTTCTCCGCCTCCCCCGCGCGATCGGCCAGGCGCGCGACAAAATCTCGGCCTACCTCCATCGTGCGGACACTACCATACCTTTTGGTATGGACGCATGAGCCGGATATCAGTGCCGCAGCATGACTTCCAGAAACTGCTCGCGGCGGCCGGCGGCTATCGGACTCGGCCGCGAGCCGGACAGATGCAAGAAGCCAATGCCGGCGGCGAATGTCGCGGTGGCCCGCATCTCGGCCTGCTCGCGATCGAAGCCGGAATCGAGGAACGCCCGCCGGACGGCAGCGACCACGCTGCGGTCCGAAGCCCGCACGGCGGCGGCCACCGCGGGCTCCGATCGCGCCCATTCCCGCATGGCGCGCTCCAGCATCCAGTGCCGCGGACCCACCAGCGTGGTCATCATCCGCGACAGTCGCTCCCGCGGAGGCAGACTCGCCAGCTCGTCGAACGATCGGTCCTCATCGCGGACCATGGCCCAGGTGTCGACCAGCGCGGTGCGGTAAGCGGTCATGTCGCTGAAGTGCCAGTAGAAACTGCCTTTGGTGACGCCCAGGCGGCTGCACAGGTGTCCCAGGGTCAGCGATTTGACACCGTCCTCGGCAAGCACCCGAAAGCCCTCTTGCACCCAGTCGTTCACTGACAGGCGGGAGTTGGTCGCGCTCGCCGAAGACGCCATGGCCGATAAGCCTAGACCGGCGACGATGCGATCCGGTATGGATCGCTGAGGAGCCGGTCCATCAAGCCCAGCGGGCGACGATGCGATCCGGTACGGATCGCTGAGGAGCCGACCCGATTCAGTGATCTAATGCGCGACGGGCATAGGCACGCACGTCGGCGTCGTCATCTTTGAGTGCCACGCGGAGCGCATCGCGGGCCGCACCGTCCGTCGCCGCATAACGGCTGAGGCTGAGCACCGCGGCCTTGCGCACGTCGAGATGCTCGTCGACCAGCGTCTGCGACAGCCGCGGTACCGCGTGCTCGGGCGCCGCGCCCGACAGCGCGCGGGCCGCGCCCTCGCGGACCTGCCACGCCGGGGCTTTCAGAGCCTGTTCGATGGCGGTGAAATCGACTTCGCTGCAGCCTAATTGGCCCAGCGCTGTCAGCGCCGCCGCGCGCACCAACGGGTCGGTGTCGGCAACCAGCTCGCGGACCGCGTCGTGTCCGGACCGCAGCGTGGCCAGGCCGTTGGCGGCCACGATGCGGACCTCGCGGTTGCCGTCGCGGGTGGCCTCGGCGACCCCGTCCGCGTCGTCGATCGACACCAAGGCCCGCACGGCTTCGATCCGAACCCGGTGGTCGGCATCGCCGAGTGCATGCCGAAAGGCATCGCCGCCATCGACCCGCCGCGCCGCCAGCAGATAGACGCTCACCGATCGCACAACAGGATCGGGTGATCCCAGAAACTCGCCGGCGGCCTGCGGAGCCGGCAGCACCTCGACGAGTTCACGGACACCGTCGGCGGCCGCCCGGCGCACGGACGCGTCATCATCGTGCAGTGCCCGCATCAGCTCGGCCGCGTACCCGTCCGGGGTGTGCTCGGTCAGCGTCGCGACCGCGGTGCGCCGGACTCCGGCGTCGGCATCGCGGAGGAACTCGGCCAGCGCGACCACCGTCGGCTCCTCGATCGCGAGCACCGCCGCAATGCGCGGTGACGGTGGTTCGGCCGACACCGCCGCCAGCCGGGACGGCGCCTCGACCGGAGCCCGGCCGCCGATCAACGGCGGCTGCTCGACCGGCCACACCGTTCGGTCGGTGGGCGGCAACGAATCCAGCTCAGGAACCGAGACGAAGTACGGGGCGACGGGTCGCTTGAGAAATTGCATCGACCCGTCGGACGCCTTGCGCAGGTTGAGGTGATAGCCCCACTCCTGGTCGTCGCGGGCCGGCAGGTCGGCGCGCTCGTGATACAGGCCCCACCGCGACTCGGTGCGGGTCAGCGACGAGCGGGCCGCGAACTCCGCGCAGTCGCGGATGAACGACACCTCGATGCTGCGCATCAGCTCATGCGGGGTGCGGGCGCCCATCTCGGCGATCTCGGCGCGCATCCGCTCGAAGGTGTGCACGGCGATCGACATCTTGGCCGCGGTCTTGGGCGGTGCCACGTAGTCGTTGACGAAGCGCCGCAGTTTGTACTCGACCTGCGGCTGCGGCGGCCCGTCGGGATGCCGCAGCGGTCGGTAGATCAGCTCGTGGGCCTCGTCCAGCTGGGCCTGCGGAAGCTGCTGCGGGGCAAGCACATCGGGCAAGCTCGCGGCCGCGTCGGCGCCGGCCAGGTCGCCGAAGACGAACGCACCGATCATGTAGTTGTGCGGCACACACGCCAGATCCCCGGCGGCATACAGGCCGGGCACCGTGGTGCGGGCGTTCTCGTCGACCCAGACGCCGGAGGCGGAATGGCCTGAGCACAAGCCGATTTCGGAGATGTGCATCTCCACATCGTGGGTGCGGTAGTCGTGGCCGCGGTTGGCGTGGAAGGTGCCGCGAGTGGGTCGTTCGGTGGTGTGCAGAATCCCTTCCAGCGTGGTGAGGGTCTCGTCCGGCAGGTGCGACACCTTCAGGTAGATCGGCCCGCGTGCCGACTCGATCTCGCTGCGCACCTCGGACATCATCTGGCCCGACCAGTAATCCGAGTCGACGAACCGCTCGCCCAATGCGTTGACCTGATAGCCGCCGAACGGGTTGGCCACATACGCGCAGGCCGGGCCGTTGTAGTCCTTGATCAGCGGGTTGACCTGGAAGCATTCGATGCCCGAGAGTTCCGCTCCGGCGTGGTAGGCCATCGAATAGCCGTCGCCGGCGTTGGTGGGGTTCTCGTAGGTGCCATACAGATATCCCGATGCGGGCAGGCCGAGCCGCCCGCACGCGCCGGTCGCCAGGATGACCGCTTTGGCCCCGACCGCGACGAATTCGCCCGTGCGGGTGTGCAATGCGGCGGCGCCGACCGCCCGGCCGCCCGCGGTGAGCACTCGCACGGGCATCAGCCGGTTTTCGATCCGGATCTTCTCGCGCATCGACTTCTGCCGCATCACCCGATAGAGCGCCTTCTTGACGTCTTTGCCCTCGGGCATCGGCAGCACGTAGGAGCCGGAGCGGTGCACGCGACGCACCGCATATTCACCGCGAGAGTCCTTTTCGAACTTGACGCCGTAGCGCTCGAGCCGTTGGACCATCGCGAACCCGCGGGTGGCGGTCTGATAGATGGTGCGCTGGTTGACGATTCCGTCGTTGGCCCGGGTGATCTCGGCGACGTAGTCCTCGGGTTCGGCTTTGCCCGGGATGACGGCATTGTTGACGCCGTCCATGCCCATGGCGAGCGCCCCGGAGTGCCGCACGTGCGCCTTCTCCAGCAGCAGCACCTGTGCGCCGTGTTCGGCCGCGGTCAGCGCGGCCATGGTGCCCGCGGTGCCACCGCCGATGACCAGGACATCGCAGTCCAGCCGCTCGGGATGTGTCGAGTCAGGAATCTGCATCAGGCGGCCACCAGATCATGAAGCGCGGCAATGATTTCCGCGCGTTGCTCGGGATGCGCCCGGTCGCTGCGTGGTTGCGGCACATCGACGACCGCCCGCAGCGGCTGGCCGGCCCGACCCAGCACCGCGATCCGGTCACCCAGCGTCAGCGCTTCGTCGACGTCGTGGGTGACGAACACGATCGTGGTCGGATGTGCCCGCCAGGAGTCGATCAGCAGCCGCTGCATGGCCGCGCGGGTCTGGGTGTCCAGGGCGCCGAACGGCTCGTCCATCATCACCGCCCGTGGCGCACCGGCCAGACCGCGGGCCAGCTGCACGCGTTGGCGCATCCCGCCGGACAGGTTCTTGGGCAGGTAATCGCCGAACCCGGTCAACCCCAGTTCGCCGATCCACCGATCCGCCTGAGTGGTCCGCGTCGCCCTCGGCTCGCCGCGCAGCCGCAACGCCAGCTCGATGTTGGAACGCACACTGCGCCATGGCAGTAGCGCGTTGTCCTGGAACACCACCCCGCGATCGCCCGATGTGCCGGTCACCGGTGCGCCGTCGGCCAGCACCCGGCCGGCGTCGGGCGCCAGCAGACCGGCCAGCGCGCGCAGTACGGTCGTCTTGCCGCAACCCGACGGCCCGGTGAGAACCAGGATCTCCCCCGGCCGGACCGCGAAGGTGAGGTTGTCGATCACCGCAACGCCGTTGTAGGACAACCGCACTCGATCCAGTTCGAGGCTCATGGCTGAGCTTTTCTGGGTCATTGCCTTCGCTCCTCTCCGCGCGGCAGCCACCTCGTCGCGCGGCGGCCGATCAACTCCACCGCCGCGGAGGTCGCGAACCCGAGCACACCGATCGTGATGATGCCGACGAAGACCTGCGGGTAGGCCAGCACCGTGTAGGCCTGCCAGGTGCGATACCCAACCCCGAGCCGGCCGGAGATCATCTCGGCGGAGATCACGCAGATCCACGCCACCCCCATGCCGACCGAGAGACCGCCGAAAACGCCCGGCAGAATTCCCGGCAGCACAACCTGACTCAGCACATCCCAGCGGCCGCCGCCCAACGTCCGGACCGAGTCCTCCCACAGCGTCGGCAACGCGCGCACCGCGTGCCGGGTGCTGACCATGATCGGGAAGACCGCCGCGAGGAACGTGATGAACACGATCCCGCCCTCGTCGCTGGGAAACAGCAGAATGGCCACCGGCACAACCGCTATCGCCGGGATCGGCCGTGCAAGTTCGGTCAGCGGGCCGAACAAGTCACCCGCCAATTGTGACCGGCCGAGCAGGATGCCGCTGGCCACTCCGACGACCGCCGCCAGCCCGAAGCCGCTGAGGATGCGAATCAGCGACTGCCCCAAGTCAAGCCAGTACGCGTGCGTGCTGACAGCCCGGGTCAGCGCACCGACGATGTCGGTGACGGTCGGCAGCGTGTCGAAGCGCAGCCAGAACCGGACGTGGCCGGCGGTGAGCAGCTGCCACAGCCCGACCGCGGCCACCACCGACGTCAACCGCAGCACCCGTGACCGCCAGGCCGGTGCGGGCTTGCGCGGCTTGGCAATACCGGCCACCGGCACGGCGACGGCCGCGCCGCTGATACTCACGTCGACGGCGGTCATGCGCGCCGCTCCTCAGCATCGCTGCGCTCTGCATCGTCGCCGGCGGTGGTCATGCGCGCCGCTCCTCAGCATCGCTGCGCTCTGCATCGTCGCCGGCGGTGGTCATGCCGCACCTGCCAATGCTTGTCGATAGTCGATGGGTGTACTGCCCGGGTGTGCGCCCAGGTAGCGTTGCGCGCCCGCAACAGTGTCGAAGGGCAGATAGTTCGCGCCGTCGCGAACCCACACCGACTTGTCGGCGAACCAGCGGGTGCCCAGCTCGGTGTCGGGGACGTAGGCGGCCCGGACGTGCGCCCCGCGGGCGGTGGCCTCGCGGACCGCCTTCAGCAGTTCGGCCGGGGAGGCGCAGGGCTGGGTGGTGTCGGATCCCTGCAGCCAGAGTTCGCTGCCGCGCACCGGCGCGGCGGCGTGCAATACCGCGTCATAGTCGATCTTGCGGGTCGAAAACGCCGCGCGCAGTGGGCCGTCCTGAACGAAGTTCGCCACGTCCAGGTTGGCGAAGTCACCGATCGACTTCAGGTATGGCACATCGTTTTTCAGCGCGTCGACGAGCGACGGCTTGAGCGTGGTGTCGAAGGCGGTGCCGCCCGGGCCGTTGTAGAGGTAGACGACCTCCTGGGGCAGCCCGCTGGACTCGGCGACGATCCGGGCGGCTTCCAGCGGTGTGGAGTTGAGGAAGTCGGTCGCGTCGAGTTGGGCTTGCAGGAACGCGTCGAGCACATCGGGGTGCGCGGCCGCGTAGGCCCGGCGGACCACCACGCCGTGCAGGGTCGGGTAGTTCAGCTCTGCGCCGTCATAGAGCAGCTTGGCCTTGCCCTGGTAGACCAACATCCCGGGCCAGGCCACGAACTGCGAAAGCCCTTGCACCTGGCCAGATTCCAGCGAGGACGCGCCGACCTGCGGCTGCTGATTGAGCACGTCGACCCCGGTGGTCGGGTTGATTCCGGCGCCTGCCAGCGCCCGCACCAGGGTGCCGTGACCGGCGGAGCCGACGCTGGCCGAGATCTTCTTGCCGGCCAGATCCGGCAATGTTTTGGATGCCGAACCCGGTTCGACCACAACCATATTCAGCGCGCCCTTGGCGTTGTACCCGGTGACCGAGACGATCTGGGTGGCAGCACGCGGGTTGGCCTGGGTCTTGGATCCGTTGATCAACATCGGATAGTCGCCCATCGATCCGATGTCGATCTTCTCGGCGACCATCTGCGCGGTGATCGGCGCGCCCGTGTCGTAGTCCTCCCACACCACGTGGAACTTGGTGCCGGTGCGCTTGGTGACATCGGCGAGCCGGTGCTCGAGGTATCCCTGAGCGCGCAGCAGCGTGCCCGCAGTCACGGTGTTGATGGTCTTGGACTGGTAGCCGACCACTACGTTGACCGCGTTGCCGGAATCCAGCGCACAGCCGGCGACGACGGTGAGGGCGGCCGCGGCCGACGCCAGCCTGGCGGCAAATGTCTTCATGCGGGTCCCGTTTCAGCGGATGAGGTAGGGCATGTTGACGGTGACGGCGCCGGTCGGACACCGAGCCGCGCACGGGCCGCAGTACCAGCATTCGTCGACGTGCATGAAGGCCTTACCGGTGTCGGGGTTGATGGCCAGCGAATCCAGCGGGCAGATGTCGACACACAGGGTGCAGCCGTCGATGCACAGCGATTCGTCGATCGTGACCGGAACGTCGGAACGATTGTTGACCAAAGTCATTGCGTGTTCCTTATCAAGTTGCCGCGCATGGTGATTCGATCTCCGCGCATCCGGATGTACTCCAAGTCCACCGGCGTGTGGTCATCCAGGCTGGTGAGCCGTTCCAGCATCAGCAACGGCGCGCCGTCGGGCACCTGCAGCGCCGCGGCGGAGTGCGCGTCGGCGGGAATCGCCTCCAGCGCCAACGATGCCGCGCCCAACGGCCGTCCGGTGAGCTGTTCGATGAGCGCGAAGATGTCGTTGCTCTCCAGCGCGTGCGTTAACACCCGCGCGCCGATCTCCGGCTCGAGATACGTCACATCGAGGCTCAGTGGCAGGCCGCCCAGATAGCGCAGCCGCTCGATGAAAACCACGTGCTGTCCGGGTTCCAGCCGCAGCCGCTGCGCCACCGTCGGGGGCGCGGACACGGCCATCGCGGCGCGCACCTCATTGCGGACCTCGCCGTAACTCTTGAACGTCTCTTTCAAGCCCAGCAGTGTGTCGAGACCGTGGTCGTATTTGCGCTGCGCGACGTGGGTGCCGACCTTGGGTCCGCGCTCGATCAGCCCTTCGTTTTTCAGCGTGGTGAGTGCTTCGCGAATGGTGTTGCGCGACACCGCGAATTCGGTAGCCAGCGCCGTCTCGCCGGGCAGGCTGTCGTCATAGGCGCCGGAGTGGATCTGGTGGCGCAGCACGTCGGCGACCTGGCGCGCCCGATCGGCACGCGGTTGACGAATCGGCAACGGTACGGCTTCACCCACGCCGTCAAGCTATCGACGTTCGGACGCCGATCCTGGTCGGCCGATTTTCATCGGAATCGGGTCCCGGCGATTGCGCCGGTCGACGCCGCACGCAACCAGCTAAAACCCATCGGGCGCGAGCCATTGCGCCACCTGTGCCCCGGTGCGGTTTTTTCCGATCCCGATGAGCAAAATTTGGCGCGCCGTCCTGGGCCGTTGACCTTTTCCGCTTGGTTCGCACAGCCGACGGCAGCTCCCAAAGGTAACGTTCTCCTGGGTATCTGCTGAGAGTTGGGTGGGAGAATGCTGTTCTACCTGTCGGGTGCGGTCGAGGTCCGCGTCGACGACAGCCCGGTGGCACTGGGCGGGCCCAAACAACGGTGTGTGTTGGCGGTGCTGCTGGCCCACCACGGCACGGTGGTGAGCATCGACCGGCTGATCGACGCCGTGTGGGGGGACGCCGCGCCGCCCAAGGCATTGGTGTCGCTGCGCTCATACATCGCGAATCTGCGCCGCATCCTCGACCCGACGACCGAACCCGATCATCAACGGCTGGTGTCGCATTCCCACGGCTATCAGCTGAACCTGCTCGGCGACGATTCGGTGGACCTGTTCAGGTTCGAGAGCCTGGTGGCGGCGGGGCGTGCTGCGTTGATCCGGCAGGACGCCGACGCAGCGGTTGGCCTGCTGCGCAACGCGCTGGCGCTATGGCGCGGTGACCCGTTCGGCGAGTTCGCTTATCACGAGTTCGCCGCCCCGGCGGTGATCCGGTTGGCCGCACTGCGAACCACTGCCATCGAAGCCGCGTTCGATGCTGCTCTCCAACTCGGTGCCGGCGGCGAACTGGTTCCCGAGATCGAAGCCGCTTTGAGCGAACATAGTTTGCAAGAGCGGCTGTGGGGACACCTGATGCTTGCCTTGTACCGGGCAAACCGAACCGCCGATGCGATTCAAGCCTACGAACGGGCGTGTGCCACATTGGATCGCGAAATCGGTGCCCCGCCGGGCGAAGGTCTGCAGACCCTGTTCGACAAGATCCGGAACGGGTCCCCCGAACTGCGCGTCACCCCGGCCCGACAGCTACCCGACCCGCCTCAAGAGCTTGCCGCTGCGCCCGCATTCGTCGGCCGCGACGCCGAGCTCGGCGCCATCGCCGCGGCGGTACGCCGCGCTGACGGCGGCGTCGGCGGCCTCACCATGCTGACCGGGGACAGTGGCATCGGCAAGACGACTTTGGCGCAGGTGGCTGTCGACGGCGCGCGCGCTGCGGGCATGACGGTCGCCTGGGCCGGCCATCCCAGCGGAATCAAGCTGCCCCTGCTCTGGACCTGGATCCAGCTGTTACGGCAGCTGGGTACCGAACTCGGGGCCGACGGCCGCACGGCGGTGCTGCATCAGGCACCGGGTGTTGTTGATGCACTGGTTCCGGAGTGGAACGAACGTGACGGCCTCGGGTCGGCAAACCGCTTGGCCGCGACCGGTTTCGCGCTCGTCGAGGGGATCGTGTCCGCGCTGCGCGCATTGTCGGCCCGCACGCCACTGCTGTTGGTCATCGACGATCTACAGCGCGCCGATCCGGCGTCGATCAACGTGTTGGTCCTGCTGGTCGGGCAGTTCCCGCGGCTGCCGATTCACGTGATCGGTAACTGGACGTTTTTCGGTGCCGATCGACCGATGAATCGGTCCGCCTTCGAGCGCCTCATTCGGCCCGAGCACGCCGGCACGGTGCGCCTGGGCGGCATCGACCGCACCGACGCCGCGAAGCTCATCGATGCGGTCGCCGGCACGGCGATCCCAGCGACCGTCGCTGAGCATGTTTGGCACCAAGCCGGCGGAAATCCGTTCTACATCAAGGAACTCGCGCGCGCTCTCGGCACCGACCACAGTCCGACGGGGCAAGCCCCGGCGCTGTCGGATGCCGTGGTTGGAGTCGTTGGCCGACGGATCAGCGTGCTGGATCGACCGTCTCGGCGGGTCTTGGCGGCGGCGGCCGTCGTCGGACCCGAATTCGACGTCGCGGACTTGGCTGACATCGTCGATTTGTCCGTTTCCACCGTCCAGAGCCGACTGCGGCCGGCGTACGAGCGGGGCCTGCTCGACGAGCTGCCGGCGCGACCGGGCTCCTACCGATTCAGCCACGGGCTGGTTCGGGACGCACTGATCGCGCAACTCGCGACCACCGATCGCACCACCGTGCATGCCGCGATCGCCACCACTCGGACGCCAACGCTGGCCACGGCTGCCTACGAACACGTCATCGCGACCGCCGATCATGCCTGGCGCGCTGGCACCGAATTGGACCCCGACTCCGGTCTCTACCTGCTCGAAACCGCCATTCAGCGCGCCCTGAGTCGGTCGGCATACCAGGACATCGCCGGTTTGGCCGAGCACGCACTGCAGATATGCGAGCGGCTACCCGCCAAACCAGAGCACCTCGATCGGCAAGCCACCCTTTGGCTGCACCTGGCCGGCGCCAGGGGCATTCTCGAGGGACAAGGCAGCGAGTCTGCCGCCGCCGCGGTTCAGCGTGCCTTCGACATCGGTCGAGAAGTCAAGGGCCGCAGCTTCTATGGCGCAATCGCGATGCAGTGCTTGATGTTGTGTGCCCACGGCCGGATCGACGAAGCCGAGATCATCGCCAACGGGTTGCGCGAACAGTACGAGCAGTCAAGCGATCCCGACATCGGAGTCGTCAACGACTTCGCTCACATCATGATGTACTCGCTGCGTGGCGACGTCGAACTGTTGATCGCCACCGGCCGGCACATGATGGACGCCTATCCGCCACCCCAGACGGTCACCGACCCGTTGCACTTTTTTCATCCGAGGGTGTACTGCTGGATGGCACTGGCCGAAGCCGTCCGCGGCGATCGCGATGCCATGCGTGAATACCAAAGTCGCGCACTGCATCTCGCGCAGAGCCGTGGCGACGTGTTCAACATATTGGCGGCGAAACTGGTCGAAGTCGAATGCTCCGCCATCCTCGGTGTCGTCGACGGCACTGCCGAGCGGGCCGACGAGGTCGACCGCGAGTTCTGCGCCGCCGGTGGCCATCAGTGGGGCGCGGCTGCGCGGATCATCAGTGTCTGGGCGCAGACACTGCACACCGGGCACGGCGACGCTGACGTGGCATTCGACGCGTTCGAGGCGCTCACCTGTGACGGCACCACCGCAATGAACCCGCTGTTTCTCTGTCTGCTGGCCGACATCGAGCTACATCATGGCCGGATCGACAGCGCCACGGAGTTGTTGCAGCGGGCCCGGCGGGTGGCCGACGCCACCGGTGAACACGCCTCCGATCGGATGATCGAGGAACGGTTTACCGCGTTGACGGCCCCGACCGCGCAGCCCCGGCTCGTCACGCCTTGACGCTTGCGCCGGGCAACGCCTCCCGCCACTGACGCCAAATCGAACGGTCGGTCATCAGGTCGAGCATGGCCCCGAAACCGGACGGATATACCAGCGACACAAGCCATTTGCGGGAATCGCCACAACTGATCTCGCATCCGCCCCGGTAAAACTGCCGGAGCCATTTGACCGTCACCGCGGAGCGCGGGAACTCAAAAATCGCGGCCTCCTCACCAGCGTCGAGCTTGGCCTTGAAGTCGCTTTGACCCAACTCCTCGTCGACCCACTTCGAATATTCGGAGGCAATACATCGCACGTCAGTGTCGGTCAGCTCCAATTCGACGTTCACCCACCAGGAATTCGCGCGACTCTTGAGCAGATACGCCTTGGTTCGCGGTGGTGCGCTCGCCATCTAGGATCCGTCCGGATTGATCGCGATGGATTTGTCGATGCCTTCCAACCCGTCGAACAGCGCCTGACTCTGGCTCTGGTCGCTGGTCCCGTTGATCTGAAGCACGTAGAGGCCGCCGCTGCCCTGGAAGACGACAGTCTCCTGCCCCGAGGCCGCCTTTACGCCTTTCAGGTCGTAGGTACCGGCGATCCGGTAGGCCGGAAATCCGGACACCGTGGCGTTTTCCTCGCCGGCCGGTGCAAATCCGGGAAGGTTTTTCATCTCACCGCCGGCGAGCTGCAGCAATTTGTCCGGATCCACCGAGCCGTCGAGTCTCGACACCAGAGCGATGATGTTCGGTGTGTATCCGGAGTCCGCCGCCCCGGCGCCGCCGTAGACGAGCGCCCCGTAGGCGTAGTCCGGGGTGGCGTCGCCGGCACTTTGCCAACCGTCCGGAAATTGGATCTCGATGCGCGGGGCGCCCGGATCGCCTCGGTGGATCTGCGTCTCGGAGACGTGCTGGTCGCGGATGTAGTCCGCGATGGTCGGGTTGGTGGCGGCCGTAGCGGCATCACGCAGCTTGCGGGGCTGCAGTTTGTTCGGCGACGACGCATCCGGCTTGACCGATGACGTCGCAGCGCTACTGGAGCTGGCCGAGCTGGACGCGGTCGAACTCGCGCTCTTCTCTTTGCTGGTGCAAGCGCCCAGCGACACGCTGAGACATACTGCGGCGACGACGGCCAATACCGGCCGATGCGCGAAAGGCATCGTGACTCCTTCGGGTCGGGTGTCGGACGTCGGTAACGCCCGCGGCCGTGACGGTATGAGCGTCGGATTGGAATCTCGTTGAACCCGATGACGCCGAAGGTTGGAACGCCCGCTGCTACCCGGTGATTGAACGCGTCGACGCGACATTGAGCGATGAAGCGTCGCGGTGGCCGTTGGACGCAAGCATCGCCTGACGCGCCGTGGCGATCCGTTTCAGGGCGTCCCCGGTGAACACCGACAAACCCAGATCGGGGTTGTACCCGTGAATCTCCTTGACGTCGAGTTGAGCAAGGAAGTAGAGGATCTGTTTGGAGACGGCCTGCCCGGGCACCAACACCGGAAAGCCCGGCGGGTAGGGCACCACGAATCCGGTTGACACCAAGGACTTCCCATCAGCTAGCCGCCGTCCGGCCTCCCCGATCATGACGTGCTCGCGGTCGTTGTCCTCGTAGCCGGCATAGAACGCCGAACGCATGTCGCCGAATGAGCTGGCCTCGTCGGGCTTGAAGGCGCCGTCGA
>Ga0134126_10008875_pt1 | contig 12661 bp, 9 predicted proteins | sample KB31752_FD_96881 | JGI IMG/M metagenome (GOLD analysis project Ga0134126, IMG submission 96881) | Terrestrial soil microbial communities with excess Nitrogen fertilizer from Kellogg Biological Station, Michigan, USA - KB3-175-2 | ecosystem: Environmental > Terrestrial > Soil > Unclassified ...
CGACAGCTCCGGTCTCAAGTCGAAATTGGTGATCGGATCGCCTTCGTCGCTCTTGATGGGATACTGGTCGGGACCAAATTGGGCCGCACCCGCCGCCGTTGCTACGACGCAGACGAGCGCCACCAGCCAGATCATCGTCGGACGCATTATTGCGACACTGTCCCTTCGGGAGCGGTTTCCAGTTTGAAGGCAGCAGCAAACAGGGCACGCGTGTAATCGCTCTTGGGTGCCTTGAACAATTCAGCGGCCGCGCCCTCCTCCACTGCCTTGCCATGCCGCATGACCAATAGCCTGCTCGCCAGCGCCGCAACCACACGCAGATCGTGCGAAATGAACATGTAGGTCAAGTCGTGGCGCTTTTGCAGGTCGCGCAGCAAGTCGACCATCTGCGACTGGATGAGCATGTCGAGCGCGCTGGTCGGCTCATCGAGAACGATGAATGTCGGCTCCAAGACCAGCGCACGCGCCAGTGCGATACGCTGACGTTGGCCGCCCGAGAACTCATGCGGATAGCGATACCGTGTCTGCGCATCGAGGCCAACGTCGTTGAGTGCCGCGACGACGCGCCGCTCACGTTCCGCCGCCGACAGCCCCGGATGATGCACCCACAAACCTTCTTCGATGACGTCAGACACCGACATGCGCGGCGACAAGGAGCCGTACGGATCCTGAAATACGATCTGCATACTGTGGCGGTATGGTCGCATCTCCTTGAAATTCAGCTCCTGAATAGGATCTCCCATGAATACGATCGGGCCGTCTGACGAGATCAGGCGCAGAATGGCGAGACCAAGCGTCGTTTTGCCCGACCCGGATTCGCCGACGACACCAAGCGTCTCACCTTTGCGCAGCTCAATGCTGACGCCATCGACCGCCTTGATGTGACCGACGACTTTGCGCAGCACGCCGCGCTTGACCGGGAACCATATCTTCAAGTCCTTGGTCTCGACGACGACGGGCGCTTCCGGCCGCGGAAGCGCGGGGTCCGGTTTTGGCTCGGCGGCGAGCAGCGCGCGCGTGTAGGGATGCTCGGGCGACTTGAAGACACGCTCCACATCCCCCTTCTCGACGATCTTGCCGCCCTGCATCACGCACACCTTGTCGGCAATCTTGCGAACGATACCGAGATCGTGGGTAATGAAGAGCACGGACATCCCAAGACGCGTCTGGATGTCCTTGAGCAGTTTCAGGATTTGCGCCTGCACGGTGACGTCGAGCGCCGTCGTCGGCTCATCGGCAATGAGCAGATCGGGCTCATTCGCCAATGCCATGGCGATCATCACGCGTTGACGTTGGCCGCCGGAGAGCTGATGCGGATAACTTTGAAGACGCCCGGCTGGGTCGGGAATGCCGACCTGACCGAGCAGATCGAGAATTCGCGCCCTCGCTGCTTTTCCGGTAAGACCTTGATGCAGCGACAGAATTTCTCCGATCTGCTTCTCGATCGTGTGCAGTGGATTGAGCGAGGTCATCGGCTCCTGAAAGATGATCGTGATGTCGTTGCCACGCACATGGCGCATGTCGCGCTCGCTCAAGGGAAGAAGGTCGCGACCCTTGAACTTGATCGAGCCCGACGGATGGTGCGCCGCCGGATAGGGCAGCAACTTCATCACCGACAGGGCGGTGATCGATTTGCCGGATCCGGATTCACCGACAAGCGCGACCGTCTCCCCTTTGCCGATGTCGAACGATATACGATCGACGGCCAGAGACTCGCGCGTGCCGCGCCCGAAGGCGATCGACAGGTCGCGGATGGACAGTAAAGGCTCGTTCGCGTTCATCTAAAGGTCTTCCTCGGATCAAATGCATCACGGACGGCTTCGCCAATGAAGATCAGCAACGAAAGCATGATCGCAATGCTGAAAAATCCGGTAAGCCCGAGCCATGGCGCCTGCACGTTGGCCTTTCCTTGCGCCAGTAGTTCACCGAGCGACGGCGAGCCGGGCGGCAAACCGAAACCTAGGAAATCAAGCGCAGTCAGCGTCATAACCGACGACGACAGGATGAACGGCAGAAACGTCATGGTCGCGACCATGGCATTGGGCAGCAAGTGGCGGAAAATAATGACAGCATTCGACACCCCGAGAGCGCGCGCCGCCTGGATGTATTCGAAATTTCGGCCGCGCAAAAATTCCGCACGCACCAATCCGACGAGAGACACCCAGGAAAACAACAGCAATATTCCGAGCAGGACGAAGAAGCCCGGCACCAGAACCGACGAAATGATCAGCAACAGATAAAGCGACGGAATTGAATTCCATATCTCGATGAAGCGCTGGAATAGCAGGTCGATCCAGCCCCCGAAGTACCCCTGAACGGCGCCGGCAGCGACACCGATAATCGAAGAAATGATGGTGAGAGCCAGCCCAAACAGCACAGAAATCCGGAACCCGTAAATCAGCCGTGCCAGCACGTCGCGACCGCCATCGTCAGTGCCAAGCCAGTTGCTCTCAAGCTCGTCGCACTTCGCAAAACCGTGACTTGCGGCAAACTCGCAGTCTTTTTGCGACAACATCCATGTGGGCTTTGACGGAAACGGCGACGGTGGCTTGCTCACTTGGGTGTTGTACGAAAAACGAACGGGCGGCCAGATCACAGTGCCGCCCTCTTTCTCGATGAGGCCTATCAGATATTCGTCTCTATAGTCCGCGGCTGTGCCGAACAGGCTCGGATCATCTCCTTTGGCAAAGGCAGTGTCGGGATATGTGAAGACGGCGGGGAAAAAGGACCGGCCATTTACATGAATGAAAATCGGCTTGTCGTTAGCGATGAATTCGGCAAACAGCGACACAAGAAACAGCACGAGAAAAACCCACAGCGACCAGTAACCGCGGCGATTGGCCGTGAAGTTTTCCCAGCGGCGCTTGTTGATCGGGGAAATTTTTATCCAGCGCCGCCTCGCGGATGTGTCCGGCGCGGTCGCCACTTCCGACTTGATTCCCGTGCGCGCGTCCACGTCAGACCTCTCGCGTCTCGAAGTCGATACGCGGGTCGATCCACGTGTAGGTCAAATCGGAAATCAGATTCACAACAACGCCGATCAGCGAAAATATGAAAAGCGTGGCAAAGACGACGGGATAGTCGCGGTTGAGAACGCTTTCGAAGCCCAGCAGGCCGATGCCATCGAGCGAAAAAATCGTTTCGATCAGCAGTGACCCGGTGAAAAAGGCGTGCACGAAGGCGGATGGGAAGCCAGCGATAACGATGAGCATGGCATTCCGGAAGATGTGGCCGTAAAGCACCTGGTTGCTGCTGCAGCCCTTGGCACGCGCCGTGAGCACATATTGCTTGCGGATTTCTTCAAGAAACGAGTTTTTGGTGAGCAAGGTCATCGTCGCGAATGCCGACAACGCCATCGAGAGAATCGGCAGCGTCAGATGCCAGAAATAATCGAGGATCTTTTGCCACCACGGCAACTCCGACCAGCGCTCCGACACCAGCCCGCGCAGCGGAAACCAGTCAAAGAAGGAGCCTCCGGCGAACAGGATGATGAGTAGAATGGCGAAAAGAAATCCGGGAATGGCGTAGCCGATAATAATGACGCTGGACGTCCAGACGTCGAAACGGGAGCCGTCGCCCACTGCCTTTCGGATACCAAGCGGAATCGAGATCAGATACGTCAGCAGCGTCATCCAGATTCCGAGCGACATCGATACCGGCAGCTTCTCCTTGATCAGCTGCAAGACGCTGACATCGCGGAAATAGCTCTTTCCGAAGTCAAAGCGGATGTAGTTCCAGAGCATCAGCGCAAAGCGCTCGTGGGCCGGCTTATCGAAGCCGAATTGCTTTTCGAGCTTCTTGATGAACTCGGGATCGAGACCCTGCGCGCCACGGTACTTCGAGCTCGCCGCGTCGACCTGCGAGGCCCCTTGCGCCATGCCGCGGCTGCCGAAGTCACCTCCCGCAGACCCGGAAATACGCGACGATGCGCCGGTTTCAGCACCGGTCAGCTTGGCAATCACCTGTTCGACGGGCCCGCCGGGCGCGAATTGCACCACGACGAATGCCACAAGCATGATCCCGAACATCGTCGGGATCATGAATAGAATGCGGCGGATGATATATGCGCTCATTGCCCTATCAGTATGGCATACCGCGACGTTGCGAAAATGCGCCGCGACGCCCAAAAAAGCCCGGCCGTTGGTTTTACACCGGTTCTAGCCGCCCTTCTCGGTCTTTGATGCCTTTCCGCGATCGGACCACCAGGTGTCCGGGATGCCCCTGAAATAGCGCGGCTGAGCATCCGGGCGGCCGAACACATCCCAGTACGCGATCCAGTGTGATGCCTTGTACCAGTGGGGGACCCAATACCGACCGGCACGGAAGACGCGATCGAAAGCCCGGCAAGCCGTGACCAGCTCATCCCGCGTTTTGGCGGCGATGATGATCTCGATCAGCCGGTCGAGCACCGGGTCGGCGATGCCCGCCCGATTCTGCGACCCTTTGATCGCTGCCGCCTGAGAGCTGAAATATGGGCGCAAGGAATCTCCCGGCGTAGACGAAAAACTTAGGCGCTCGGTCGTGATATCGAAATCGAAGTCGTCCACGCGGCGCCGATACTGAACCGGGTCGACGATGCGCAAGCTTGCAACGAGCCCGACCACCTCGAGATTTTTGATATAGGTGAGGTGATGAGGCTTGAAGGTAGGCTCGTCGATCAGAAATTCGATCTCGATCGGCCGGCCATCGGGCATGACCCGCTTGCGGTTGACCAGCTTGAAGCCCGCTTCGTTGAGCAGTTGCGCCGCATGGCGTAGCCATCGCTTGTCTTGTCCCGATCCGTCCGTGACCGGCGGCACATAGGGTTCGCCGAATACTTCCTCAGGCAGCTGACTCCGGAAAGGCTCCAACAGCGCGACTTCGGCCGCGCTCGGCTTGCCGGTCGCTTTCATCGGTGAATTTTCGAATACCGAATGCGTCCGGTCGTACGAGCCGTACATGATATTTCTGTTGGTCCATTCGAAATCGAAAGCATCGATGAGCGCCTCACGCAGGCGCCGATCCTTGAATTTCTCGCGCCGTAAATTGATGAACCACCCTTGTGCACCGGACGGAGTTGCGTCCGGAATCACCGTACGCTTGACGCGGCCATCCTTGAACGCCGGAAATTCGTAACGGGTGGCCCACGTTCGCGAGGTGAACTCCTCGCGGAACAGATAACTCTTTGCGGTGAAGCCTTCGAAACCGACCTCCCGGTCGCGGTAGTATTCGTAGCGGATGGTGTCGAAATTATTCAGCCCCCGGGCGACCGGCAAGTCGGCGCCCCACCAATCCTTGACCCGGTCGAATTCGATGGAATGCCCGATCTGAAAGCGCCCGACCTTGTACGGGCCACTGCCAAGCGGGATTTCCAACGTTGACTGATCGAAAGGTCGCTTGGAATAGTACGCACGGGAGAAAATCGGAAGACCGGCGACGAAAAGCGGAACGTCGCGCGCACGCCCTTCGGCAAAACGCACAACAACCGTGCGGTCATCGGTTGCCTCCGCGCCTTTGCAGTCCCGCAACTGCTGCGTGATGATCGGGTGGCCTTGTTCCTTCAGGGTGTTGATCGACCACGCCACATCATGAGCCGTGAGCGGCGTGCCGTCGTGAAATTTTGCCTCCGGCCGCAGAGTAAACCGGTAGGTCAATCCATTGTCGGTTATTCGAACGCTGCGCGCGGCGAGGCCGTACATCGCATCCGGTTCGTCACCCGAGCGCACCATCAGCGTCGTAAAGGTAAGATCCATTCCCATCGCGCCTTCGCCCTTAAGGATGTAGCCGTTGAGCGACGTGAAGGTCAGAAATGACCCGTTGTAGCCGCGCGTGGCGACAATCTCGGAATAGATGCCGCCTTTGGGTGCGTTCGTATTGACGTAGTTGAAGTGCGGAAAATCGGCGGGATAACTAAGGTCGCCAAAGGCCGACATCCCGTGCCTATCAGCATCTTGGGCGCTGGCAAGCGTGACAGAACGGACGCTCGCGCCGGCAACTGCGGCACCCGCAATTACGCTCAACGCATTGCGCCGGCTCAATCTCATGTAATCACGATCGTTGCGGCACTTTCGCTGCCCTGTCCTTGTCCCACCACCAGACCGTCGGAAATGCCGAGCGACCGTATGTCGGCATGGTTTCGGGACGGCTGAATCGATCCCATCGCGCCGTGCGGACGTAAGGATACGTCCACTGCGGCACCACGTAAAAGTTCCACAACAGAACCCGGTCGAGCGCCTTGGTCGCCGCTACCAGTTCGGCGCGGTCCTGAGCGAAAATGACTTTCTCGATCAACGCATCAACGGCTGGATTCTTGATGCCGATAAAGTTACGCGAGCCGGGCCGGTCTGCCGCCTGCGAACCCCAGAAGTCGCGCTGTTCGTTACCCGGCGAAAGCGACTGTGGCCAGCTCGCAATGATGACGTCGTAGTCCCACTGGCGAAGGCGATTTTCGTACTGCGCCGCGTCCACCACGCGCACATTCACGTTCATGCCGAGCCGTTCAAGCGACGGTTTGTAGAACAGGACGAACCGCTGGGTCGCTGAATCTTCCACCAGAAATTCAAAGGTAAACGGCTCGCCGGTTTTGGAATCGACAAGCTTCGTGTTGCGAACCTCGTACCCGGCATCGCGAAACAAAACGAGGGCCTGCCGAAGATTGTCCCGCACCGCCTGCGGCGTACCTCCAACCGGATTGGTGTAGGGCTTTGTGAACAGATCCGCAGGGACTTGGTCGCGGATACTTTCCAGGATCTCCAGTTCCTTGCCTTCCGGCAGACCCGTTGCCGCAAGGTCGGTGCCCTGGAAATAACTCGCGATACGCGAATACTGTCCGGAAAAGAGTTGCCGGTTCATTTCCTCAAAATCGAAGGCGAAATTGAATGCGCGGCGTACGCGCGAATCCTTGAATTTGTCGCGCCGGATATTGAATACGAAAGCCTGCATCACGCCGCGGTCACGAATCGGAAACTCCTCGCGCACGACGCGCTTCTCCCGAACAGCCGGGAAATCGTACGCCGTGGCCCAATCCTTCGCGCTGTTCTCGAATCGCCAATCCAGCTGGTCACCCTTGAAGCCTTCGAGGGCGACCGTCGGATCACGGAAATATTCGTAGCGGATCTGCTGAAAATTTCGCGTTCCGATGATGACGTTGACGTCCTTGCCCCAGTAGCCATCCACCTTTTCGTAGACCAGCGTGCGGCCCGGAGCGAACTCCGTGAGCTTGTACGGCCCGCTGCCAAGCGGGAGCTCAAGCGTGGTCTGGGAGATGTCGCGTTTGTTTCCGTTCTTGTCGGTGCCTTGCCACCAATGCTTCGGCAGCACCGGCAGCTGCCCTACGATGTGAGGCAACTCGCGGTTACCCGGCCCATCAAAGGTGAAGGTGATCTCACGCTCTCCCGTCAGCTCGACTTTTGTGACATGGCGATAGTAGGCGCCGTAAAACGGGCTGTTCGTTTTGAGAACTTCAAAGGAGAATATGACGTCGTCAGGCGTCACCGGCCTGCCGTCATGCCATCGCGCATTGGCTCTCAGGCGATACGTTACTGCCGAGTGGTCGGCGGGATGGCTGACGGCTTCTGCAAGCAATCCGTACGCCGTCGAAACCTCGTCAAGTGCCGGCGTCATGAGCGTTTCGATAAACAACTCTGAGCCGGCAGCGATGCTGCCTTTTACGCCGGCGACGACCGTATTGAAGTTGTCGAACGTGCCGAAGGCGCTGAGCCGTACCGTGCCGCCTTGCGGAGCCTGCGGGTTCACATAGTCAAAATGTTTGAAACCTTCCGGATATTTAATGTCGCCGAACAATGACAGACCGTGCTGCCAGGTCTTGGCTTGCGCTTCGGCTCGGCGCGCGAACGAGGTTGCGCCAATCGCACTCAAGGCCGGCATTGCAAAACTTGCGGCGCTCGCGCGCAGGACCGACCGGCGGCTGAAATTCATACAATTGCTCCGACGCACAATGTACCAACCGAGATGCAATTACTGCCGATTATGTCGGTTTTTCGATTCACCGCCAACGGGTGCGGCCTCTCGCCCGCTCCGTAACGGTCACAAATCCGTGGCCAAACGCCGCAAGAAACGCAAACGGCCGGACAAAATTGCCCGGCCGTTTAAATGAAATATTGGTAATGGCGGCTATTTCTTGGGAGCCTCTCCCGCAGGCGCACCTTCAGCAGCCTTCGGCAGCGGAACCGGATTGTCCGACAACGTGTGCAGGTAGTCGATCACGTCGGCGCGCTGCTCGGGCTTTGAAATTCCAGCGTACGTCATCGCCGTTCCCGGGATATATTGGCGCGGATTTGCGAGAAACTTGTTGAGCTCGTCGAAGGTCCATTTTCCGCCTTTGGCCTTCATCGCGGCTGAGAAGTTGAAACCGCCGCGGCCTTCCCCGCGATCGCTCCCGACAATATTCCAAAGATTGGGACCGACCCGGTTCGGCCCGCCCTTTTCGAACGTGTGGCACGCCAGGCATTGCTTCGCGGTCGCCTGACCTTTTTCCACCGACGCTTTTGCCAGGAGGGTTTCGATTGGCTGCTCCGGTTCCTTGGATGCGCCGGCTTTCTCACCGCCGCTCTCCTTAACGGCAATATCGAACCCGGGCTTGGCCGGTTTCACAGGCGCGAAAATGGCGCCAGCCGCGATGTTAAGCGAAAGCAAGATCAGGCAGGTGCCGAGTACGGCGCCGAGGATTTTGTTCAGTTCGAAGGAATTCATCGAATTTCGGCTCCCGAAGCGGGGCGTGACGGTGCGGAGCGGATACCGCCAGGGACCTGGCGTCGGCGATCAGATACCGGTTTGCCTGGCCGCTGGCAACCCGTATAAGCGCCTGCGGCATTTTCGACATTGGTCACATGTGCCCAGGCACCCGGCACCACGATGCCCGATACGCTCATCCTCATTCCCGCACGCCTTGCATCGACGCGGCTGCCCGGCAAACCATTGGCGGACTTGCACGGCGCCCCGATGATCGTGCACGTCTTGCGCCGCGCCGAAGCCGCGGGAATAGGTGACGCGGTCGTCGCAACCGATTCGGAGGCCGTCGCGGCGGCGGTGGAAAAGGCCGGCGGCCGTGCGGTCATGACGCGCAGCGATCATGAATCCGGCTCGGACCGCATTTACGAGGCGCTCGAAGCCGTTGACCCCGAGCACCGCATCGAAATCGTTGTCAATATTCAGGGAGATTTGCCGACCGTCGGCTCCGACGATATTCGCGCCGCGCTCAAGCCGCTGGCCGACCGCAACGTCGACATTGCGACACTGGCCGCCGTCATTACCGATCCGGCCGAGCGGACAAATCCCAACGTCGTCAAGGTGGCCGGCCGCGAGATCGCGCCCGGCCGCCTCCACGCCACAACATTCACCCGGGAAAATGCAGCGGGCCCCGGACCCCATTATCACCACATCGGTCTATATGCCTATCACCGCGCGGCGCTTGAGCGCTTCGTAAAATTGCCGCCGTCGGCGCGAGAGCAACACGAGAGGCTGGAGCAATTGCGGGCCTTGGACAACGGCATGCGTATCGATGTGATGGTCGTGAAAAGCGTGCCGCTCGGCGTCGATACGCCGGAAGATTTAGAGAAGGCGCGCAGACTGCTCGCCGGTTGACTCGACTGCCAATGTCTGCGTACGGAACCACGACAAGGTGAGACATGGCCAAGAAGAAGATCATTTTTCAGGGCGAGCCGGGGGCAAATTCACATCTTGCCTGCCGTGAGGCCTATCCGGACCACGAACCGGTGCCCTGCCCGACTTTCGAGGACTGCTTTGCGGCGCTTATTGCAGGCGACGTCGATCTCGGCATGATTCCGATTGAAAACTCCGTGGCCGGCCGCGTCGCCGACATTCATCATCTGATGCCGACGGCGGGGCTGCACATCATCGCCGAATGGTTCCTACCCATCCGCAATCAGCTGATGGCCGTGAAAGGTGCGAGTATCAAGACGATCAAGACGGTGCAGAGCCACGTGATGGCGCTCGGCCAATGCCGCAATGTGATCCGCGAGCTGAAGCTGAAGCCGGTTGTTGCTGCCGATACTGCGGGCTCGGCGCGCGAGGTCTCGGAAGCCAAAGATCCGAGCCGTGCTGCAATCGCCTCGCGATTGGCAGCAGAGATCTACGGGCTCGAGATCCTCAAGGAAAATGTCGAGGACGAGTCGCACTCAACCACGCGCTTCGTCGTGCTCTCGCGTGAAAAGAAATGGGCGAAACCAGGTGCCGGCAAGGTTGTCACAACCTTCGTGTTCAGGGTGCGCAACGTTCCGGCAGCGCTTTACAAGGCGCTCGGCGGGTTTGCGACGAACGGCGTCAACATGACGAAACTTGAAAGCTATATGGTCGGCGGCAACTTCTTTGCGACTCAGTTCTATGCCGATGTCGAGGGGCACCCCGACGATCGCGCGCTTGTCTTCGCGCTCGAGGAGCTTGCCTTCTTCTCCAAGGAACTGACCGTGCTCGGCGTTTATCCGGCACATCCTTTCCGTCAGACTTTCAAGGAAGAGAAGGACTAGGCGTCACACGGCAACGCGCCCGAGGAACCCCTCGATGCCACGCTGGAGGCTTGTTGCCGCGGCTTCGACGGTTTCCGACGCTTGCAGCACTTTGCCCGCCGCGCTGCGAGTATCACCGACCGCCCGCGTGACTTCGTCGAGGACGGAGACCATGCCTTTGGCCCCGTTCGCGGCGCTCGCCACGTTGTGCGAGATCTCATCGGTTGCGCTGTCCTGCTGTTGCAGGGATAGCGCCACAGCCGAGGTATAACCGTCGATTTCACGCATCCGGCCGCTGTTGCGGCGGATCGCATCGACGGCAACCCGTGTGGAGTTCTGCACCGCCTCGATCTGGCTGGCGATTTGCTCGGTTGCCTTGGCCGTCTGCACGGCGAGCGATTTGACTTCGGATGCCACCACGGCGAAGCCGCGGCCGGCTTCGCCCGCGCGAGCGGCTTCAATCGTGGCATTGAGCGCAAGCAGGTTCGTCTGTCCGGCGATGTTGCGGATCAGGTTGACGACCTCGCCAATCTGCTGAACCGTATCGGTAAGGCGGACCATATGCTCGTTGGTCGCCTCCGCTTCGGCGACGGAATGCGACGCGACTTCCGCAGCTTGGCTGATCTGGCGCCCGATTTCTCCGATCGACGCGATCAGCTCCTCGGTGGCGCCGGCAGCGGCGATCATATTGGCGGAAGCCTCATTCGTCGTCTGCACGGCACTCGCGGCCCGGTCCGAGGTCAGCCCCGAAGAATTGGACAACGCCCCGGCGATCGAGTTCAGCGCGGCGGTACTTTCCGAAACGGTGCGCAGCACGGCGGCAACGCTCTCGCGAAACGCGCGGATTTCGGTTTCGATCGTCACACGGCGGCGTTCCTGTTCCGATAGCGCGGCGCTTTTTCTTTCGGCTTTAATGCGCTCGGTGATGTCGTCATGCGTTCCGATCCAGTACTTGCCATTTTGAATTGGCCGGTTGACTACCAGGACGGCACGCCCATCGGGCGTTTCGACAATACGGTTCATCACGGCGTCATCGCGAACCGCCGTCATGATCTCCGAGCGATATTTTTCGGGATCGATATTGAGGCTTCCGGTCGTGATGCGGTTCTGGATCAATTCCATAAGCGTGCAACCGGGCTTCACGACCGCCGGCGACAACCCGTACATTTCAACGTAACGATCATTGACGACAAGAACGCGCTCGTGTGCGTCGAACAGAACGACGCCTTGCGTCATATTGTTGAGGACCAAGGACTGCAGCGTGCCGTCGTCGTGTCCACGAGCGCGCTGGCGCACGAACGCGTACGCGATCGCCACAAGAACGGCGATGACGACGGCGTACGTCTGGACGTTCAGTTCGGATAGATAAGCCAAGACCCGCGCGCCCCGAGGTGCGACCTTATAGGGCTGCAAGCTTTTATTAATTGTTAACCTGCGGTGGCCCACCGGGAACTGTCTGCTCAAAACGTTCGACAAAGCGCGGTGAAATCTTGCGCAATCGGTCGAGATCGATACGACCGGAGCGCGTTATATAGCTCATGGCGAAGTCGACCGGCGCAAGCTGCATGTGCTCCGCAAATTGCTCGTACCAGGCCGCGCTTCCGTTAGCTCCGGCAACTAGCTTTTCTAAAATGGGCCGCCGTGCGGCCTCAAAGTTCTTAAATGCAAGCGGGATGCTGTTCGCACTGGCCAACGCCTTATCAAGCGCGATCGCGTCCTCCATCGCGAGCCTGGTCCCGGAACCAATCGAGAAATGCGCCGTATGCAGCGCGTCCCCGATAAGCACAGAGTTCCTGCCAAACCATTTTTTATTGTGGACGATCGGGAATTGTCGCCAGATTGAGTTGTTCGAAATCAACTGATGCCCGTCCAGCGACGGCGCAAAGACCCTTTCACAAAGACGCCTACCCTCGGCATCTTCCAGTTGCGCAAGACCGGCGCGCACGAACGTGGTCTCGTCGACTTCCACGATGAATGTGCTCAGGTCCGGAGCATGTCGGTAATGATGTGCATTGAAGAAACCGAACTCCGTCTCGATGAATGTCTGCGTCAGCGTCTCAAAACGCTTGGTAGTAGCGAACCAGGCAAAGCGGTTTGTCATCAGACGAACCGTGGATCCAAGTTCATCCGCATGCATGCGACGCACCAATGAGTTGACGCCGTCGGCACCGACGATCAGGTCGGCTTGGTTCAGATCA
>Ga0134126_10008876_pt1 | contig 12660 bp, 9 predicted proteins | sample KB31752_FD_96881 | JGI IMG/M metagenome (GOLD analysis project Ga0134126, IMG submission 96881) | Terrestrial soil microbial communities with excess Nitrogen fertilizer from Kellogg Biological Station, Michigan, USA - KB3-175-2 | ecosystem: Environmental > Terrestrial > Soil > Unclassified ...
ATGCAAGTTGCCGCCGCGAGACCGTGGTGGAGAAGGGGAAGGAGTACGATGGTAAGATGCTGCTTGGTGTCGCGACCGCAGCTACGGACCGACAGGTCTTCGGTTCGTTCAACGATCTCTTCTCGCGCCCACTTGCAGTGGTTGGGAATACGGGTTCGGGGAAGTCCTGCACAATTGCACATCTGTTGCAGACCGCTATTGCCACGACCGCCGACAAGGCTCGTTCCGTCAAGCGACCGCGATTTTTCCTGCTAGACATCAATGGCGAATACGCTTCGGCGTTTGCCGTAAAGGGACCCAAGGACGGCCGCCAGCCCAACAGGCTGTACGTCAATGGTAATGAGTTTGCGGTTCCGGTGTGGCTAATGAACGCATACGAAGCGTGCATCTGGCTTAACGCTGCGGAGCAAACACAACAGCCAGCACTCGTGAACCTGTGGGCGATCAGTAAGGGCGGTTCGAGCTTGAAGAAGAAGGATTTCGCATCGCTGCATCATGCTCGAACTCAGCTCTTATCCATGCTTACGTCACTTGACGAATCCAACGGAAAGAAAAAGGGAGTGGACTGCGCGATGGCATGGAAAGCACTCAAGAGCTACCTCGCTAGCATCGAGACCGACGCCGAGACCGCGGCTCACGCAAAGGTAATCCAGGATTTGCTGGCGTCGGCGCCAGCCCACTCATCAAAGGACTCGTGGGATTTCTACGGCAAGTCGTTCGGCGAGAAAGACAAACCGTTCCGGGAGGCCATCACCGGCATCGCGGACGTTCTCGATTCGCGCATGGCGAAGATGCCGATGACGATTGAACAGACCGCGGATAAACCGTTGGCCTTCGACATCGCACGCCTTGATGATCCCTCTGCTCTTGAAGCGGCAGCCGCAGTCGGCCCCGGTGAGCGGTCACTGGCTCAATTCCTTCAGGGTTTGCAGCTTCGCATCCAAAATCGACGAACGGACAAAAGGTGGCACTGCTTCTACAACTACGGCGACGGGGACGGCGAGTTAAATATTGCGAACGCTGAAGACTGGTTTAAGTGTTTGGGTATCGGTGTGGACGATTCGTCGCCGTTCACCGTAGTCGACTGCTCGATGCTATCGCACGAGGTGCTGCCGTACGCCTGTGGAATTATTGGCCGGATGCTCTTGGAGCTTCGCGAGCACGCCGAATCAGATCGTCGATTTCATGAACCCTGGGTGGTTGTGTTGGAGGAGGCGCATAATTACATCCGTCCGCCGCGACAAGATGAACCACGTGGAATCAAGGTATCTAGAGAGACATTTGAGCGCATTGCCAAGGAAGGCCGTAAGTTCGGTCTCTCGCTGATTGTGGCAAGCCAGCGACCGAGCGAAATCAGCCAAACCGTGCTAAGCCAGTGCGCAAACTTTGTCGCTCATCGTCTACAGAACCCAGACGACATTGATCACTTCCGTCAGATTGTGCCGAGTCAGACGCGGCGATTGCTCGATCAGATCACCATTCTCCGCGCCGGCGAGGCCATTGTTCTTGGCAGTGCATTCTTTGTACCATCCCGCGTCCAAGTTGAACTTCCTGAACCCGAACCGTCCAGCCGTAGTTCTATGCCGTTCTTCTCATGGCGCGCGGCGAGCGAAAAGTTCGATTCATCTGGTGCGCTCACGAGCTGGCTAAGCGAGCAGAAGGACGAAGAGTCCACTTCTTCGTCAGCCGACCTAAACGGGTCTCCGTCGCGAGCTCCTAAAATACCGGGCGGGAAAACGGGGAATCAGCAGGGTTAGCCGCGGGTCAGGCGGGGGCAGCGTCTGTCGATTGAAGGTGCGCGTGATCCTCTCAGGCACCAGAACGTGCCCGAGCCTGTCACACGCCTTGTCGTAGTCATCCCGCGTCGTGCAGCCCGATCCGTACTCCCGAGCTATCCTGCCCACGAAAACGGAAGGTGCCGATCAATCCAACTCCACATCAACGAAATGGAAGCATTTCTGCCTCATGGAGCGAGCCGCACGATGAACGCACAGTCGTCGGCAGCACGCTTTAACAAGAGCAAGTTGCCCGTGGCAACATAGTCATAGGTAAACGTGTCGAGCATCCTCGAACTGCCAGAAGGTGCCTCAACTCCGGTAAACTCAGTCACCAGTGGCCTGACCTCGTTTCCGTCCCAGATCCAAAGCGAGGCGACGCCGCCGGCTACGGACCGCTTCACCGGGTTCAGGCCCAGGCGATCATCGACTCCGGCGAACAGCAGGCGACCATCGGGCAGATATTGCAACCCGATGATCGTGCCAATGTGATGGTCGCCAAGATTTTGAGGGGCTGGAAGGACCGTCGAAGCTTCGGCAACCAGTTTTGGCTTTGCTCCGGCTGGCCGTATTTCAACCACCACCGTTTCTCCTGGCCAGTGCTTCAGGGAATCGGCGCCGCCAGGATTGAATCGCACGTTTCTTTGACCGCCCACGAAAGCCTTGATTGCGACTTGCCCATTGGGTCCAGCGATGGCGTCTCCGCTAACGTCCTTGCTGCGAGGGAAAGTCACGTCGAGCAATTGATCCGCTTCGAATCCGTCCAATGGAGGAAGCGGGAACTCGGCGACTGTTGTCTGAGCATCTCCCGTTTTTGCAAGGAGCACTTGAACGTTTCCGCCGCGCGGGATGTCATTTCGAGGTTGCGACGGGCGCCTGTTTTCAAAGCTCAATTGCGGCCCATCCGGAAGGTCTTTGACGGATGTGGCGGTGCCATTGTCGGGCGAGTAAGACCAATAGCTGGTTTTCCCGGTGCCCGTTTCCAGTGAGAGAAGCAGCGTGCTGTCGGCATTCCATTGCACGATATGAAAGTTGATGTCTTGCTCACGACCTTCGAGGGGAATTCGTTGGTTGCCGACCATGACCTCCAATGGTTCGGAAACCGCCCAGCGAGCCACCCCCTTTGGCGGCGGCGGCGGCGGCGTAGCATTCTTCCCGTTGGCGACCATCAGCACAACGCCCGCGATGACTTTGACTTCTCCAGCGGGCGTGACGACCAAAGCGAAATGCCGCTGTCGTTGCCGGAGTGCTTCCGACGCCGAGTTGGCGACTATAGCGATGAGTCCCTTGCTGTTGACTTGAACGTCGGTCGCTCGCGAAAAATCCCACGCATCTGGCAGGCCGGGAAGGCGCTCGTCCGCGACCATAACGATTTGTAATTCTCCATCGCTCGTAAGCGTTGCGAGGCATAGACTTCCGCTACGCGGGAGCTGCTCCTTCAGGTGCAATCCCAGAGCGGCACACCTGGCATCTGCGCGCAACACGTCAAAGTATTCGACGGTGCCCGAGGGAGCGGTTTTGCCTGGCTCCATCGGCTTTAATTTTATGGATTGTCCTTTGCTGAGGATGGGAGTTGCCGCGTCCTTCTTCACCGCCCAGAGACGTTGCCCCTGACTTTCGGAGGTTTGAATTAAAAGGGTTATGGGGTCGAGCATTCCGGCAACTTTCGGTGCTTCCCTGAGATTGCTCGGCTGTGCTTTTGCCGACTGATCAGGGAATGTCGGCAATGTGCCCGAAGGATCGCCGAACTGCTCCAAGGCGTCGAGGTATTTTCGCCGAGCCACTGCATAATGAGGAGATTGAGGCTGCGTGTCCGACAACTCTTTCCACGCAGCTAGCAATTCGGGGGCAACCGGCGCGAGAGGATTGGGCCGCGATTGTAGCGCGGGGGCATCTGCCTTCACTCCTGCTATGGCCCGTTCGATCAACAGCCTGTACGGAATCGTTTCGATCGAAATATCCGAAGGACGGGAGGTCGGCGCCGTCGCCGCGCCGGCACCCTCCGATAAAGTTATCAAACTGCCAGTGACGAAGATCGCAACAACGCACGTCGTAGAAAACCGCACGATTTACCTCCTGTCTTCAAACAGTCACCGATTCACAACGTTCTTATCGTCTGCCCAACGCCATTTGCGGGGGAATACGTACGGTGCTGACCATGGCAAGTTCAGCACGGCAGACGCGTCCTCGGGGTCAGCAGTCTGGCTGAGAAGTCTTGCCCTCTCCTCGTACGTGATGGGCGGCCGGAGATAGCCGACTTCTCGCGCCATTTCATCCGGTAAAAAAATGCTCGCCCAATAGGCGCGAATTGCGGAGGCCGGGACATTCGGCTCAACAGCGTCCTTCGTTCCCAGCTTCACCGATCCGTCTTGCAATACCGCCCGAATGCAGGCAGTGTTAAGACGACCATCGGCGTCAACGATCGAGCGGAATTCTCTCCAAAGCTTTCGTGTGCCCGCCGCGTCCTTGGGAAACTTCGCCGGGTCCAGACGCACGTCACTGCCGCGGTACCATCCCGCATCCGTCGCCCAGCGCCACCAGTAGTCATATGAGACATACGGCTCCAGAATATCGGCCCACGCCCAGTTGTAACGGTTAGCCGGTCGATCGAAAGTCATCGCGTACGAGTGCCGCGCCAACAGAAGTCGTCGCTCGGCGACATCCGTCACCCTCCACTTTTCCCGTGCCGAAACTCGTCCATCGATCTCACCCCAGACTCCAGGATTGAATACCGGTGTGGACTTGATGGAGTCCATGACGTTCTGAGCGGCGATTTGGCGATCTCGTGTAGCGGCTTCATTTGCCTTCGCCCATTCATTCGCTTCGACGACGGGCGCTAGAACGACTGATGGGGTATAGTGGCTGTCTTGGAGGATGGCCTGCTGGGATTTTTCAACCCGCATTTCTTGGATATGCAGATCCTTAAGAAACGTAGCTGAAATAAGCGGGACCTGCCCCCACTGAGCGGCCACAGGATCATTTCGATATTCTGATTCTGCAAGAAAAGAGTGAACCTGAGCGTCGAGTTTTGCCAGTGATCTTAGAAAATCCATTGACTGCTGACGGAGTGACTCAAGACGGTCGAGAGTCGCTTGAGTCATTTGCAAATGCTGGTCCAAATCCGGGTTTGGCAGCACCTGACGTACGTTCGACGGAGACGCTGGAGCAGGGGCGGCAGGTGGAAGTTCCTTCGCGTGAAGCCAAACCGTAAACTCGACCCGGTCCAGGTCTCGTTGCTGGCGTCGAAGATCGGAGATTTGTTCGCCCACCCAGACTACGGTCTGGTCCAGCAGAGAAATCTCGTGGCGACAGTCCAGCCGCGGGTCATCAAGTTGCTGAAAGCCTGACGCTTCCGCATCAGTCAATCGTGCGATGGCTGCCTGAAGAATCTGCCTGGTATCTGCTACACGGCCACGATCCACAAGCGGCCGAGATGTCAGCGCCCTCCACAGGGTGGCGGCGGGTGTAGTTTCCACTTGCTTATTGAAAGCACCCATGCGGGTCAGCAGTTCGACTCGCTTTTGGACTCGTTCCGCCGTTCCCGCCAATTGATCTAGGGCATCGATTCCGCCCTGAATGCGCCGACGCTGAAACGTCACAAGCACCTTGAGCCGAATAGCGCGAACGTTCGGTGTTATGTTTTCAAAGGCGGTGGTGTTTTGCCCAGGGTTCAGCAAGGGCGCCATCCACGACAACAAATCCTGCTCTAAAGGGCCGGCGTTTGGAGTCGAAGGCGCTGACGTGGGAGGCGATGAATTGTTGGTGCCCACCGAATCTGTGCCCGCCGCAGCCTCCACACCGCGGCTTTTTTCATCCTGGGAAATGAACAGCGGCAGAACGAGTATCGCGCCCACGGCAAGAACAACCGCAGCAGCCGAAACCCGAACCAGAAAGTCGTACTTCTTTGCAGATCGAACCATGCCTAAACCTTCTCGCCTCCTTCGAGGCCTTTTCCGTCTCGCATTTGAGGCGCAGATACCTGTGGGGTTGCGCGCGACTCTTCCGGCTCGTTCGAAGATGATGCGCGTAACGCTAATGTCATCTCGCGCCCATCCAAAACCGCCTCGCGTTCTTTCAGATGGATTTGCAGCAGCCAGTGAAAGAAAAGGCAGCCGACCAGCACGAGGTACCATCCGAACCAGTTCTGAAGAACAACCGCAAAAAAAAGGCCCAGTACCACGACTGCCAGTGGTTCCATCACGACACTACGGTAGGAACTGCCAGTGGACTCGAACCACGGATTCATTTGCAGGACCTCTGCGAGCCGATTTGGATTACCCCAGCTACTTGGCTTCGTCGTATTCCCTTGCTGCCAAGCTTCCACCTTCCGGTACACCGCCATCGCAATGAACAGCACGAGATAGGTGAAGTGAGCGCGAGCACCCCAGATCGTTGCGCTGCGGTCTCGGTAAAGATCGTGGTAATTGTGCCCGACCATGTTCCCGATGAGGTACAGGAACAGGACGCCCATCAAGAGCGTCTTGATGCCTATCGAGCGCACGCCCATCCCTCGTCTGAGAAAAACCAGTACCGTCAGGCTCGCGTACAGCGAAACCCGAGAGAGCAATTCCAGCAGCGGCCCCCACGCAGCTCCGACCAAGAGTGCAATGAGGATGGAGCCGGTGCCGAAAGCAAAAAGTGCCTCGCCACCAGTCGGCATTCGAGGTTCGAGGATAGCGATCAGCATCGGCGGAGTTTCCCCGCCGGGACCAGCTTGGTCAATGCCACTTGGACCGGTCACACATCGGCGTCGGCCGTGGTTCGGAATCCATCAAAGGATACGAGGATCGGCTTTGTGTTAGGCAAATTCTCGGCAATAATGCGTGGCGCGTTGACCCGTGGAGAAAGTGATGCTGATCGATGCAGCAGTGGCATGGACGGAAGCGAATTGTCGCGACGTACAGCTGCGCGCGGACCTGAAACGGAAGCTGAAGGATGCGATGCAGCGCCAATCCGATTGCTGGTTCGGCCTCGGCCCGGTGCTGACCAAGGAGCACGCGCCGTACCTGATTCACTGCTTCGCCGGTGAACTGTTCATCTTCCAGCTCACGGATCGACAAGCCGCCGTGATCTTACCAGCACCAAATGCACTGGCTTCTAGTATCGACCAGCGACCGCCGGGATCGAACAGATGCGCAGGCGAGGTTCTCGTGTCCCTCGCAGAATTGGAACTAGACCGACCCTTTTTGACGTCCGGCGAACCAGTCAAGGGCAGTGTCCATTACGAGGTCCAAGGTGAACTGCCGGCCGAGTATTGCCTCCGCCTCGATTACCAACTCGGCCTTGCCGATGCGGTGAGCTGGAATCGCTCAGAGCAGATTCTCGCCGGCTCGGGACGCATTCGATTTTCCTTCAATCGCCTGGCCGACTCAATCTGGCCATCCGTTCGAGATCATCGAGGACCGATTGCGCTGTTTCTCCGTGTCTGCACATGGCCGACGTTGGACGAATCTTCACCTCGGCGCCCTATCAGCAACACATGCGGCACGCTCGTGGATTGTATCCCGGAATCGAACGGCAATCAGGGAACGGCGACGTTGAGTTGACCGCTGATGGGCAGAATCCACTGCTCCATCCTTCGCGTGCGCATACGGCTGTCGCGCCAGATCGCCGCCTCACCATCGGTCATAGGGAAACGTGAGATGATCTTGCCTCTTCGTCTCTGATGCTTATGCTGCTGATGAGAGACGTCCAAGGATCGTCACTCTTCGCGCGGCGAAGAGGCATCCGCAGCAGGTTGTGGGCGAAATTGACCGGAATTGACTGGAAACCCGCACAGTTCAAGGAGAATCGCCATGCGCCTCTATCTTGTCCGTCACGGCGAAGCGCAGGATGACATCGAGGACTGCTACGGTGGGATTGCCGATTTCGAGCTAACGGAACTTGGACGCGAGACGGCAAAGCAACTCGCTGCTAAACTTCAAAGTAAAAGAATCACCCAAGTCTACACGAGCCCGTACAAGAGAGCATCTGAGACGGCAGGGATCATCGGTAACCACCTGCATTGCGACGTTCGCACCATCTCGAATCTGCGGGAGAGGAATTCATACGGCGTCTTGTCTGGCGTCACCAAGAAGCGCGCAGCGGAGATCTTTCCCCACGTACTTGCTACGGTCACGGGGAAACCAGGCGACTACTATTCGGATTCGCTTGTACTTGGCGCTGAACCGCGAACGGATTTTGACGAGCGAGTGCGCCGAGCAATCGACGAAGTGGCCCAGGCAGCAGCCGGCTGCGAAGCCGTTTGTGTTGTAACCCATGGCAACGTTACTCGATCAGTGTATCGGAACATCCTTCGAGTGGAAGGAAAGGTAGAGCTCGATCTGTTGGCGCTCACAGAAATTGACTGGAACAGCGGCCAGCCACGCGTCCTCGCGAATGACGGCGTCACGGTCAAGCGTTAGCCACAGCACAACTCTTCCGGCGCCGATCCTCGCGAGGAGGGAGCTTGCGCGATGAACCAACAAACCACCTCTGCAGGAGGCGTAGTCGCGCGCAACACGCGCGGCCTTGTTGAGGTGCTGGTCGTCGAGCGATACTCAAATATCGAGCCGAAATGGCGTCCTGTTCTTCGCCAACTTCCTAAGGGCAGCGTCGAATCCGGGGAGTCAATCGAAAGCGCTGCCCTGCGCGAGGTGAGGGAGGAGACTGGTTATGACGCCGTCATCGAAAGGGTCGCTGGAAGGGCAACTTGGTCTTACGAACGCGGGGGCATTACGTGGGACGAGGTAGTAAATTACTTCGTTATGAGCCCGGTTAAGTACCTCTACACACATGACGGGGAGTTTGAAGGCGTCCGCTGGATGCCTATCGACGAGGCCCTTCGATCTTTGTCCTATCCCGAGGAACGCGCCCTCTTAGCTGAAGCGGATTCATGCGGTGCATTACGGCCCGATGCGCCTTCCTCTGGCCGGTCGCACCCAGGGGGCAAGGCTGCGTGGCTTAAACGGCTTAAGAACCATGCAACGCTGTCAGTCGTGGATGACTTCCTAGTGTTCTCACACAGGGACTGCACGATTAATTCCGATCATGTGCTCTCCCAAGTGTTGACGCATTTCCCAAGCAACGTGCGGCTCATTGTCCGGAGCTCCGCGACCGGCGAAGACCGCTCAGGCGCTTCGCTTGCTGGGGTGTTCCATTCGCAAGTCGTCCAAAGCCCCCTGTTACGTCCAGATCTTCAAGCGGCAATAAACCGCGTCATTCAATCGTACGGGAGCTCGCCATCGGCATCACATTTCACTGATCAAGTTATTGTGCAACGTCATGTGTCAGAGGTTGCGGTCGCCGGGGTCGTATTGACATATGATGTGTGGCAGGATCGTCCGTACTACATCATCAACTACGACGATGAGAGCGGACGCACGGACTCCGTCACTGCGGGCACGATTTCTAAGGCCTACCGTTTCCCAAGACTCGCAGCACATCATCAATCCACTCCAACGCGATGGCGTCTACTACTTGATGCAATACGTGAAATTGAATCGCTCTTTCCAGTCCCCGCATTGAGCATTGAATTTGCCATAACCTCTGACGAGACCATACACGTCTTTCAGGTTCGAGAGATCGCGCGCCCGCCTGCCGCAGTCAGAGCCATTCCTTCAGCTGCTGTGGATGACCTACAAGCCGGGTTGAACACGGTTACCCGCGAGCTGCGAGCTCTTCTTTCTAAAAGCAACGTGTTGCCTGGGTCGCGGACTATCCTTGCTGACATGCCAGACTGGAATCCGGCCGAAATATTGGGTGCGGCGCCGCGCCCGCTTGATAGTTCGTTGTACCGGCACTTGATAACAGCTGATGCATGGAACAAAGCTCGTGCCTCGCTCGGCTACACGGACGTCGGAGCATGTGAACTAATGCTTGTATTGGGGTGCAAACCATACATTGACGCGCGAGTGAGTCTGAACTCACTCGCACCTGCTTTAGTGTCGCCGGGAGCGAGGCAGATTCTCGTAGATTGGGGGATCGAACAGCTTTGCGCAAAACCGGACCTTCAAGACAAGCTGGAATTTGAACTCGCCTTTTCTTCCATGGACTTCTGCACGGAGGAGAGATTGAACGCCGCGTGCAGTGCGGCGAATCCTTCACTTAGATCTGAGACTCTCGATACTCTGAGAGCATTCACCAATACGATTGTCACAGAGGGCACGAAACGGATTGCGACCGATGTCGAGCTCGTGAATCAGCTACGTCACGAATTCCTTAACGTGCCGCTCTGCCTATCGGCAGGCGACCTTCCGACGCGCTATCGTCAGGTTATAGGCATGTGTACGCACTTCGGTACGATACCCTTTTCACGCATCGCCCGCCTAGCGTTTATCGCCCTCGCTCTTCTGCGATCCGCGAGGTCAAGAGGAATCATCTCGGACAACGACTTCAGCGAATTCATGGGGACACTGCGGACCGTGGCGACTGGAATGAGCGATGCGTGCATTCGAATGGCTAGCGGCAAACTTGCGTACGGCGACTTCATTGAGGAATTCGGCCATTTGCGGCCGCGTATGTACGACATCACGTCGATACCATATTCTGCTTACGGTGACAGCTTCTGGGCGCAGGTCTCAACGAGCACAGTAGCGGGTGATCGTCAGCAGCAGACAGAGTTCAAATGGGGCCAGCGGCTGGACCAGGAGTTGCGTGGCTTGGGCCTGACGTTCACTTCTCACGAGTTACTCGCGTTTGCCCGCACGGCGATTGAGGCCCGCGAGTACGCGAAGTTTCGCTTCTCCTGGTGCGTATCATCTCTGTTGGAATCCACCGCGACTGTGGCCGCATCAATGCGCATCTCGCGAGCCGATATCGCGTTCGTCACTGTGGAAGATGTATTGGGAATGCCGGTTTCTGGCTCGTGTGCGGATTTGCAGTCATACCTGTCGGAAACGATTGAGGCGCGGAAACAGGGCTTTTCGCGCCTATCGTTCGTCGCGATGCCAAGCGTAATCCGCGATGAGCGGGATCTGTTTCTTGTCGCTCTCCATGGATCAGTTCCAACATTCGTGACGCGTAAGACAGTGCGTGCCAGAGTGCTTCCTGTGTCGGACGTGCGAACCATTGACGTGAAAGCGATCTCGACGAGTGTGATTTTGGTCGAAGCAGCAGATCCGGGTTATGACTGGGTGTTGTCTCTTCGACCCGCTGGAATGATCACGCGATTTGGCGGTGCTGGGTCTCATATGGCAGTCCGTTGCGGAGAGCTTGATATTGCCGCAGCAATCGGATGCGGCGAATCCGTGTTCCAGCGACTTAAATCAGCAACCTTCGTTGTACTTGATTGTGCTCGTGAGAGATTGTGCGGCGGGAATGATCTTGGGACGCTATAGCTTATGATCATTGCTATTTCGCAATCGACGCAGCTCAACAACGAGCTTCAGGATTGCCTGAATCAAAGCTACATTGCGTTTTTAGCAAGTCTCGGCTGCGTGCCTCTTTTGATCCCCAACACCATTCCGGATGCCTCTGAATACGCCGAAGCCTTTGGTGCAAAGGCGCTGGTTTTGACCGGTGGGCGAGACTGCGCCCCCGATGTTGATGCCGATACTTCGGGGCTTCCATCGTGCCGCGACAGGATCGAGCGTCAATTGCTGACTTGGGCAACGGAACGGCGCCTCCCGGTGATAGGGATCTGCCGAGGGTTTCATTTTTTGAATGTCTTCTTTGGTGGGCAGATTGCATTCTCCACCGTATCCGCGGGGCACGTGGGCACAGTTCACGGTGTTCAGCTAACTGATCCCGCCGTCGCGGCGTTTTTCGGATGCGAGCGACCGGAGGTCAACTCTTTCCACAACAACGCTGTCTACAGCCGCGGTCTGGCAATCCCATTTCGCGCATTTGCCACGGCCGAAGAGGATATTGTTGAGGGAGCCAAGCATTGTTCGCTCCCCGTATACGGAATCCAGTGGCATCCTGAACGGCCTGGGCCTAACCCCCGCGCAAACGCTGACATGTTAAAATCGTTTCTTGGCCTAGCCAGAGGAGTGAAGCTTTGAAGGCGCTCATTCTAGCCGCCGGCAAGGGGTCGCGGTGTGGTTCGCTCACCGAAGAGCTACCGAAATGTATGCTCCCGTTTGCCGGCAAACCGCTCCTCCAACACCAGCTTGAACTGCTGAATCGCTTCGGCATTGAGCGAGCAGCCGTCGTGAAAGGATATAGAGGGGACAGAGTCATTGCACCTGGCACGAAGGCGTATTGGAATTCCGAGTTCGCGACCACCAACATGGTGTCCTCGCTATTTACGGCCGAAGCCGAACTTGCTGAGGACATCATTATCACCTACGGCGACGTCATTTACGATGCCGCCTTTCTTCGGTCCGTTCTCGACTTTACTGGCGGCGATATTGGGGTCGCAATCGACATGCAATGGAGGACCTATTACGACGCACGGTTTTCGGACGCGCTTTCCGATGCAGAAAGCTTGCGCATGACTCCAGATCGAAGAATCATTGACATCGGCAGGCGATCGCCGTTACCGGAAGACATACATGGGCAGTACGTAGGCGTGCTAAAAGTAACACGACAGGGCTGCGAGCAATTGCGAAAGTGTTACCACCAACTGTGCGCGAGGTGTAGCGACACATTTGCATTTCGGGGACGCGACCTCCGTAACCTCTACATGACCGACCTGATCCAGATCTTGATTGACTCGTCTGTCCCCGTGCATGCGATTGCGGTGAATCATGGCTGGTTGGAATTCGATTCGGCAGAGGATTTCAAGCGAGCAGAAGACTGGCGGCGTTCAGGGCAATTGGGCGAGTTTTGCCGGATCTAGTCGCTTGGAGACGGAGGGACCCGCAAATGGTCGGGAGACCTTGCCGATATCTAGTACCAGCGCCGAGCGCCAGCGAAGCATGGTACTCCGCATGCCAGCACCGACTTTTGCAGTTGGAGCGAC